>VFQN01003147.1_pt1 | contig 24169 bp, 28 predicted proteins | sample 3512371 | NCBI WGS metagenome assembly VFQN01 (sample SAMN10412370, study PRJNA504923) | tailings metagenome | isolation source: Replicate 2 from Balatoc abandoned mine | place: Philippines: Itogon, Benguet | collected 2017-08-28
GCTCGGCCTGGATCAGGGTGAGGCCACGCTTGGCGGTGCCCGAGGCGTATCGGTCGCCAGGCGGGCGGGGCCCGGCCACCGCCTCGGCGGCCGCGACCTGGCGCATGGCCACGTCGCGCGCCGGGCGCAGGCCGATCCATTCGACCCGGCCGGGCCGCGGCAGCGTCTCCATCAGGGCGCCCAGGGCGGTATCGGCGGCGAGGGGCATCGGCGGGAACTCCAGTCGGGGCGCGATGTTAGCATGCGGCCATGCACGCCGACCTGCCGCCCGCGCCGCCGAACGACTGGCCCCTGCCCTACGAATCGCGGCTGGCCGAGCGCCCGCTGTCGCAGGTGGACCTGGTCGTCATCCACTGCACCGAGCTGCCCGACCTGGCGACGGCCCGCGAGTACGGCGAGCGCGTGCTCTACGACAGCGGCACCGGCAACAGCGGCCACTACTACATCGACCGGGACGGCACGGTGCACGTCTTCGTCCGGCCGCAGCGCGTCGCCCACCACGTGCGCGGCTACAACGAGCGCTCGGTCGGCATCGAGCTGGTGAACACCGGTCGCCATCCGCACTGGCTCGACTCGCGCCACCAGGCCATGGACGAGCCCTACACCGACGCCCAGGTGCGGGCGCTCGTGGCCCTGTTGCGCAGTCTGAAGGCCGAACTGCCGGCGCTGGAGTTCATCGCCGGCCACGAAGACCTGGACCGCGACGAGGTCCCGGCCAGCGACGACCCCGGCAGGACGGTGCGCCGCAAGCGCGACCCCGGCCCGCGCTTCCCCTGGTCGCGCGTGCTCGACGGCGCCGGCCTCGAACGCATCCGGCCCTGAGCCGCCCGGCCGGGCCGGTATAATCGCCGCCCGGCGTCAGGAGTCCCCATGAGCGTTTCCGTCGTCGCCGAACTGGTCGACCTGCTCCGCCTCGAGCGCCTCGAGGACAACCTCTTCCGCGGCCAGAGCCGCGACATCGGCACCAAGTACGTCTTCGGCGGCCAGGTGCTGGGCCAGGCCCTGTCGGCCGCGCAGCAGACGCTGGGCACCGGCCTGGACGCCGACGGCGAGCGCCACGTGCACTCGATCCACGCCTATTTCCTGCGCGCCGGCGACGTCGAGGCGCCGATCGTCTACGACGTGGACCGAACCCGCGACGGCAAGACCTTCTCCGTGCGCCGCGTCACCGCGATCCAGCACGGCCAGCCGATCTTCGTCTTCGCCGCCTCCTTCCAGGAGGCCGAGGCGGGCAACGAGCACCAGCTGTCCATGCCCGAGGTGCCGCGCCCGGAAGACATCGAGCCGGTGCCGGCGCCGACGCCCGAGCAGCTCGCCCAGCTGCCGCCCAAGGCGCAGCGCTGGCTCTCGCGCATGGGCCCGTTCGAGATCCGCCCCGTGTATCCGCGCGACGACCTCAAGCCGCCCAAGCGCCCGCCCTTCCAGCAGGTCTGGTTCCGGCTGTCGGCGCCGGTGGGCGACTCGCCGGTGCTGCACCAGGCCCTGCTCGCCTACGCCTCGGATTTCCACCTGCTGGGCACCGCCACCTTCCCGCACGGCATCAGCTACTACCAGCCGAACGTGCAGATGGCCTCGCTCGACCACGCGATGTGGTTCCACCGCCCGTTCCGCGCCGACGACTGGCTGCTGTACTCGCTCGACAGCCCCAGTGCCTCGGGCGCGCGCGGCCTGTCGCGCGGCATGATCTACAGCCGCGACGGCCGCCTGGTCGCCTCCACCGCGCAGGAAGGCCTGATCCGCGTGCTGCCCGAACGCCAGGAGGCCCGCTGATGCGCCAGGTCTTCACCTCGCACCGGCTCGAGAACGTCGAGGGCGTCGAAAAGCTGCTCAACGAGGCCGGCATCGAGACCCGCCTCACCCAGGGCCGCAGCTGGAAGCCCAGCAGCCGGCGCAGCTTCAGCTACAGCGCCGCCGCCCGCCAGCAGGACACCGGCGAGCAGCCGGCGGTCTGGGTGCTCAAGCCCGAGGACTTCAAGCGCGCGCGCGAAATCCTGCACGAGGCCGGCCTGCTCGCCACCACCCGCGAGACCAGCTACCTGCCCGGGGACCTGCAGTTCAAGGAAGCCAAGGCCGTCGATCCGCGGGCGCGCGTCAACAAGATCCGCATGATCCTGCTGGCCGCCACCGCTGCTGGCGGCGGCCTGCTGCTGCTGCGCCTGCTGCTGGGCTGAGCCCGGCCGCGCCCGTCGCCGGCGATGCGCGGCGGGCTTGCGCGGGCGGCCCCGCGCGGGCGTAGACTCGCCTCGCGCCCGTCCCGGGCGCCTCGGGCCCTGCCCCCGGAGGAGCCGATGCCGTTCGCGTCCGCCTGCCGTCTTGCCGCCCTGCTGCTGGCGATGGCCCTGGTGCCCTTCGGCACCGCCGCCGCCCAGGAGCCGCCCGCCCCCAACATCATCAAGCTCGAGCCCAAGCCCATGGAGGGCCTGCGCGCCGGCCGCGCCGTGGTCGTCAAGGGCAAGGCCGGGCCCGAGGGCCACCGTTTCCTGGTCGAGGGCGTGACCGCATTGATGCCGGTGACGGTGCTGCTGCGCCCGGTCGAACGTGGCGGCGAGGTGCGCGTGCAGGTGTCCAAGTACGCCTGGAACCAGCCGCTGCGCGAGGGCGGAACCGACGGCGACATCCTCTCGCTCAAGTTCCGCACCGAGGGCGAATTCCAGGCCACGGTGCTGGCCGACGAACCGACCGAGTACCGGCTGCTGGTCTGGGTCGGCGACGAGGTGAAGCCGGAGCTGCGCCCGGTGGTGGTCAAGGCCAGCGAATACGAAGGCGATCCGCCCGGCGGCGGCGGATCGATGGTGCTGTGGGTGATCGCCGGCCTGCTGGGCATCGGCGTGGTCCTGCTGGCGGTGCTGGTGCTGCGGAGGAAGTCGTCATGAGCCTGAACTCGCCGATCCTGCGATCCCTCCTGGTCCTGCTGCTGCTCTTCGCCTGGGCCGCCCCGGCCGCGGCCTCGCCCTCCGGCACCGGCCTGTCCGGCTTCATGGATGGCGAGGGCGACGACGATGGCGACGATGGCGACGATGGCGAGGACGATGGCGACGACGACAGCGACACCAACGAATCCATCGACGACGCGCTCGAACAGGTCAACGACGCGCTCGGCATGGCCGAGGACGCCATGCAGGCCTGGGAGGACTGGGACTCGCTGGACGAGCGCGAGGCCGACTGCGGCGCCAACTACACCCGCGACGCCGGGCCGGTGGTGCCCTCCTCCTGCGCCGATTCCGACGCCTGCCGGCGCTGCTACGAGGACGCGGTGCGCGCCATCGACTTCAACCGCTTCTACATCGAGCGTGCCCGCTGCATCACCGCCGCCAACGTGCGCATGGCCAACTCGGCCATGGCCTTCGGCGACTCGAGCTCGGGCGTGCACGGCGTCACCGGCCTGTCCTGGTCGCTGGCCGGCAAGCCGCAGATCGAAAAGGCCGTGGCCGACCTGAAGAAGACCTACGTGCGCAAGGCCGGCGACTACCTGCACGAGATCGACCGCTCGATGCGCCAGCTCGGCCAGTGCGAGGCCGAGCACTTCGGCGAGCGCGACTGGTACCAGCGCTACGGCTGGCTGTACGTGAACTTCATGCGCGCCAAGTACGAGTCCGCCCCCGAATGAGGCCCGGTCACATCCGGCGCCCCCGGGCGTCCCTGGGGTGAACATCCCGGAGGACGCCATGGACGCCGAACTGCTCGAAACCCTGGTCCACACCCACCTGCCCGCCGCCGCCCGCGGCGACCGGGCCGCCTACGGCCGCATCGTCGAGGGCTGCCAGGGCACGGTGGCCAGCATCGCCCTGGCCATCGTGCGCGACGTGCCGGCCAGCGAGGACGTGGCCCAGGACGCCTTCCTCAAGGCCTGGCAGGAGCTGGGCCGCCTGCGCAACCCGGCCAGCTTCCTGCCCTGGCTGCGCCAGATCACCCGCAACCTGGCCCGCGACCACCTGCGCCGGCAGGGGCACCGGGTCGCGCCTGGCGTCGACGTCGAGGCGCTGCTGGCGCAGCTGGCCGATCCCCACCCCGGCCCGGCCGAGGCCATGGCCGAGGCCGAGGAGCACGCGGTCGCGGCCGGCGTGATCGACGCGCTGCCCGAAGAGAGCCGCGAAGTGCTGCTGCTGTTCTACCGCGAGGGGCAGAGCTCGCGGCAGGTCGCCGCGCTGCTGGGGCTGCAGGACGCGGCGGTGCGCAAGCGCCTGTCGCGGGCCCGCGAGCGCGTGCGCGAGGAACTGCTGCAGCGCCTGGGCGACTTCGCCCGCCGGACCGCGCCGGGCGGCGCCTTCACCGCCGCGGTGGCGGCGCTGCTGGCGGTCGCCAGCCCGCCTGCCGCGGCCGCCACGGCCCTGGGCCTGGGCGCGATGGGCGCGGCCAAGGGCGTGGCCAAGCTGGGCGCCGGCGCCCTGGGCGGCGCGGTCGCCGGGCTGGTCGGCGGCCTCTGGGGCGTGTGGTTCGGCGTGCGCAAGCTGCTGCGTGATCCCTTCGACGCGCGCGAACGCCGCGAGGTGCTGGCCTATGCGGCGGTCAACAGCGCGCTGGTGCTGGGCTTCACTCTGGGCATCCTGTGGGTGGCGAAGCTGCCGGGCTGGATCCCGCACGTGGCGATCACCGCGGCCTTCCTGGCCGGCATGCTGCTCAGCTGCGGCCTGTGGTTCCCGCGCATCCTGGAACGGCGCCGCGCCGAAGAGCGCCGCCGCGATCCCGTCGGCGCCGCGCGGCGACAGGCCAGGGAGCGGTTCTGGGGTCGGGTCGGTGCGATCGCCGGCGGCCTGATGGGCCTGGGCGGGCTGATCGCCGGCCTGTGGCTGAGCGGGCGGATGGGCTGAGCCGGGCGCGCGCCCGGCCGCGGGCTCACATCGTGTGCGTGGGCTTGTCGGCCTCGAGGGTGCCGGCGAGGAAGGTTTCGATCTTGCCCTTCACCGCTTCGGCCTCGGCGGTTTCGGCGAACTGCACGCCGATGCCGGCGGTGCGGTTGCCCTGCGCGCCGGCCGGCGTGATCCAGACCACCTTGCCGGCGACCGGCAGGCGGTCCTTCTCTTCCATCAGCGTCAGCAGGATGAAGACCTCGTCGCCCAGCGCGTAGCGCTTGGGCGTGGGCACGAAGATGCCGCCACCCTTCACGAAGGGCATGTAGGCGTTGTAGAGGGATGCCTTGTCCTTGATCGCCAGCGACAGGATGCCCTGCCGCGCGCCCGCGCCTCCGATCATCGCCCTGCTCCCTTGCCTTGGTTGCCCACCAGATTACGCCATTCCAACAGCAGCCCGGCCAGCGCGAGGTCGTGGCGCAGGGCCGGGACCGGCAGCTGCTCGCGGGCGCGGTTGACGCCATCGAACCAGGCCGACAGCTTCTGCACGTCGGCCGGCAGGGTCAAGGCCGGCGCCTCGCGGCCGGCCAGGCGCGCGGCCAGGCCGTCGCGCGCGAGTTCGGCGGCGAAGCGCAGGCGCAGCGCCGCCTGGCCGTCGGCCAGCCAGGCCTGGGCGGTGTCGAGCGGCGAGGCGCGGCCGGCGCCGATGCGCTCCAGCGCGTCGCGCACGGCCTCGCGCAGGGCCAGCCCACCACCCGCCAGCCAGTCGGCCGCCAAGCCCGGATGGCCGCCGGCGGCCTGCAGCGCCTGCGACAGCGCCGGTTCGGAATGGCCCTGCGCGGCCAGCCAGGCCCGCGCCTCGTCGCCGCCCGGCGGGCGGAACTCCATGCGCTGGCAGCGGCTGCGGATGGTGGCGACCAGGCGGCCCGGGCGGTCGGTGACCAGCAGCAGGTACCGATCGCGCGCCGGTTCCTCGAGCGTCTTGAGCAGGGCGTTGGCGGCCGCGGGATTGAGCGCGTCGGCGGGCTGGATCAGCGCGACCTGGGCGCCGCCCATCTGCGGCGTCAGCGAGAACCACTCCGACAGCCCGCGCATCTGCTCGACGATGATCTCGCTGCGCAGATTGCCGGTTTTTTCGTTGGTTTCGAAACTGACCGGCTTCAGGTCCGGGTGCGTGCCCGCGGCGAACAGGCGGCAGCCGCGGCACTGGCCGCAGGCCAGGCCATCGGGCCCGGGCGTGGCGCACAGCAGGCGGCGCGCCAGCGCGGTGGCGACGGCGAGCTTGCCCATGTGCGCCGGACCGCAAAACAGCAGCGCATGGCCGAGGCGGCCCTCGGCCAGCGCGGCCAGGGCGCCGTCGAGCACGCGCTGCTGCCAGGGCGCCAGGCTGGTCATCGCGCCAGCCACGCGTCCAGGGCCGCCAGCACGTCGGCGCGCACGGCCTCCGCCGGGCGGCTGGCGTCGATGACGCGGAAGCGCGCCGGCTCGGCGGCCGCGCGCTGCAGGTAGGTGGTCCGCACGCGCTCGAAGAAATCCTCGCGCTCGCGCTCGATGCGGTCCGGCTCGCCGCCGCGACCGCGCGCCCGGGCCAGGCCCTGGGCCACGCCGACGTCCAGCAGCAGCGTGAGATCGGGCTTGAGGCCGGCGGCCCAGCGCTCGAGCTCGGCGATGCATCCCATGTCCATGCCGCGCCCGCCGCCCTGGTAGGCGAAGCTGGCGTCGGTGAAGCGGTCGCTGATCACCGCCGCGCCGCGGGCCAGGGCCGGGCGGATGAGTTCGCGCACCAGCTGGGCGCGTGCGGCGAACATCAGCAGCAGCTCGGCCTCGGGCACCAGGTGGCGGCCGGGCGACAGCAGCAGCTCGCGGATCGCCTCGCCTTCGGGCGTGCCGCCGGGCTCGCGCGTGAGCACGACCTCGCGGCCGCGCGCCTGCAGCGCTTCGCGCAGCGCGGCGATCACGGTGGACTTGCCCGCGCCTTCGCCGCCCTCGATCGAAATGAACAGGCCCGCGCTCACCGGCAGCGCCTGCGCTGGTAGCAGTCCACGGCGCGGTTGTGTTCGGCCAGCGTGGCCGAGAACACGTGGCTGCCGTCGTTGCGCGAGACGAAGTACAGCGCGTCGCCGTCGGCGGGTTTCGCCGCGGCCACCAGCGCGGCGCGCCCGGGCATGGCGATCGGCGTCGGCGGCAGGCCGGCGCGGGTGTAGGTGTTGTAGGGCGTGTCGGTCTCCAGGTCGCGCCGGCGGATGTTGCCGTCGTAGGCGCTGCCCATGCCGTAGATCACCGTCGGGTCGGTCTGCAGGCGCATGCCCAGCTTGAGGCGGCGCACGAACACGCCGGCGATCGCCGGGCGCTCGGCCGCCTGGCCGGTTTCCTTCTCGACGATCGAGGCCAGGGTGAGCAGCTGCTCCGGCGTCTCGATCGGCAGGCCGTCGTCGCGCATCGCCCAGGCGTCGGCCAGGGCCTTGTCCATCGCCAGCATCGCGCGCTTGAGCAGTTCGAGGTCGCTCATGCCGCGGGTGAAGTGGTAGGTCTCGGGCAGGAAACGCCCCTCGGGGTGCACGCCCTCGCGGCCGAGCGCGGCCATCACGGCGGCGTCGTCCATCGTGCCGAGCGTCTGCACCAGGGTTTCGTCCCTGGCCAGGGCGGCGCGCACCTCGCGCCAGTTCCAGCCCTCCACGAGCGTGATGCGGTGCTGGATCACCTGGCCGCGCTCGAGCTTGGTCAGCAGCTCGCGCGGCGTGATGCCGTGGCGGATCGTGTAGTCGCCGACCTGCAGGCGCGAGACCACGTGCATCTCGTGCGCCAGCGCCTTCCATTCCAGGTCATGGCCCTCGGCGACGCCGAGGCCGCGCAGCTTGTCGAGGATGTCCTGGAAGCCATCGCCGCGCTCGACCGCGAGGATGCGTTCGGTGCCCGCGATCGCGATCGGCGTGTCGGCGAAGCCCTGGTAGCGGTGCACCAGCCAGCCGCCGACGCTGACCGCAGCCAGCAGGGCCAGGGCGAACAGGCTGGCCAGCCACTTCCTCGTCTTCGACTTCGGCAAACCTCAATCCTCCCGCGCGAACGCCGGCCACTGCCGGCCCAGTTCCGCCTGCAGCGCGCGCGTCGCCGGGTGCGGCGTCCACGTGCGCGCCCCCAGGCGCCCGACCGGGAGGATACCGCGCACGGCATTGCACAGGAAAAGCGCGTCCGCGCCCTCGACATCGGCGGGCGACAAGCGGCGTTCCAGCGCCCCGCCTTGTCCCAGCACCCAGGCCCGGGCGAGGCCGGCGACACCGGCCTGGTCCACGGGAGGCGTGCACCAACGGCCGTCGACGAGGGCGAAGACGTTGGCCGCGGTGGCGCAGGCGACCTCGCCGGCCGAGTCGAGCATCAGGCCCTCGTGCACGCCGGGGTCGCTCCACTCGCGGCGCGCCAGCACCTGTTCGAGGCGATTGAGGTGCTTGAGGCCGGCCAGCGCCGGCTGCCGGGCGAGCCGGGTCCCGCACCAGCGCAGCGTGATCGCGGCCGGCAGCGGCGCCGGCGCTTCATGCAGCGACATCAGCACGGTCGGCCGCGGCGCGGCCGGCGGGGCGTAGCCGCGACCGCCCTCGCCGCGCGTGAGCACGAGCTTGAGCACGGCCTCGCGCGGGGCCCGCGCCAGCAGGCCCGCCGCGGCGTCGGCGAACCACGCCGGCGCCGGCACCGGGATGCCCAGGCGCGCCGCGCCGGCGCCCAGGCGCGCCAGGTGCGCCTGCCACCAGGGCACCGCGCCCGCGTGCACGCGCATCGTTTCGAACAGGCCGTCGCCGTAGGCCAGGCCGCGGTCGCCCGCCGGCAGCGCGTCGGCCGGTTCGCCGTCGATCCACAGCGCGCTCGCCAGCGCGCTCATCCGGCCATCCCGAGCGCGCGCAGCCAGCCGCGGGCCTTGGCGCGGGTTTCGTCGAGCTCGCGCGCGGCGTCGCTGTCCACGACGATGCCGGCGCCGGTGCGCAGCTGCAGTTCGCGGCCCTGCAGCCAGGCGCTGCGGATGAGGATGTTGAGGTCGAGGTCGCCGCCGCGGTCGAGGTAGCCCAGCGAGCCGGTGTAGGGCCCGCGGCCCTCGCCCTCGAGCACGGCGATGATCTGCATGCAGCGCACCTTGGGCGCGCCGGTGATGGTGCCGCCCGGGAAGACCGCGCGCACCAGTTCGCCCGGGCCGACGCCCTCGCGCAGCGTGCCCGAGACGTTGGAGACGATGTGGTGCACGTGCGCGTAGGTTTCGACCGCCATGAGTTCGTCCACGCGCACGCTGCCGGGCACGCAGACGCGGCCCAGGTCGTTGCGCTCGAGGTCGATCAGCATGACGTGCTCGGCGCGCTCCTTGGGATTGCCGACCAGGTCGCGGATGCGCGCCGCGTCGTCGTCGCCCGGGAAACGCGGGCGCGTGCCGGCGATCGGGCGGGTCTCGGCGCGGCGGCCGCGCAGCGAGACCAGGCGCTCGGGCGAGCTGCTCAGCAGGGCAGCGTCGCCCCAGCGCAGCAGGCCGGCGAAGGGCGCGGGATTGGCGCGGCGCAGCTGGTCGTAGAGCGCGGCCGGGTCCGGGGCGTCGGCGAAGCGGCCGCGCCACGCGCGCGAGAGGTTGACCTGGAAGACGTCGCCGGCGCGCAGGTAGTCGTGGATGCGCGCCACGCCGTCGGTGAAGCGCGCGGGCGCGTCCTCCTCCAGCACCGGCGGCGGCACGGGCGCGGGCGTGGGCGCCGCCGCGGTACGCGCGAGCAGGTCGGGAAGATCCGCCAGCAGGTGCTCGTGGCCAGGCTCGGCGACCGCGATGCCGAAGCCGCTGCGGCGGTCGCGCAGGACCGCGGCGGGACAGCGCATGGCCAACGCCACCGGCAGCGGGCCGGGCGCGGGTGGCAGGCGCAGGCCCGGTTCGACCTGGCCGGCGAGTTCATAGGCGAGGAACAGGCCCCAGCCGCCGCGGAACGGCAGGTCCCCGGGCACCGGGGCGGGCTCGGGCAGCGCGCGCCAGTCGGCGTCGAGGGCGGCGAGGAAGTCGCCGTCCACCGGCGTGCCGTCGAGTCGGCGCACCGGCCCGGCCACGTCGTCGAGGCGCAGGCCGGTGCCGTCGGTCGCCAGCAGCAGGTCCCAGCGCGAGAGCGCGTTGCCGCCCGCGACGCTTTCAAGCAGCAGCGGGAAGCGCGCCGGGTCGGCCGACTGCAGGCGCAGCAGGTCCAGCCCCGGCGGCAGCTGGCGGATCGCCATGGCGACGGGGCCCGGGGCGGCGGTCAGATCCGGCGGAACACCAGGGTGCCGTTGGTGCCGCCGAAGCCGAAGCCATTGGACACGGCCACGTCCACGCGGGCCTGGCGCGCCACGTTCGGCACGTAGTCCAGGTCGCAGCCTTCGCCCGGCGCGTCGAGGTTGATCGTCGGCGGCACGACGCCGGCATGGATGGCCATCACGGTGAAGATGGCCTCGACGCCGCCGGCCGCGCCCAGCAGGTGGCCGGTCATGGACTTGGTCGAGCTGACCATCATCCGGTGGGCGTGGTCGCCGAAGGCCGACTTGATGGCCAGGGTCTCGCCCAGGTCGCCCAGCGGCGTGGAGGTGCCATGCGCGTTGAGGTAGCCAACCTGGTCGGCGTTGACGCCGGCGTCCTTGAGCGCCAGGCGCATGCAGCGCGCCGCGCCCTCGCCGTTCTCGCTCGGCGCGGTCATGTGGAAGGCGTCGGAGCTGGCGCCGAAGCCGGCGAGCTCGGCGTAGATGCGCGCGCCGCGGGCCTTGGCGTGCTCGTATTCCTCGAGCACCAGGATGCCGGCGCCGTCGCCGAGCACGAAGCCGTCGCGGTCCTTGTCCCAGGGGCGCGAGGCCCGGGTCGGTTCGTCGTTGCGGGTGGACATGGCCTTCATCGAGCAGAAGCCGCCGACCGAGGTCGGGGTGCAGCCGTGCTCGGCGCCGCCGGCGATCATGATGTCGGCGTCGCCGTACTGGATCATGCGCATGGCCGTGCCGATCGAGTGGTTCGAGGTGGCGCAGGCCGAGACCGCCGAGAAATTCGGGCCCTTGATGCCCTTCAGGATGGTCAGCTGGCCCGGCAGCATGTTGATGATGGTGCTGGGCACGTAGAAGGGCGAGACCTTGCGCGGGCCGCCCTCGTGCAGGGTGATGGCGGTGTCCTCGATGCCACGCACGCCGCCGATGCCCGAGCCGACCAGCACGCCGATGCGCTCGGCGTTGGCGTCGGTGACCTCCAGCCCGGCGTCGTCCATCGCCTGGAAACAGGCGGCGAGGCCGTAGTGGATGAAGGTGTCCATCTTCTTGACGTCCTTCGGCGGCAGGAAGGACTTGGCGTCGAAGTCGCGCACTTCGCCGGCGATGCGCGTGGCGTAGGCGGACGGGTCGAAATGGGTGATCGGGCCGATGCCGCTGCGGCCGGCCTGGATGCTGTCCCAGGCGGCGGCCAGGGTGTTGCCGATGGGCGAGACGATGCCCATGCCGGTGACGACGACGCGACGATGGCTCATGGCGAAACTCCGCTGTGATTCAGGGACGCGGCCCGGGCCGCGCATGCGCCGGCGCATGGGCCGGGGGCCGCAAACGCACGGGGCCGCGCAAGCGCGGCCCCGGCGTCGAAACCGTCAGGCGATCAAGCCTTGACGTGGGCCTTGATGTAATCGATGGCCTGCTGGACGGAGGTGATCTTCTCGGCCTCTTCGTCCGGGATCTCGCACTCGAACTCTTCCTCGAGGGCCATGACCAGCTCGACGGTGTCCAGGGAGTCGGCGCCGAGGTCGTCCACGAACGAGGCGTTCACGGTCACTTCCTCTTCCTTCACGCCCAACTGCTCGACGACGATTTTCTTGACGCGTTCTTCGATGCTGCTCATGGATCAGTCTCCTCCCGGAGGGGATGTTTGCGGGCGCATTGTAATCAAATGGTGGCCGCGGCGGGCGCCGGTCTCGCCAGGGCCAGTTCTGGGGGCGGGATATTAACGCAATTCCAGCCCAGGCAATGACTTAGGGCATGTACATGCCGCCGTTGACGTGCAGGGTCTCGCCGGTGATGTAGGCCGCCGCCGGGCCGGCCAGGAAGGCCACGGCCTTGGCGATGTCGGCCGGCTCGCCCAGGCGGCCCAGGGCGATCTGGCCGACCAGGGCCTCGCGCGAGGCCTCGGGCAGGTCCTTGGTCATGTCGGTCTGGATGAAGCCCGGCGCGACCACGTTGACGGTGACGCCGCGGCTGCCGATCTCCTTGGCCAGCGACTTGCTGAAGGCGATGATGCCGGCCTTTGCGGCGGCGTAGGTGGCCTGGCCCGCGTTGCCGGTGACGCCGATGACGGACGCGATGTTGATGATGCGGCCCTTGCGCGCCTTCATCATGCCGCGCATCACCGCCTTCGAGGTGCGGAACACGCTCGAGAGGTTGGTGTCGAGGATGGCCTGCCAGTCCTCGTCCTTCATGCGCATCAGCAGGTTGTCGCGGGTGATGCCGGCGTTGTTGACCAGGATGGACACCGGGCCGAAGGTCTTGGCGACCTCGTCGAACACGGCTTCGACGTCGGCGCCGTCGGCGACGTCGAGCTTGCGCCCCGCCCCGCCCTTCGCCGCCAGCCGCTCGCCGATCGCCGCCGCGCCGGCCTCGGACGTGGCCGTGCCGATCACCGTCGCGCCCAGCGCGGCCAGCTCTTCGGCGATCGCCGCGCCGATGCCACGGCTCGCACCGGTCACCACCGCGACCTCACCCTTCAACACTTCAGACATTCTCGTACTCCTAAAACAGGGTCTTGCCACGGATGAACACGGATGGACACGGATAAAAGCGGAACAGGGACGGAAAACCTCCCTTTTTCTTGTCTGCTCTTATCCGTGTCCATCCGTGTTCATCCGTGGCAAAAAATCAGACTTTCCACTCGCCCAGCGCGGCGTCGAAGTCGGCGGGCGTGCCGATGGCGCGGGCGTCGAGCGACTTGTCGATGCGCTTGGCCAGGCCGGCGAGCACCTTGCCCGGGCCGCATTCGACCAGGCGGGTGGCGCCGCGCGCGGCCAGGGCCTGCACGCAGTCGGTCCAGCGCACCGGCAGGTAAAGCTGGCGCACCAGCGCGTCGCGGATCGACTGCACGCCCTCGTGCACCTCGCCGTCGACGTTCTGCACCACCGGGATCGCCGGCGCGTTCCAGGCCATGGCCGCCATGACTTCCGACAGGCGGTTGGCGGCCTCGCGCATCAGCGGCGTGTGCGAGGGCACCGACACCGCGAGCTTGACCGCCTTGCGCACGCCGCGCGCGCCCAGCTCGGCCAGCGCGCGGTCGACGGCGGCCGCGTGGCCGCCGATGACGATCTGGCCGGGCGAGTTGTAGTTCGCCGGCACCACGACCTCGTCGCCCGACACCGCGGCGCAGACCTCGGCGACCAGCGCATCCTCGGCGCCGAGCACCGCGGCCATGGCGCCGGTGCCGGCCGGCACGGCCAGCTGCATCAGGCGGCCGCGCTCGCGCACCAGCTTCGCGCCGTCGGCCAGCGAGATCGCGCCGGCGGCCACAAGGGCGGCGTATTCGCCCAGGCTGTGGCCGGCCAGCCAGGCCGGCGTGGCGCCGCCGCGCGCCTGCCACGCGCGCCAGGTGGCGACGCCGGCGGCCAGCAGCGCCGGCTGGGTGAATTCGGTCTGGTTGAGCTGTTCCTCCGGGCCCTGCTGGGACAGCGCCCAGAGGTCCACGCCGGCGCCGGCGGACGCTTCGTCGAAGGCCGCGCGCACTTCCGGGTGCGCCGCGCCGAGCTCGGCGAGCATGCCCAGCGACTGCGAGCCCTGGCCGGGGAAAACGAAGGCGAGCGTCGGGTTCATCGGTGCTCCGGGAAACAAAGGCGCGCCATGATAATTCAGGCCGGTGCCGGGGCGTCTGTACCGCCGCGTAGGGTCAGGCCGTGGCGAGGCAAAGGCTGTCGAGCGCGAGCGCGACCTCGCGGGCGCGGCCACCGAACAGGCGCGCGACCGGCGCCAGCCAGCAGACGCGGCGCGCGACCACCGCCACGCCGGCGCGCACGCCCGCGGGGCTCGCGGCCAGCGCATCGGCAAGCAGGCGCGCATGCGCGCCGGGCGCGTCGGCGAGGAAGCGCGCAGTCGAGTGCGCATAGAACACCAGGTCGCGGGCCTGCGCGGCTTCGGCCGGCATGACGCCGCCGGGGTCTTCCTCCAGGTCGATGAAGCCGATGCCCGACGCGTCGAGCGTGAGGTTCCGCGCGAAGGCCTGGCTGAGATAGCCGCCGGCGCGATGCACGGCCAGGATCGCCTCGAAGCCCTGCGCGACCAGCGCCTCGCGCCGGGCGGGATCGGGCTCGCGGCGGCAGGCGAGCGCGAGCGTCGGGCCGAGGTCGGACAGCACCAGGTGGCGCTCGCCGGCCTCGAGCACGCGCGGCACGCGGGCGCCGAGCGCGGCCAGGCGGCGGATCATGGCCTGCTCGGTGCGGCAGGCGAGTTCGGGGCTCAGCGGCACCGGCGCCAGCAGCGGCGCGGCGCCGAGCCGGCGCGCCAGCCATCGCAGCAGCGCCAGGCGGCGGCGCGGGCCGCCTTCGGAGTAGGTCTTGCGCCAGGCGACTCCCTCGCCCGTCGCTTCGCGGCGGACCTCGGTCGTCGCCATCGCGGCCTCAGTAGCGGATCAGGGCCGAGCCCCAGGTGAAGCCGCCGCCGAAGGCCTCCAGCAGCAGCAGCTGGCCGCGCTGCACCTTGCCCGAGCGCACGGCCTCGTCCAGCGCCAGCGGCACCGAACCGGCCGAGGTGTTGCCGTGCTTGTGCACGGTGACGATGACCTGGTCCATCGACATGTCGAGGCGCTTGGCCGTGGCTTCGATGATGCGCAGGTTGGCCTGGTGCGGGATCAGCCAGTCGAGGTCGGACTTGTCCAGGCCGTTGGCGGCCAGGGTTTCGTCCACGACCGAGTCGAGCGCCTTCACCGCGTGCTTGAAGACCTCGTTGCCGGTCATCAGCACGCGCACGCCGGCGTTGTGCTCGCCGGGCTTGAAGCCCTCGGAGACGCCGACCGGGTTGTACAGCAGTTCCTTCTTGCCGCCGTCGGCGTGCATGTGCGTCGAGAGGATGCCGGCCTCGGCGTCGGCCTTGAGCACCACCGCGCCGGCGCCGTCGCCGAACAGCACGCAGGTGTTGCGGTCGGACCAGTCGAGCATGCGGGTCAGCGTCTCGGCGCCGATCACCAGCACGGTCTTGGCGGTGCCGGCGCGCACGAACTGGTCGGCGATGCTCAGCGCGTACAGGAAGCCCGAGCAGGCGGCATTGACGTCGAAGGCGGCGCAGCCGTTGGCGCCCAGCCGGTGCTGCACCAGGCAGGCGGTGGACGGGAAGATGAGGTTGGGCGTGGTGGTGCCGAGCACGATCAGGTCGAGTTCGGCCGCGGTCACGCCGGCGGCTTCCATCGCGGCGCGGGCGGCGCGCTCGGCGAGGTCGGCGGTGGTCTCGCCCTCGGAAGCGACGTGGCGCTGGCGGATGCCGGTGCGGCTGGCGATCCACTCGTCGCTGGTGTCGACCAGCTTCTCCAGGTCCGCGTTGGTCAGGACCTTTTCCGGCAGGGCGCTGCCGGTGCCGGCGATTCGCGAGAAAACGGCCATCTCATTCCTCATGCTGCGGCCGGTGCCGGCGAGCCGGCGCCCGGACATGAAAAAGCACGCGGCGGGACGGGGCCCGCCGCGTTCAGGTCATCTGAGGGGATCGCCCAAGGGGCGAAGCCCGGCTCAGTCCTCGGAGACCACCGGGCCCTTGGTTTCCACGACCTTGCGGCCGCGGTAGTAGCCGTCCTTGGTGACGTGGTGGCGCAGGTGGGTCTCGCCCGTGGTCGGGTCGGTGGCCAGCTGCTTGGCGGTGAGGGCGTCGTGCGAGCGGCGCTGGCCGCGGCGGGACGGGGTGACTCGGGACTTCTGGACGGCCATGGCTTGTCTCCAACTACTTCTTTTGTGCCTTCAACGCGGCGAGCGCGGCGAAAGGGTTCGGCTTCGGTTCGTCCTCGACGTCGGCGGGCCATTCGGCCTCCACCGGCGTCGAAGCCGGGTTGATCGGTACCACCGGGATGGCGAGGATCAGTTCGTCCTCGATCAGCTCGGCGGGGTGCAGCTCGCCCCCGGGGCCCGGAAGGATCGGCTCCATGCCCTCGGGCAGCGCCGCCTCTTCCGATTCATCGGTGACCAGCCCCAGGCGCTGGACCAGCCGCACCGGGTGCAGGAACGTTTCCAGCGTGCGCTGGCACAGCAGCGCCAGGTCGGCCTCGAGGCGCAGCTCGACGAAGGCGATGCCCAGGGCGTCGCGGCCGAACTCCACCTCGTACCCGCACTCGCCCCCGGTCTCCGCCAGCGCGCCGGCCAGCCGGGGCATCCCGGCAAGCGGCAGGCGCCCGGAGAAGACGCGCCTGGCCGAAACCATGCGCCAAGCGTCGAGCACCGGGGGCAGGGTCGCGGACATAAGGCGCGGAATTCTAGGCTCCAGCCCGGGGCATGTCAAACCCAAGTGCCCGCGCGGCTTGGGGTTTGCCGGCCGCGCCGGCGCCGGTGCAGACTGCCGCCTGACCCGGATGCCGCGCATGTCCCTGATCCCTTCCCTGCTGGCCCTTGCCGTCGTGGCCCTGGCCGCCGTGCTGTTCTGGAACGCCCGCCGGGGCCGCCGCCGGGGGCGGGCCCTGCTGCGCCTGCTGGACCTGGCCGACGAGGTCGAGGCCCTGCTCGACCGCTCCCAGGCCCGCATGCAGTCGCTGCAGGCCGTGGTCGGCCGGGTGCCCTCGGACATCGGCGCGGTCGCCCAGGCCTCGCTGGACGGCCCGCTGCCGGTGCGCGAGGCCAAGCGCGACCTGCTCCAGCACCGGCTCTGGATCAAGCGCCACGGCGATGCCGCCAGCCAGGCCGAACTCGATGCCGCCGGCGATGCGCTCGACCGCGTGCGCCTCCGGCTCGCCGGCCAGCTGGCCGAACTCGAGCGCGCCGGCGACGAACTGGCCGAGGCCACCGCCGCCAGTGCCGCCGCGGCCGAGCGCGAGCCCCCGGCCCTGCGCCGCCCCGCGCCATGACCCCGCTGGTGCTCGGCTCCACCTCGCCCTACCGGCGCGAGCTGCTGGCGCGCCTGCGCCTGCCTTTCGACACCGACCGCCCCGCGGTCGACGAAACACCGCGCGCCGGCGAAGGCCCGCCCGACCTGGCCCGTCGCCTCGCCGTCGCCAAGGCCCGCGAGGTCGCCGGGCGCCATCCCGGCGCCTGGGTGATCGGCTCGGACCAGGTCGCCGAACTCGACGGCCGCGCCATCGGCAAACCCGGCGACGCCGCCACCGCCTTCGCCCAGCTGCGCGCCGCGTCGGGCCGCACGGTGCGTTTCCACACCGCCGTCGCGCTGGCCCGGGCCGGCGACGAGGCCGTGCGCCTGCACGCCGACCTGACCGAGGTGCGCTTCCGCGCCCTGGGCGACGAAGAAATCCGGCGCTACCTCGCCGCCGAACAGCCCTTCGACTGCGCCGGCAGCTTCAAGTGCGAGGGCCTGGGCATCAGCCTGTTCGAGGCCATCGACAGCCGCGACCCGACCGCCCTGGTCGGCCTGCCCCTGATCGCGCTGGCGGGAATGCTGCGCGACGTCGGCATCGCCCTGCCCTGAAGGCTCAGCGCAGCACGACCGACTGCGTGGGCAAGGCCTCGCGGCGGCCGTCGTCGCGCACCACCACCAGGCCCAGCCGTGCCCGGCCGCGCCCACCGGTGTCGGCTTCTAGCGCGAAGCCCACGCGGTCGTCCTGGCCCGCCAGGCCCCAGTAGTCGATCACGTCCGGCCGCGCGAGGCCGGGCACCGCGCGCGCGATCACGCGGCCATCAAGCTGCAGCTCGACGGCGGCGACGCGGCCGCCGGGCACCAGCGCCCAGCCCTGCACCTCCAGCGGATCGCCTGCGTGCGCGCCGGGCGCCGGCGTTTCGATCCAGCCCAGCGCCGGCAGCGCGCAACCCGGCGCCGGCGGCGCCGCCTGCGGATACAGCAGGAAGCGCTTGCGCCCGCCATCGGCGGGCACGACCTGCGGCGGCGCCAGCCCGCCGGCCCAATCGCAGAGCCCGCGATAGCCGGCCAGCCGGTCCTTGGCCGGGCGCGCGGTGTCCTCCACGACCAGCAGCACCGGCCCGTCGCCACGCGCGTCGCGCAGCACGCCCCAGTCGGCCAGCTGGACGGCGCGACCATGCTTGGCGTTGCGCGGATGCGGCGCCACCTCGATGTCGCGCCCGCCCAGGGCCCATCCCAGCTGCGCGGCCAGCATGAAATTGTCGGCGACCACGCGGGTGCCCGGCGGCAGCGTGCGCAGCGCGTCGCGGGTGGCGTCGGCCGCCGCATCCCAGCCGGCGAAGTTCTCCGGGTAGGCCGGCGTGTGCGCCAGCCAGGCGCGGCCGTCGACGCGCGCCACCAGCGCCAGCCAGCCGAGCAGCAGCACCAGGCCGGTCGCGGCGGTGGCGTGCACCACCCCGCGCGCGGCACGCGGCCACGTCGCCAGTTCCACCGGGGCGGCCACGCACAGCGCCAGCCAGCCGGCGATCGGCCAGTGGAAACTCACCCGTTCGACGTCGGCGACGAACGCGAGCGCGAACCAGCCGAGGCTGGCCACGCCGCCGGCGCCCAGCAGCAGCGGCCAGGCCGGCTGCGGGTCGCCGCGCCGGCGCCAGGCGCGCCGCAGCACCGCCAGCAGCAGCAGGCACAGCGGCGGCGTCACCAGCAGCAGCTGCAGCGGCGGCCAGGCGAAGCCATGCACGCCGGGCGTCCAGGGATGCCGATCGACCAGTTGGAAACCAACGCCCGCGCCGGCATGCGCGAGGTTCCACTGCAGCAGCGGCAGCCAGGCCAGCGCGCCGGCCGCCAGCGCGGCCCAGGTCCGGCCTTCGCGCAGCAGCGCGCGCCCGGCGGGGAAACACAGCAGGCCCGCCAGCCCGGCGAGGATCACGGCGGCGAAACGGTAGTGCGCCAGCGCGCCCATCGCGAGGCCGAGCGCCAGCTGCAGGACGTCGGCGGCGCGGCGGCGCGCCAACATCGCCAGCACCGCGTCGAGCACGAGCATCGCCGCGACCAGCATCGGCACGTCCGGCAGCGCCAGCACGCCCATCAGGCCGGCCAGCGGCATCAGCAGCGCCAGCCAGGCGGCCTGCCAGCCGGCCGCCTCGCCAAAGGCGCGCGCCGCGCAACGGCGCACCAGCCAGGGCAAGGTGGCGCCCAGCAGGACGAAGGGCAGGCGCAGCGCCAGTTCCGAGTCGCCGCCGACCGCGAGGCCCAGCCGGGCCAGCCACGCGGTCAGGCCCGGCAGGTCGGAATACGCCCAGGCCAGGTGCCGCGCCTCCCAGGCGTAGAAGGCCTCGTCGCCGAACAGCGGCAGCCTCGCCGCGAGCACCAGCTTGGCGACGAGCAGCGCGGCCCACGCCAGCAGGAACTTCACGCGCGCCGAACCGACCGACATGCCAGCATCCACGGGGTATCCTTCCCTCGACTCCAACGCCCGGACGCACGCATGCACGCGCAGGCCCACGCCGCCGACATCCTAACCGACGCCCCGCGCCTCGCCCTCGCCGAGGCGGAGGCGCAGGTCAACCGCCTCGTGCTGGGCAAGCCGCGCGAGGTGCGCCTGGCCTTCACCACCCTGCTCGCCGGCGGCCACCTGCTGCTCGAGGACCTGCCGGGCCTGGGCAAGACCACGCTGACCCGGGCGATGGCGGCCACGCTGGGGCTCGACTTCCAGCGCGCGCAGTTCACCGCCGACCTGCTGCCCTCGGACATCGTCGGCGTCTCGATCTTCGAACAGGCCTCGCGCGAGTTCCGCTTCCACCCCGGCCCGGTGTTCACCCAGCTGCTGCTGGCCGACGAGATCAACCGGGCGCCGCCGCGCACCCAGAGCGCCCTGCTCGAGGCCATGGCCGAACAGCAAGTAAGCGTGGACGGCATCACGCATGCGCTGCCGCAGCCCTTCTTCGTCATCGCCACGCAGAATCCGGTGGACCTGGCCGGCACCTTTCCCCTGCCCGACTCGCAGATGGACCGGTTCCTGCTGCGCCTGCACCTGGGCTACCCGGACGCCGACGCCGAGCGCGAGATGCTGGCCGGCGAGGACCGCCGCGACCTGATCGCGCAGAGCCTGCCGCGCCTGGGCCCGGACGAGGTGCTGGCCCTGCGCGCGGCGGTCGAGCGCGTGCACGCCAGCCCGGCGCTGGTGGCCTACGTGCAGGCGCTGCTGCAGGAAAGCCGGCGCCATCCCGGCGTGCAGGTGGGCCTGTCGCCGCGCGCCGGCCTGGGCCTGCTGCGCGGCGCGCGCGCGCTGGCCCTGCTGGAAGGCCGCGGCCATGCCCTGCCCGAGGACGTGCAGGCCCTGTTCCCGCACGTCGCCGCGCACCGCCTGGTGCCCGAATCCGAGGCCGAGACGCGCGACGCGCTCGCCGCCCGCATCCTGCGCACGGTGGCGGTGGACTGAAGCCCGTGCAGGCCGCCCCCGCGCCCGACCTGGTCGAACGCTGGGCCGCCCGGCTCGCGCGCCTGCCGCTGGTGCGCCCGCGCCAGCCCGAGCCGCTGCCGGTGCGCATCGACCGCGGCCGCGTCTACATCCTGCCGACCGGCTTCGGCCTGTTCCTGGGCGCGATGCTGCTGGCGATGGTGATCGGCGGCCTGAACTACAACAACAACCCGGCGCTGATGCTGGCCTTCCTGCTGGTCGCCGTGGTGCACAACAGCTTCGTGCAGGCGCACCTGCTGCTGTCGGGCCTGCGCATCCAGGCGGTGCACGCCGAGCCGGTGCATGCCGGCCAGCCGCTGCGGCTGCGGGTCGCCATCGAGGCGACCGGCCGGCACGACCGCCCAGGCCTGGAGCTGCGCGCCGGCGCGGCGCACGCCGCCTTCGACCTGCGCGCCGGCGAACGCAGCGAGGTGGTGCTGATGTTGCCCACGCGCCGGCGCGGCTGGCTGTCGCCCGGCCGGCTGCAGGCGTCCACCCGGCGTCCGCTCGGCCTGGCGCGCGCCTGGTGCTGGCTGATGCCCGACGTGCGGCTGCTGGTGTACCCGGCGCCGGAAGCCGAGCCGGTGCCGCTGCCCGAGCCCGGTGGCGAAGGCGCCCATCGCCGCAGCCGCAGCCAGGGCGAACAACCGCAGCACCTGCGCGACTACCGGCCGGGCGATCCGCTGCGGCAGATCGCCTGGAAGGCGTCGGCGCGCGGCGACCGCCTGTTCGTGCGCGAGTACGAGGCCAGCGCCCGCCGCGAGCTCGAGCTCGACTGGTTCCAGCTCGGCGGCCTCGACCACGAGGCGCGCATCCGCCGGCTCGCCCGCTGGGTCGTCGACGCCGAGCGCGAGGGCAGCCGCTACCGCCTGCGCCTGCCCGGACAGTCGATCGGCCCGGGCCGCGGCCCCGAACACCGCCACGCCTGCCTGCGCGCCCTGGCGCTGATGCCGCATGGCTGAGCCGCTGCCCGCGATGCCGCCCGCCCTGCGCCTGCCGGTCCTGGCCGCCGCGTCCGCCTGCCTGCTGCCGCTGCTGCTGCAGCTGCCGACCGGGCTGGCGCTGCTGCTGGCGGCGCTGGCCGTGCTGGGCTTCGCCACCGACCGGCGCTGGCCGGCCTGGTTCAAGGCGCTGCTGATGCTGGTGGTGGCGGGCTATGTGTTCGCCAGCCATGGCTTCCGCATCGGCCGCGACACCGGCTGCGCCCTGCTGGCGGCGATGCTGGCGCTCAAGACCATCGAGACGCGCAACCTGCGCGACGCGCACTCGCTGCTGGGTTTCTCGCTGTTCTCGCCCTTCGCCGCCTTCCTGCAGGACCAGGGGCCGCTGACCCTCGCGCTGTCGGTGCCGGCGGTGGCGGGCGTGCTGCTGGTGCTGGCGCGCCTGGCCGACGGCGGCGACGGCGCCGCGGCGCGCACCGGCCACCGGGAGCGGCTGCGCCGGGTCGGCGTGGCCCTGCTGATGGCGCTGCCGCTGGCCGCGGCCGGTTTCTGGCTGTTCCCGCGCTTGCATGCGCCGCTCTGGGGCATGCCCGAGAACGCCCTGGGCCGCAGCGGACTGGGCGAGGACATGACGCCGGACCAGTGGGTGGACCTGTTCTCGAACGACGAACCCGCGCTGCGCGTGCGCTTCACCGGCCCGGTGCCGCCGCGGGGCACGCTGTACTGGCGCGCGCAGATCCTCGACACCTTCGACGGCCGAAGCTGGCGCCGGGGCGTGCCCGCCGGGCCGGGCCCGGTGGCGGTCGCCGGCGGCACCGCGGTGGACTACGTGGTCACGCTCGAGCCCACGGGCCGCCACTACCTGGTGCTGCTCGACCTGCCCGAGGCCGCGCCCGAGGGCCACGAATTTCGCACCGACGCCACGGCCGCCGCCTCCGTGCCGGTGTCCCAGCTGACCGAGTACCGCGCGACCTCGCGCCTTGGCGCCACCCTCCCGCGCCCGCTGACCGAATTCGAACGCAGGGTGTCGCTGCAGCTGCCGACCCAGGCCAATCCCCGCACGCGCGCCCTGGGCCGGCAATGGCGGCAGGAACTGGGGGGCGACGACGCCGCCATCGTCCAGCGCGCCCTGGACTGGATCCGCCGCGACTTCAGCTACAGCCTCTCCGTGCCGCCCAGCGGACGCGATCCGATGGACGACTTCCTGTTCGAGACGCAGGTGGGCTTCTGCCAGCATTTCAGCTCGGCCTTCGCCAACCTGATGCGCGCCGCCGGCATCCCCAGCCGCATCGTGCTCGGCTACGCCGGCGGCTATCGCAATCCCTTCGGCGATTATTGGGTCGTGCGCTCGATGGATGCGCATGCCTGGACCGAGGTCTGGCTCGAGGGCCGCGGCTGGGTGCGCGTGGACCCGACCGCGGCGGTGGCTCCCGAGCGCGTGCTGGACACGGTCGAGGACTTGGCGCGCGCCGGCCAGCTGCTGCCCGAGGCGCTGAGCCCGGTGCGCGACCTGGCCGACTGGGTGCGCCGCGGCTGGAACGACATGGTGCTGGGCTTCGACGCGGCCCGGCAGGCGCGGCTGTTCCGCCCTCTGGGCGTGGACGACGCCAACAGCCTGCAGCTGGCGCGGGGTTTCGGGCTGGGCGCCGCGGCGGCCCTCGGACTGACCCTGTGGCTGCTGCTGCGGGGCCGCCAGCCGCCGCCGGATCCGCTGCTGCGCGCCTGGCGCCGGTTCACCCGGCGGCTCGCGCGCGCCGGCCTGGCGCGCGAGGCCTGGGAGCCCCCGCTGGCCTTCGGGCGGCGCGCGGCGACCGCCCGTCCGCACGAAGCCGAGGCCCTGGCCTCGCTCAGCCGGCGTTTTGCCGACCAGCGCTACGCTCCCGCCCAGTCCGCGGCGGCGGACCGGCAGGCCCTGATCCGGGACCTGCTGGCCTACCGGCCGAGGCCCCCACACCGATGAGCCCTGGAGATCCCCGATGCGCCGCCTGCTGATGATCCCGCTCGTGTCCGCCGTGCTGCTGGCCGGCTGTGCCTCCACCCCGACGCCCCTGCAGGGCCAGTTCGCCGCGCTGCAGCCGGCCGATGCCGTGCGCAGCGGCGCCACCGGCGAGCGCGTGCGCTGGGGCGGCCGCATCGTCCAGGTCGAGCCGCAGGCCGACCGCAGCTGCTTCGAGGTGGTGTCGCTGCCGCTGGGCAGCGGTGGCCGCCCGCTCGAGCGCGACGAGAGCGCCGGCCGATTCATCGCCTGCCGCGGCGGCTTCTACGACCCGGAAGTGTTCCAGCCGGGCCGGGAGGTCACCTTCACCGGCACGATCGAAGGCTACGAAAACCGCAAGGTCGGCGAGTACGACTACCGCTACCCGCGCCTGGCCGCCGAGGTCGTGTACCTGTGGCCGGTGCGCAAGGACGTCGACGTCGTGGTCGAGCGCTATCCCTACTGGTGGTGGTGAACCGCGCTCAGCCGGGCGGCCAGTGCATGGCCCGCCCGGCCAGCAGGTGCAGGTGGATGTGGAAGACGGTCTGGCCGCCGTCGCGGTTGCAGTTCATCACCACGCGATAGCCGTCGTCGGCGAAACCCTGCTGTTTCGCCCAGGCCGCCGCGGCCAGCGCCAGCCGGCCGACCATGGCTTCGTCCCCCGGCTGCAGGTCGTTGAGCGTGGGCACCGGGCGCTTGGGGATGAACAGCACGTGCACCGGCGCCTGCGGGTGGATGTCGCGGAAGGCCAGCACGTGCTCGTCCTCGTAGACGATGTCGGCCGGGATCTCGCGGGCGATGATCTTGTCGAAGATGGTGGCCATCGAAGCCTTCCTCAGGACGGGATTTCGGTGCGCGATCCGAAGGCGTGCGCCAGCGTGCCGCGGTCGACGTATTCCAGTTCGCCGCCCAGCGGCACGCCGTGGGCCAGGCGGCTGGGCGTGACGCCGGCCTGCCGGGCCAGCTGCGCCAGGTAGTGCGCGGTGGCCTCGCCCTCGACGGTGGGGTTGGTGGCGATGATCAGCTC
>VFQN01003148.1_pt1 | contig 24168 bp, 21 predicted proteins | sample 3512371 | NCBI WGS metagenome assembly VFQN01 (sample SAMN10412370, study PRJNA504923) | tailings metagenome | isolation source: Replicate 2 from Balatoc abandoned mine | place: Philippines: Itogon, Benguet | collected 2017-08-28
GCTGGGGCGGCATCGTGCTGCACGACGTGATCAACAACACCTTCGCGAAGAAGGCCATCGAGAAGGGCGCCGACGGCCTGATCGCGGTGGCGGCCGGCGCCGGCGGCCATGCCGGCGTGAAGAGCCCGTTCGCGCTGATCCAGGAGATTCGCAGCTGGTTCGACGGGCCGCTGGCTCTGTCGGGCTCGATCGCCACCGGCGGTGCGGTGCTGGCGGCGCAGGCGATGGGGGCGGATCTCGCCTACATCGGCTCGGCTTTCATCGCCACCGAGGAGGCGCGGGCCAGCGAAGCCTACAAGCAGGCGATCGTGGAGTGCACGTCGGACGACATCGTCTACTCGAACCTGTTCACGGGCGTGCACGGCAACTACCTGAAGCCGTCGATCCGCGCCGCGGGTCTGGACCCCGACAACCTGCCCGAGAGCGACCCGAGCAAGATGAGCTTCGGCGGCGGCGAGGGCGCCAAGAAGGCCTGGAAGGACATCTGGGGCTGCGGCCAGGGCATCGGCGCGATCGACAAGGTGGTGCCGACGCGCGAACTCGTGGCCCGCCTGGCGCGCGAGTACCAGGAGGCGCGCCGCCGCCTGCTCGGCGCCTGACGTCGCTGCGGCCTGCTCAGGCCAGTTCGGCGTCGGAGTCGCAGCCGGCGTCCGAGGCGATGAGCCGCCGTGCCAGCCAGGCCCAGGGCGTGCGGCGCCCGACGGCGTCCTGCATCAGCCCGCAGCGGTAGCGCTGCGCTTCGCCGTTCCATCGCAGCGCGCGGCACTCGCCGCGGCGCTTCATCGACACCAGCATGCCGGCCGGGCAGGGCTCGGCCAGGCAGCACACGCCGCAACCGTTGCATGCCTGGCCCATCGCCGGCTTCAGCGGCGCGTCAGCATGGATGCGGATGATCTGCACGTGGTCGTTTCAAGCCCGGCTGCATTCTGTGTCTCCGCCCCGGTCCTCAGTCCTGCGATTTGATGGCCGATAACGGCGGTGTTACAGTCGCGCCCGAGACTTGACAGGTCCTTCCCGTCCCCTTTGCTGGATACAGCCAAGGCGGGTCGCTAGTCCGCCAGCCGGTTAAGCCGTGTCGCGGAAGGTTTTTCAACCCACTACAGCGCTGGAAACCGGCGCGAGAGGTGAGCGAAGATGATGCAGCAATACAGGTCGAACTCGTACCTGTTCGGAGGCAATGCGCCCTACGTCGAAGAGATGTACGAGGCCTACCTCGACAACCCGGGCTCCGTGCCCGACAACTGGCGCGCGTACTTCGACGCCCTCCAGCACGTTCCTGCCACCGACGGCTCCAACGCCCGCGACGTCGCCCACGCCCCGGTCATCGAGAGCTTCGCCCAGCGCGCCAAGGCCAACGCCTTCGCCGTCAAGGCCAGCGCCAGCGAACTCGCCGTCGCGCGCAAGCAGGTCCATGTCCAGTCGCTGATCGCCGCCTACCGCTCGCTCGGCGCGCGCTGGGCCGACCTCGACCCGCTCAAGCGCCAGGAGCGCCCGAAGATTCCCGAACTGGAGCCGGCGTTCTACGACCTGAGCGAGTCCGACATGGACATCACGTTCAGCGCCACGAACACCTACTTCACCAAGGCCGAGCACCAGACCCTGCGCGAGATCCTGCAGGCGCTGCGCGAGACCTACTGCGGCACCATCGGCGCCGAGTTCATGCACATCACCGAGCCCACCGAGAAGCGCTGGTGGCAGCAGAAGCTCGAGTCGATCCGCAGCAAGCCGAACTTCACCGCCGAGGAGAAGAAGCACATCCTCGACCGACTCACCGCCGCCGAAGGCCTGGAGCGCTACCTGCACACCAAGTACGTCGGCCAGAAGCGCTTTTCGCTGGAAGGCGGCGAGAGCTTCATCGCCTCGATGGATGCGGTGGTGCAGGGCGCCGGAGTGCGCGGCGTGCAGGAGATCGTCATCGGCATGGCCCACCGCGGCCGCCTCAACGTGCTGGTCAACACCCTGGGCAAGATGCCCAAGGACCTGTTCGCCGAGTTCGACCACACCGCCAAGGAAGACCTGCCCGCCGGTGACGTGAAGTACCACCAGGGCTTCTCGTCCGACGTGACCACCGCCGGCGGCCCGGTGCACCTGAGCCTGGCGTTCAACCCCTCGCACCTGGAGATCGTCAACCCGGTGGTCGAAGGCTCGGTCAAGGCCCGCCTGGACCGCCGCGGCGACAAGCAGGGCGACAGCGTGCTGCCGGTGCTGGTGCACGGCGACGCCGCCTTCGCCGGCCAGGGTGTGGTGATGGAGACGCTGGCGCTCGCCCAGACGCGCGGCTACTACACCGGCGGCACGGTGCACCTGGTGATCAACAACCAGATCGGCTTCACCACCTCCGACCCGCGCGACACCCGCTCGACGCTGTACTGCACCGACGTCGTCAAGATGATCGAGGCGCCGGTGCTGCACGTGAACGGCGACGACCCCGAATCCGTCGTGCTGGCCACGCAACTGGCGCTCGAGTTCCGCATGGAATTCAAGAAGGACGTGGTCGTCGACATCATCTGCTTCCGCAAGCTGGGCCACAACGAGCAGGACACGCCGGCGCTGACCCAGCCGCTGATGTACAAGAAGATCGGCCAGCACCCGGGCACGCGCAAGCTGTACGGCGACAAGCTGGTGGCGCAGGGCGTGCTGCCGGCCGAAGGCCCGGACGAGATGGTCAAGGCCTTCCGCGCCGCGATGGACGCCGGCAAGCACACCGTCGACCCGGTGCTGACCAACTACAAGAGCAAGTACGCCGTCGACTGGGCGCCGTACCTGAACAAGAAGTGGACCGACGCGGCCGATACCGCGCTGCCGCTCACGGAGATCAAACGCCTGGCCGAGCGCATCACCACGCTGCCCGAGAAGTTCAAGGCGCACCCGCTGGTCGAGAAGGTGCTGGCGGACCGCGCCGCGATGGGCCGCGGCGAGATCAACGTCGACTGGGGCATGGGCGAGCACCTCGCGTTCGCCTCGCTGGTGGCCAGCGGCTATGCCGTGCGCCTGTCGGGCGAAGACTGCGGCCGTGGCACCTTCACCCACCGCCACGCCGTGCTGCACGACCAGAACCGCGAGCGCTGGGACGAAGGCACCTATGTGCCGCTGCAGAACGTGGCCGAGGGCCAGGCGCCCTTCGTCGTGATCGACTCGCTGCTGTCGGAAGAAGCCGTGCTCGGCTTCGAGTACGGCTACGCCTCGGCCGAGCCGAACACGCTGACGATCTGGGAAGCCCAGTTCGGCGACTTCGCCAACGGCGCGCAGGTCGTCATCGACCAGTTCATCGCCTCCGGCGAGGTCAAGTGGGGCCGCGCCAACGGCCTGACGCTGATGCTGCCGCACGGCTACGAGGGCCAGGGCCCCGAGCACAGCTCGGCACGCCTGGAGCGCTTCATGCAGCTGGCCGCGGACAACAACATGCAGATCGTGCAGCCGACCTCGGCCAGCCAGATCTTCCATGTGCTGCGCCGTCAGATGGTGCGCATGTTCCGCAAGCCGCTGGTGCTGATGACGCCCAAGAGCCTGCTGCGCAACAAGGACGCCACCTCGCCCCTGAGCGAGTTCACCCGCGGCGATTTCAGGACGGTGATCGGCGAGGTCAACGCCGAGATCAACCCGGACAAGGTCAAGCGCGTGATCGCCTGCTCGGGCAAGGTCTACTACGACCTCGTCAAGGCGCGTGCGGAGAAGAAGCACAACGACGTGGCGATCTTCCGCGTCGAGCAGCTCTATCCGTTCCCGCACAAGGCCTTCGCGACGGAGATGAAGAAGTTCCCCAACGCGACCGACGTGGTGTGGTGCCAGGACGAGCCGCAGAACCAGGGCGCCTGGTTCTTCGTGCAGCACCAGATCCACGAGAACATGCTCGAAGGACAGAAGCTCGGCTACGCCGGCCGCCCGGCCTCGGCCTCGCCGGCGGTGGGTTATGCCCATCTGCACCAGGAGCAGCAGAAGGCGCTGCTGGATCAAGCCTTCGGGAAGCTCAAAGGCTTCGTGCTGACCAAGTGACTCCGCGGCCAAGGGTGGCGCGCGCTGCGCGGCGCCGCCCTGGCGTGCCGTCGCACGCGCGCGCGGCGTGAACTCGAATACCAGAAAGAACTGTCATGGCAATCGTTGAAGTGAAGGTTCCGCAACTGTCGGAATCCGTGGCCGAGGCCACCCTGCTGCAGTGGAAGAAGAAGCCCGGCGAGCCCGTGGCGCAGGACGAGATCCTGATCGAGATCGAGACCGACAAGGTCGTGCTCGAGGTGCCGGCCCCGGCGGCCGGTGTGCTGGCCCAGATCGTCAAGGGCGACGGCGAGAGCTGCGTCAGCGACGAGGTCATCGCCCGCATCGACACCGACGGCAAGGCCGCGGTGAGCCCGCTGGAAGTCAAGCAGGTGGCGCCCGTCGCCGCACCGGCACCGGCTGCCGCGGCGCCGGCCTCGGCCAGCAAGGCCGGTGTGGCCATGCCCGCCGCCGCCAAGCTGATGGCCGACAACAACCTCGCTGCCGGCTCGGTGCCGGGCACCGGCAAGGACGGCCGCGTGACCAAGGGCGACGTGCTCGCCGCCGTCGCCGGTGGCGCGGCCGCGCCCGCCGTGGCCGCACCGGTGGCCGTGCCGGCCACGCCGGCGGTCGCCAAGCCGCTGCCTGCGGTGGCCGCGCCCGTCGCCGTGAACCTGGGCGACCGCCCCGAGCAGCGCGTGCCGATGTCGCGCCTGCGAGCCCGCGTCGCCGAGCGCCTGCTGCAGTCGCAGGCGACCAATGCCATCCTCACCACGTTCAACGAGGTCAACATGGCCCCGGTGATGGAGATGCGCAAGCGCTTCCAGGAGAAGTTCGAGAAGGAGCACGGCGTCAAGATCGGCTTCATGAGCTTCTTCGTGAAGGCGGCGGTCGCTGCCCTGAAGAAGTACCCGGTGCTCAACGCCTCGGTGGACGGCAACGACATCGTCTACCACGGCTACTTCGACATCGGCATCGCGGTCGGCTCGCCGCGCGGCCTGGTGGTGCCCATCCTGCGCAATGCCGACCAGATGAGCTTTGCCGACATCGAAAAGAAGATCGCCGAGTTCGGCCAGAAGGCCAAGGACGGCAAGCTGTCGCTCGACGAACTGTCCGGCGGCACGTTCTCGATCTCCAACGGCGGCGTGTTCGGATCGATGCTGTCGACGCCGATCATCAACCCGCCGCAGAGCGCCATCCTCGGCGTGCACGCCACCAAGGACCGTGCGGTGGTGGAGAACGGCCAGGTCGTCGTTCGCCCGATCAACTACCTGGCGATGAGCTACGACCACCGCATCATCGACGGCCGCGAGGCCGTGCTCGGCCTCGTCGCGATGAAGGAAGCGCTGGAAGACCCGGCGCGCCTGCTGTTCGACATCTGAGGACGGCACGATGAGCACCAAGCAATTCGACGTCGTCGTCATCGGCGGCGGCCCCGGCGGCTACATCGCGGCGATCCGCGCGGCGCAGCTCGGCTTCAACACCGCCTGCATCGACGAGTGGAAGAACGACAAGGGCGGCCCGGCGCCGGGCGGCACCTGCACCAACGTCGGCTGCATCCCGAGCAAGGCGCTGCTGCAGTCGAGCGAGCACTACGAGCACGCGGCACACCACTTCGGAGCCCACGGCATCACGCTGTCGGAGCTGAAGATGGACGTGGCCAAGATGATTGCGCGCAAGAACGCCGTCGTGAAGCAGAACAACGACGGCATCCTCTACCTGCTGAAGAAGAACAAGATCAGCTTCTTCCACGGCCGCGGCTCGTTCGTGAAGGCGGGCGAGGGCGGCTACGAGATCGCTGTGGCCAGTTCGGCCGGCGCGGCGAACGAATCGCTGCTCGCGAAGCACGTGATCGTCGCCACCGGCTCGAACGCACGCCAGCTGCCAGGCGCTGCGTTCGACGAGGAGCTGATCCTCTCCAACGACGGGGCGCTGCGCATCCCCGAGGTGCCGAAGAAGCTCGGCGTGGTCGGCTCTGGCGTCATCGGCCTGGAGATGGGCTCGGTGTGGCGCCGCCTCGGCGCCGAGGTCACCATCCTCGAGGCGCTGCCGGGCTTCCTCGGCGCGGCCGACGAGCAGCTGGCCAAGGAAGCGCACAAGGCCTTCGTCAAGCAGGGCCTGAAGTTCGAGTTCGGCGTGAAGATCGCCGAGGTCAAGACCGACAAGAAGGGCGTGACGGTGGCCTATGCCAACGCCAAGGGCGAGTCTGTGTCGCTGGTGGTGGACAAGCTGATCGTCTCGATCGGCCGGGTGCCCAACACCACCGGACTGAACCCGGAAGCCGTGGGCCTGAAGCTCGACGAGCGCGGCGCGGTCGTGGTCGACGACGAATGCCGCACCAACCTGCCGAATGTCTGGGCGATCGGCGACGTGGTGCGCGGCCCGATGCTGGCGCACAAGGCTGAGGAAGAGGGCGTGGCGGTGGCCGAGCGCATCGCCGGCCAGCATGGCCACGTCAACTTCAACACCATCCCCTGGGTGATCTACACCAGCCCGGAAATCGCCTGGGTCGGCCAGACCGAGCAGCAGCTCAAGGCCAGCGGCCGGGCCTACAAGGCCGGCAGCTTCCCGTTCTCGGCCAACGGCCGCGCTCGGGCGCTGGGCGACACCACCGGCTTCGTGAAGTTCCTCGCCGATGCGGCGACCGACGAGATCCTCGGCGTGCACATCGTCGGGCCGCAGGCCTCCGAGCTGATTCACGAGGCGGTGGTGGCGATGGAGTTCAAGGCCAGTGCCGAGGACATCGCGAGGATCTGCCACGCGCACCCGTCGCTCAGCGAGGTCACCAAGGAAGCCGCGCTCGCGGTCGACAAGCGGACGCTGAATCTCTGAGCGCCGAGCGAGCATGGGCGTCCGCCAGCTGTACGAGCAGACGCTCGCCGAGCGCGGCTACGCGGCCGACCCCGCGCAGCTGCGCGCGGTGGCCGCGCTCGAGCGCTGCGAGCACGAATGGGCCGACTACAAGGCCCGGCGCAGCAATGCCATCACCAAGCTGCTGAGGCACCCGCCCATTCCTCGTGGCGTGTACATGTACGGCGGTGTCGGCCGCGGGAAGAGCTTCCTGATGGACTGCTTCTTCAACGCCGTGCCGCTGACGCGCAAGACCCGGCTGCACTTCCACGAGTTCATGCGCGAGGTGCACCGCGAGCTGCAGGAGCTCAAGGGCACGGTCAACCCTCTGCAGGAACTGGGTGCGCGCATCGCGCGGCGCCACCGGCTGATCTGCTTCGACGAGTTCCACGTCGCCGACGTGACCGATGCGATGATCCTGCATCGTCTGCTCGAGTCGATGTTCGAGCACCGCGTGAGCATCGTGACCACGTCCAACTTCCACCCCGACGAGCTGTACCCGAACGGGCTGCACCGCGACCGCATCCTGCCGGCGATCGCGCTGCTGAAGGCGAAGCTGGAAGTGGTCAACGTCGACAACGGCACCGACTACCGTCAGCGCACGCTCGAGCAGGTGAAGCTCTACCACTGCCCGCTGGGACCCGAGGCGGACGCCGCCATGGAAGCCGCCTTCGTGCAGCTGGCCGAGGCGCGCGACGAGGACCCGGTGCTGCGCATCGAGCACCGCGAGCTGCGTGCCCGCCGCCGCGCCGGCGGCGTGGTGTGGTTCGACTTCAAGGTGCTGTGCGGCGGGCCACGGTCGCAGAACGACTACCTCGAGATCGCCTCGCAGTTCCACACCGTGCTGCTGTCGAACGTGCCGCACATGCCGCTGCGCATGGCCTCGGAGGCGCGGCGCTTCACCTGGCTGGTCGACGTGCTCTACGACCGGCGCTGCAAGCTGATCCTGTCGGCCGAGGTGCCGCCCGAGCAGCTCTACACCGAAGGGCCGCTGGCGCACGAGTTCCCGCGCACCGTGTCGCGCCTGGCCGAGATGCAGTCGGCCGAGTTCCTGGCGCTGGAGCGACGCACCGTGGACACCTCGCTGACATGAGGCGGTGGTCGATGTCGGCCCTCGGCCTGGCCGTCATGTCGCTGGCCCTGCTCGCGCCGGCGCAGGCCGACGAAGCTGCCGAGCGCTCGCGCATCGCCCGCGAGCGCGCCGAGGCGCAGGCGCGCTTCGAGCAGCGCCAGCGCGAGTGCGCCCAGCGCTTCGCCGTCACGCCCTGCGTGGAGGAGGCACGCGCCGAGCATCGCCAGGCGCTGCTGCAGTTGCGTCGGCAGGAGGGTGTGCTCGATGAGGCGCAGCGCAAGCAACGGGCCGCGGCGCGGCTGGCGGCCATCGAGGAAAAGCGGCGTGCCGAGCAGGAGCGTGCGGCGCGGCCCCGCGCCGAGCGTGAGCCGGCACCGCTTCAGCTCAAGCCGCCACCGCGCGCGCCGGCTGTGGCGGCACGGCCGGCCTCGACGCCGGCCAGCGATCCCGGCGCCGCCGCGCGCGAGCAGCGCAATCGGGCGAGGTTCGAGGCGCGCCAGCGCGACGCGCAGGCGCACCGGGAAGAGGCCGAGCGGCGCAGCGCAGAGCGCGAGTCGAAGGGCAAGGCCAGCACACCGCTGCCCGACCCGGCGGCGCGCTGAGGTTCCTTCAGGACAGCGGATCGACGCGGATCAGCGCGAGCGACAGGTTGTCGCCGCCGCCGCGGGCGCGCTGGCGCGCCTTGTTGACCAGCATCTCGCTGGCCTCCCGCGGCGGCAGGGCGTGCACGATGGCGCCGAGCTCGCGCGGGGTGAAGTAGTGCCACAGGCCGTCGCTGCAGGCCAGCATGCTGTCGCCGACTTCCAGACGATCGATATGGCCGACGGTGATCGGCGGATCCTGGTGCGTGCCGAGGCAGCCCGTCAGCAGGTTGGACTGCGGGTGGTTGTTCGCCTCTTCCTCGGTGATCGAGCCTTCGGCCACGAGTCGCTGCACATAGGAGTGATCGACCGTGCGCGAGACCAGGTCGGGCCCGCGGAAGTGGTAGACGCGCGAGTCGCCGGCGTGCACCAGGTGGCACTCGCGTGTCGGGCTGATGATGTAGGCGGCCACCGTGCTGTGCGGCTCCTCTTCCGAGGTGATGGCCGTCAGCTTGATCATCAGGTGCGCTTCCAGCACCAGCTGCTTGAGCGCCTCGGCGGCGTCGTCCTTGGTGGGCGCGAAGCGCTCGAAGATCTGCTGGGCGGTGAGGATGACCTGATCGGCCGCCTTGCGGCCACCGCTCTTGCCGCCCATGCCGTCGGCCAGCACCGCCATCACGCTGCCGGGCACGCGCAGGTGGGGAATGATCTGCACCTGGTCCTGCTGGTAGGCCCGGTCGCCGCGGTGGATGCCGGTGGCGGCGGAGAGGCGGTAGCCGGCGGTCGTGGTGCTCATGGGCGAAAACTATAATCTCTCCGGCACCCCGCGTCGGGGCCTTTTCCGCGACTAAGTCGCGCGTCGATGGACGACAACCTGCATTCCCTGCCGCGCCGGCTGATCGAGTTGCGCATCGAACACGCGGATCTCGACGACCTCATCGACCGATCCACCATCGATCATCCCGGCGACGAACTCACGGTCCGTCGGCTGAAGAAGCGGCGCCTGGCCCTGCGCGACATGATCGCCCGGCTCGAGGCCGAGCTCGATCCGCCCGAGCCGGCATGACGCCGCAAGCTGCCGCGCCGCTGGGCACGCTCGCCGCCGTGTCGACCGAGGCGCTGTCGGCCTCCGGCGCGCTGGCGCAGGCCGACGAACGCCACGTCGAGCGCGAGGTGCAGATCCGCATGGCGCAGGCGGTGGCCGAGGCCATCGAGACGCGCGGCGCGCTGGTTGCCGAGGCCGGCACGGGCGTCGGAAAGACCTTCGCCTACCTCGTGCCGACGCTGCTGTCGGGCGCGCGGGCGCTGGTCAGCACCGCGACCAAGAGCCTGCAGGATCAGCTCTTCCTGCGCGACATCCCGCGCTTGCGCGATGCGCTGAAGCTGCCCGTCAACGTGGCCTTGCTGAAAGGACGCAGCAGCTACCTCTGCCTGCACCGGATGAAGCAGGCGCGGCACTCGGCCACGCTGCCCGATCGCTGGGCGGTGCGCACGCTGGCCAAGGTGGAGCAGTGGTCGCAGACCACCGCCAGCGGCGACCTGGCGGAGATGGACGGCCTGGACGAGCGCAGCAGCGTGATTCCGCTGGTCACCTCTACGCGTGACAACTGCCTGGGCAGCGAATGTGCCGACTTCCGCGCCTGCCACGTCGTCAAGGCGCGGCGCGAGGCGATGGCCGCCGACGTGGTGGTGGTCAACCACCATCTGTTCTTCGCCGACATGGCGCTGCGCGACACCGGCGTGGCCGAGCTGCTGCCCAGCGTCGAAGTGGCGGTCTTCGACGAAGCCCACCAGCTGCCCGAGGCCGGCGTGCAGTTCCTCGGCACCACGCTGTCGACCGCCCAGGCGCTGGACTTCGCGCGCGACCTGCTCGCCGTGGGCCTGCAGCAGGCGCGTGGCCTGGCGAAGTGGCAGGAATTGAGCGCCGCGGTCGAGAAGGCGGCGCGCGAGCTGCGCCTGGCCGCTGCCGGGCCGCTGCGCGACCTGCGCGGCACGCTCAAGCTGCGCTGGGACGAGCGCGCGGGCCGCGAGGACTTCCTGGCGGCGCTGTCCGCGCTGGGGCAGGCTGCCGACACGGCCGGCGAGGGGCTCGACACGGTCTCGGAGCTGTCGCCCGACTTCGTCAAGCTGGCCGAGCGTGCTGCCGCGCTGGCCGCGCTGGCCGACCGCTTCACCAACGACGCGGTGGCAGGCCGGGTGCGCTGGATCGACGTCTCGCCGCACCAGGCGCGGCTGGTCGAGTCGCCGCTGGACATCCGCGAAGCCCTGGCCGAGCAGATGGGCAGCGGCGGCAAGGCCTGGATCTTCACCTCGGCCACGCTGGGCGAGGACGACTCGCTGCGCTGGTTCACCGAGCAGGCCGGGCTGGAGGGCGCACGCACGCTGCGCGTGGGCAGCCCGTTCGACTACGCGGCGCACGCGCGGCTGTACATCCCGGCCGGCTTCCCGAAGCCGAACGAGGGGGCTCATCCGGCGGCGGTGGCCACGCTCGCGTCGCGCTTCGCGCGAACGCTCGGCGGGCGGACCTTCGTGCTCACCACTACGCTGCGCGCCTTGCAGGTCATCGCCGAGAAGCTGCGCACCGAGTTCAAGGCCGCCGGCGACGGCATCCGCGTGCTGCAGCAGGGTGAATTGCCCAAGCGCCAGCTGATGCAGATGTTCCTGGCCGAGTCGCGCTCGGTGCTGGTGGGCTCGCAGAGCTTCTGGGAGGGCATCGACGTGCCCGGCGATGCGCTGCAGTGCGTGCTGATCGACAAGCTGCCCTTCCCGCCGCCCAACGATCCGCTGGTCGAGGCACGCGTCAAGCGCCTGGAAGCCGAGGGGCGCAACGCCTTCGCCGACTACTTCGTCGCCGAGGCGGCGGTGTCGCTCAAGCAGGGCGCCGGCCGGCTTATCCGCAGCGAGACCGACCGCGGCCTGCTGGTGGTGTGCGATCCGCGCATGGCCGGCATGAACTACGGCCGCCGCCTGCGCGAGGCCCTGCCGCCGATGGCACGGGTGGCCAACGAGGCGGAGGCGCAGGCCTGGCTGGAGACGCTCGCCGCCGAGGCGCTGCCGTTCTAGCGCTTGCCTGTCACCAGATCTTCCACCAGGGCTTCTCGACAGGGATCAGGTTGTCGCCGGCGAAGCGGCTGTTGGGGAAGTTCTTCTCGAGCACGCGCTGGGCATCGTCGCGCAGCTGGTTGAGGCCGAGGCGGTCGTAGCTGCGTGCCATGATCACCAGCGCCTCTTCCGCGGCCGGCGAGTACTGGAACTCCTGCACCGCCTGCTGCGCGCGGTTGGCGGCGGCCACGTAGGCGCCGCGCCGGTAGTAGTAGCGCGCCACGTGCACCTCGTACGCCGCCAGCGAGTTGACGATGTAGTTCATGCGCACCTGCGCATCCTCGGCGTAGATCGAACGCGGAAACTGGTCGACCAGCTGCTTGAAGGACTGATAGGAATCGCGCGCGGCCTGCTGGTCCCGCTCGGACAGATCCTGCGAGACGAACTTGCCCAGGATGCCCAGGTTGTCGTTGAAGTTCACCAGGCCCTGCAGGTACAGCGCGTAGTCGAGGCCGGGGCTCGACGGGTTGAGCTTGATGAAGCGCTCGAGCACCGACAGCGCCTGCGCGCTCTCGCCGCCGCGCCACAGCACGTAGGCCCGTTCGATCTGCGCCTGCTGGGCCAGCGGCGTGCCGGCGGCGCGGCCTTCCAGGCGCTCGAGCAGCCGGGCCGCCTTGTCGTAGGCGCCGGCCGCCGCTTCGTCCTTGGCCTCTGAATACAATTTCTCCGGCGACCAGCTGGCACTCTCGTCCTGCGGCGCCGAACCGCATGCCGCCAGGCCCAAAGCCGTGGCCGCGAGGGCCGCGCGCAGGCCCAGCGGGCCGATCCAACGCATCACATCCATGGGCTGAGGCACGTCCACGCTCGAACGCAGACACCGGTCATGACAGAAGAGCGGGATTATAGGGAGGGGGCTGTCGAGGACGAGGCCGAGGAAGGCGTCGAACGTCGCACCCAGGTGGCATCCGCCGAGTGGCATGGCCAGCGCCTGGACAAGCTGCTCGTCGCGATGGCGCCGGAGTTCTCGCGCAGCCATCTTCAGGGGCTGCTCGAGCGCGGCCATGTCCGGATCGACGGCGTGCCGGCCCGGGCGGCCTCGCAGAAGGTGAAGGCGGGGCAGCAGGTCGAGGTGGAACTCGTCGGCACCGAGGAGAGCCGCGCCTTCCGTCCCGAGGCGATCGCGCTGGCGGTCGTCCACGAGGATGAACACCTGCTGGTGATCGACAAGCCGGCCGGCCTCGTCGTGCACCCGGCGCCCGGGCATTGGTCGGGCACGCTGCTCAACGGCCTGCTGGCCCATCACGCGGGCGCGCTGGCCCTGCCGCGGGCCGGCATCGTGCACCGCCTCGACAAGGACACCTCGGGCCTGATGGTGGTGGCCAAGTCGCTGGTGGCGATGACTGCGCTCGTCCGTGCCATCGCCGAGCGCGCGGTGCAGCGCCGCTACCTGGCGCTGTGCCATGGCGAGATCGACCGGGCGGCGTTCAGCGTCGACGCACCGATCGGACGCGACCCGCAATCGCGCGTGCGCATGGCGGTGGTCGCCTCGGGCAAGCCGGCGCGCACCGACGTCGAGCGGGTTGTCGCTCGCAACGGCTTCAGCGCCGTGCGCTGCACGCTGCACAGCGGCCGCACCCACCAGATCCGCGTGCACCTGGCCTCGCAGGGGCACCCGCTGGTGGCGGATGCGCTGTATGGCGGCGCACCCGCCCTGGGCATGACACGCCAGGCGCTGCATGCCTTCAGGCTCGGCTTCACGCACCCCGTCACCGGAGAGACGAAGGCGTTCGAGCGCATGCCGCCGGCCGACTTCGCGCAGGCCTGGCGGGCGCTCGGCGCCGGTTTCTGAGGCGCGGCGGCGACGCGACACCGGCCCTCGCCGCTTGGGTACAATGCGCGATATCCCTCCAGCCCGACTCAGCGAGCCGCCGCGCTTCGCGGCCCCTCCACCGTCCGGCTGCCAGGTCGTCTGATGCGCCCGAAGGGGCCTCAGCCCGAGCCGGCGCAGGTTGCGCGGCCCACTGCCACAAGCCCTGCGTCGCCGTCCACGCGGTGATGCGCGACACGAGCACGAAGACCAGCCGGATGCACCGGCCGAGGATTTGACAGGATCCATGAACACACAGGATGCGAAGCGCGTCCTCGAGACCGCGCTCATCTGCGCCAGCCAGCCGCTGCCCCTGCGCGACATGCGCACCCTGTTCAACGATGAACTCGGGCCGGACACGCTTCGCGCGCTGCTGGACGAACTGACCCGCGACTGGGAGGGCCGCGGCGTCGAGCTGGTGGCGCTGGCCCATGGTTGGCGTTTCCAGAGCCGCCCCGAACTGCGCGAATACCTCGACCGCCTCAACCCCGAGAAGCCGCCCAAGTACTCTCGGGCCGTGATGGAGACACTGGCCATCATCGCCTACCGCCAGCCGGTGACCCGCGGCGACATCGAGGACATCCGCGGCGTCACGGTGGCCAGCCAGATCATCAAGCAGCTCGAGGATCGCGGCTGGGTGGAGGCGATCGGCTACCGCGAGGCTCCCGGTCGCCCGGCGCTGCTGGCCACCACGCGCCAGTTCCTCGACGACCTCGGCCTAGCCAGCCTGGAGCAGCTGCCGGCGATCGACGGCGCTCCCGCCGCCGGTGCGATGCTGGCCGAGTCGCTGCCCGAACAGCCCGACCTGCTCGACGCGCAGGCCGCGCTCGCACTGGAGGCCGGGGAGGTCGAGGCGCCGGCCGACGAGCCCGTCGCGGTCGAGGCGAGCGCGGATGCGCCGCCACCTGCCGAAACCGACGCACCGTCCGCCCAGTCGCCCTCCGATGCCGTGACCGGCAACGACACCGATTCCGATCCCGAGTCTGCGGCCGACGCCGCGCCCATGGAACCTCAAGCATGAACCTTCCGCCCGAGTCCCAGCCCGACGCACCCGCCGAGGAGCTCGCCGCGACGCCCGAGCAAGAGACGCCCAAGCCGGCGCGCAAGCGCCGCGCGGCGGCCAGGCCGGCGGCCAGCGAAGGCGAGGCTGCGGTCGAAGCAGCTGCCGATGCGCCGAAGCCGCGTCGCCGCAAGACGTCGACCGTCGCCGCTGGCGAAGCCGCGCAGCAGGCCGATGTCGCGCCCGAGTCCGCCGTGCAGGCCGCTGCGCCGGTTGCCGAGGTACCGGTGTCGGAGGCTCCTGCGGAACGCCGGTCCGGTGGCGACGAGGCTGACGCCGAAGCCTCGGCCGCGGCCGAAAGCGACGACGCCGCCGAGGGCGAAGGCGGTGGCCGGCGGGGCCGCCGGCGCAACCGCCGCGACCGTCGCAAGGGCGAGGGCGGCGAGGCCGTCGCGCCGGAGGCGGTGCAGGCCGTTGCGGCCGAGCGCACCGGCGAGGTGTTCGCCGAGGTGCTGTCCGGCGCCTTCGACGCGGAAGCCGAGGCGGCTGCGGATGGCGGCCCGGATGCCGCCATCGCCGAGCCGGCGAGCGAGCCGCAGGCGGAGGCCGACGCCGAGCAGCCGTCCGACGGAGCACCGGCCGAGGCGCACAAGCGCGTGCTGGCGCCCGAACCCGATGCGCCCAAGCTGCAGAAGGTGCTGGCGCAGTCCGGCATCGGCTCGCGCCGCGACATGGAGCAGATGATCGAAGACGGCCGCATCACGGTGAACGGCGAGCCGGCCCACGTCGGCCAGCGCATCTCGTTCGGCGACCGCATCGCGCTCGATGGCAAGCCGGTCAAGGTGCGCATCCAGCCGCCGCCGCCGCGCGTGATCGCGTATCACAAGCCCGTCGGCGAAGTCGTCACGCACGACGATCCGCAGCAGCGCCCCACCGTGTTCCGGCGCCTGCCGCGCCTGCAGCAGGGCAAGTGGCAGTCGGTCGGCCGGCTGGACATCAACACCGAAGGCCTGCTGCTGTTCACCACCTCGGGTGAACTGGCGAACCAGCTGATGCACCCGCGCTTCGGCGTGGAACGCGAGTACGCCGTGCGCGTGCTCGGCACGCTCGAGGCCGAGGCCAAGGCGAAGCTGCTCGAGGGCGTGGAGATCGAAGGGCAGACCGCGGCCTTCCGCTCCATCGAGGACGGCGGCGGCGAAGGCGTGAACCACTGGTACCGCGTCGTCATCACCGAGGGCCGCAACCGCGAGGTGCGCAAGCTGTTCGACGCGGTCGGGCTCACGGTCAGCCGGCTGATCCGCATCCGTTACGGCTGCGTCGTACTGCCGCGCGGACTCAAGCGCGGCGTGTGGGTCGATCTCGGCGCCGACGACGTGCGTGCGATCCGGCGCCTGGCCAGCGGCGGCCAGCAGCAGCCGCGCGGCGAAGACACCCGGCGCGACGGGCGCAACAACAAACCGCAGCAGCGCAACGAGCGCGGACCGAAGAACGATCGCGGCCCGCGCGGGGCGCAGCAGCCGCAACGTGCTCGGCAGGACACTCCGCCGCCGGATCGCGAGCGCGCCGAGTTCGAGGACGACGACGGACTCGACATCGATCCGATGAAGATCCCGAACCCGCTCGAGCAGACCTTCGACAAGCGCTTCGTGCAGAACCCGCGCAGCCGCATCGGCGGCCGCAGCTTCGCCTTCGGCGGCGGCGGCTTCGGCCCGGGCGGCAGCGGCCAGCAGCCCACGGGTGGTGGTGGCGGTGGCAAGAAGGGTGGGCCGAAGCAGCCGGATCCGATGCAGACCTCGGTGGGCTACATCGGTGCCGACGCCTTCCATCGTAAGGGCCGCGGCGGCCGTGGCGGCCGTGGCGGCGGCGGTGGTGGGGGAGGGTTCGGCGGCGGTGGTGGTGGGGGGGGCGGTGGTCGCAGAGGCCGCTGAAGCCCTGCGACACCGAAACGCCACAGCCCGCGGGCTACAATCCGAAACTTTGCCAAGTTATTGATTCAGGAGAAGAATTCATGGCCATCGAACGCACCCTCTCGATCATCAAGCCCGACGCCGTGGCGAAGAACGTCATCGGCCAGATCTACGCCCGCTTCGAAGGCGCCGGCCTGAAGATCGTCGCGGCCAAGATGGCGCACCTCTCTCGCGGCGAAGCCGAGCAGTTCTACGCCGTGCACAAGGCCCGCCCGTTCTTCAAGGACCTGGTGGACTTCATGGTCTCGGGCCCGGTCATGATCCAGGTGCTCGAGGGCGAGAACGCCATCGCCAAGAACCGCGAACTGATGGGCGCCACCGACCCGAAGAAGGCCGAGAAGGGCACCATCCGCGCCGACTTCGCCGACAGCATCGACGCCAACGCCGTGCATGGCTCCGACGCGCCGGAAACCGCGGCCGCGGAAGTGGCGTTCTTCTTCCCCGGCATGAACGTCTACAGCCGCTGAGCGACATGGCCGTCAACCTGCTCGACTTCGATCTCGAGGGGCTGGCGGCCTATTGCGAGAGCCTGGGCGAGAAGCGCTTCCGCGCCGTCCAGCTCTACCGCTGGATCCACCAGAAGGGCGAGTCCGACTTCGAGAAGATGTCGGACCTGGCCAAGTCGCTGCGCGGCAAGCTGGCCGGCGCCGCCGAGGTGCGCGGCCTGCCGCTGATCAGCGAACACCGCTCGGCCGACGGCACGATCAAGTGGCTGTTCGATGTGGGCGACGGCAATGCCGTCGAGAGCGTCTACATCCCCGAGGAAGACCGCGGCACGCTGTGCATCTCCTCGCAGGCCGGCTGCGCGGTGGGTTGCCGCTTCTGCAGCACCGGCCATCAGGGCTTCAGCCGCAACCTCTCCACGGGCGAGATCGTTGCGCAGCTGTGGTTCGCCGAGCACCGGTTGCGCGGCGCCGATGGCCAGCGGGTGATCGACAACGTGGTGATGATGGGCATGGGCGAGCCGCTGCAGAACTATGCGGCGCTGGTGCCTGCACTGAAGACCATGCTCGACGATCACGCCTACGGCCTGTCGCGCCGCCGCGTGACGGTCTCGACCTCCGGCATGGTGGCGATGATCGACCGGCTGCGCGAGGACTGCCCGGTGGCGCTGGCGGTCTCGCTGCACGCGCCGAACGACGCGCTGCGCTCGGAACTCGTGCCACTGAACCGCAAGGATGGCATCGAGGCGCTGCTGGATGCCTGCGTGCGTTACCTGGACAAGGCGCCGCGCGACTTCGTCACCTTCGAGTACTGCATGCTCGACGGGGTCAACGACACGCCGGAACTGGCTCACGAACTGGTGCGGCTGGTCAAGGGCCGTGTGCCCTGCAAGCTCAACCTGATTCCGTTCAATCCCTTCCCCGCCTCGGGGCTGAAGCGCTCGCCGCGCGAGCGGGTGATGGCCTTCGCCCGCATCCTGCAGGACGCCGGCATCGTCACCACCGTGCGCAAGACGCGTGGCGACGACATCGACGCCGCCTGCGGGCAACTGGCCGGCGAAGTGCAGGACCGCACGCGCGTTCACGAGCGCCTGGTGCGGGCCCCGGTGCGGGTGGTGCGGCGCGAGGCGCCCCGGCAGGAGACCAAGGCATGAAGCGCGTGACCCGCATGGTGACGTTCGTCGTGACGATGGCGGTGCTCGCCGGCTGCGCCACCACGACCACCACCACCACCGGTCCGATCAGCGATGTGCGCACTCCGCCGTCGCGTCAGGTCGAGGAGGGCGACCCGAATCGCCGCGCGCAGCTGCGCCTGGAACTCGCCGCGGCCTACTTCGGCAACAACCAGGTCGACTTCGCGCTCGAGGAAGTGAACCGCGCGATTGCCGCCAACCCGAACATCGGCGCGGCCTACAACCTGCGCGGGCTGATCCACGCTGCGCTGGGCAAGGACGATGCGGCCGAGAGCGACTTCCGGCGCGCGCTGGCCATCAACCCGCGTGACCCCGAGGCACTTCAGAACTACGGCTGGTACCTGTGCCAGCACAAGCGCTTCGACGAAGCCAACGTGCAGTTCGGGCAGGCCCTGGCCGTGCCGCAGCGGCGGGACACGGCGCGCACCTGGCTGGCCCAGGGGGTGTGCCACGCCAATGCCGGGCGTCTGGAAGACGCCGAGAAGGCGCTGCAGCGTGCCTATCAGATCGACCCCGGTAATCCGTCGACGTCGTTCAATCTCGCCGAGGTGCTGCTTCGCCGCGGTGAACCCGAGCGGGCACGTTTCCACATCCGGCGCATCAATGCCGTGGCCGACTACGTGAGCGCACAGACGCTGTGGCTGGCCGCGCGGATCGAGCACAAGCTCGGCAACATGTCGGGCGTGCAGGAGATCGGGCGCCAGCTGACGGGCCGGTTCCCGGAGACGCGCGAAGCCGTCGCCTTCGAGAGGGGGCAGTTCAATGAGTGACGCTCCCGCTGGCGACGCGACGCCGCCGGTCACCGCCGGCAGCCTGCTGCGCCAGGCCCGGCAGGCCCAGGGCATGCACATCGCGGTGCTGGCGGCGGCCACGAAGGTGCCGCAGCGCAAGCTCGAAGCGCTCGAAGCCGACCGGCTCGACGAACTGCCCGACGCCACCTTCACCAGGGCGCTTGCGCAGACGGTCTGCCGGGTGCTGAAGATCGACCCGGCGCCCGTGCTGGCGCTGCTGCCGCAGGTGCCGGGCCACCGTCTCGAGCAGGTGGCCGAGGGGATCAACGCCCCGTTCCGCGAGCGGCCCGGCATGACCCAGGGCAGCGACTGGTCGGGGATCGGCTCGCCGGCTGTCTGGGCTCCCCTGCTGGTGCTGCTGCTGGCTGCGATCGTCTATTTCCTTCCGCCGGGCACGGTGAACTGGCCGGGAGGCAACCCGGCCTCGGCCCCTGCTGCGGCCGCCGTGAATGGCGCGGCTTCGGCCGTGGCGGCTGCGCCCGCACCGGCCTCCGCCCCGGCCGCGGCGGAGGCGGTGGTGGTCGAGACCGTGCACTCGGCGCCGGCCGCGCCGGAATCCTCCGCCAGCGAGGCCCCGCCGGCGACCCCCGCCGCGGCGCCTGAACCCGCCTTGGCCGGCGTGCTGCAGCTGCGCGCCAGCGCGGAGTCATGGATCGAGGTGACGGATGCGCGCGGCGCGACCCTGCTGTCACGGCTTCTGCAGCCAGGGGAGACGGTCGGCGTCGACGGCGCCGTGCCGATGCGCCTGACGGTCGGCAATGCCGCGGCGACCGAGGTCACCTTCCGCGGCCAGCCGGTGGTGCTGACCGGAACGACGCGCGACAACGTCGCGCGCATGGAACTGAAGTAGCAGTGAGGCAGGAATGACGGTTCAGGGCGCGGCGCGCGAAGCTCTCGACGATTTCATCGTTCCGGCACGGCCGGCGCAGCGGCATTCGCACCAGGCCGTGGTGCGCTGGGGCGCGCGCGAAGTCACGATCGGCGGCGGCGCGCCGGTGCGCGTGCAGTCGATGACCAACACCGACACCGTCGACGTGATCGAGACCGCCATCCAGGTCAAGGAGCTCGCCATCGCCGGCTCGGAGATGGTGCGCATCACCGTCAACACGCCGGAGGCCGCCGCAGCCGTGCCGCACATCCGCGAGCAGCTCGACCGCATGGGCATCGACGTGCCGCTGGTGGGCGACTTCCACTACAACGGCCACCGGCTGCTCACCGATTACCCGGCGTGCGCCGAGACTTTGAGCAAGTACCGAATCAATCCCGGCAACGTCGGCAAGGGCGACAAGAAGGACCGTCAGTTCGCGCAGATGGTCGAGGTGGCGGCGAAGTACGCCAAGCCGGTGCGCATCGGCGTCAACTGGGGCAGCCTCGACCAGGAACTGCTCGCCCAGATGATGGACGAGAACGGCCGGCTGCCGGAGCCGCACGAGCCGCAGCAGGTGATGTACCGCGCGATCATCACTTCGGCGATCGAGTCGGCGCGGCGCGCCGAGGAGCTCGGCCTGCGGCCGGACCAGATCATCCTGTCGTGCAAGATGTCCGGCGTGCAGGACCTGGTCAGCGTCTACCGCGCGCTCGCCCGCCGCTGCGACTACCCGCTGCACCTGGGCCTGACAGAAGCCGGCATGGGCACCAAGGGCACGGTGGCCTCCACCGCCGCGCTGGCGCTGCTGCTGCAGGACGGCATCGGCGACACCATCCGCGTCAGCCTCACGCCACAGCCGGGCGAGGCTCGCACCCAGGAGGTGGTGGTGGCGCTGGAGATCCTGCAGTCGCTCGGCCTGCGCAACTTCAACCCGAGCGTGACCGCCTGTCCCGGCTGCGGACGCACCACCAGCACCACCTTCCAGGAACTGGCCAAGCAGATCGACGATTTCCTGCGCGCGCAGATGCCGGTGTGGAAGTCGCGCTACCCCGGTGTCGAGAACATGAAGGTGGCGGTGATGGGCTGCATCGTCAATGGCCCCGGCGAGAGCAAGCATGCCGACATCGGCATCAGCCTGCCCGGCACTGGCGAGGCGCCGGCCGCGCCGGTGTTCATCGACGGTGAGAAGGCGATGACGCTGCGCGGCGAAGGCATCGCGCAGGAGTTCCACCGCATCGTCGAGGACTACATCGAGAAGCGCTTCGGCTCGGCCTCGGCCGCCTGACGCGCCGCCCCACCGACAGGCCGTTCGCTGGCAGCGACACGGCCCACGACGACACCATCCATGGCTGAACCGATCCGCGCCGTCAAGGGCATGAACGACATCCTCCCGCCGGACTCGGCGCGGTGGGAGTGGCTCGAGGACAAGATCCGCGCGCTGATGCACCGCTACGGCTACCTCAACGTGCGCACGCCGATCGTCGAGCCGACCGCGCTGTTCGTGCGCGGCCTCGGCGAGGTGACCGACATCGTCGAGAAGGAGATGTACGCCTTCGTCGACTCGATGAACGGCGACCACCTGGCGCTGCGCCCGGAGAACACCGCCGGCGTGGTGCGCGCGATGACCGAGCACTCGCTGCTGCGCGAGGGCGGCCGGCGCCTGTACTACATCGGCCCGATGTTCCGTCACGAGCGCCCGCAGAAGGGCCGCCAGCGCCAGTTCCACCAGTTCGGCGCGGAAGCGCTGGGCTACGCCGGCCCGGACGTCGATGCCGAGTTGATCCTGATGCTGCGCGCGCTGTGGAAGGAGCTCGGCATCGTCGAGGAGCGCGACGTGCGCCTCGAGCTCAACAGCCTGGGCCAGCCGCCCGAGCGGCTGGCGCACCGCGCGGCGCTGATCGCGCACTTCGAGGCCCACGCCGGGCAGCTCGACGAGGACGCCAAGCGCCGGCTGCACACCAATCCGCTGCGCATCCTCGACAGCAAGAACCCGGCGATGCAAGCGCTGATCGAGGCCGCGCCGAAGCTGCCGGACTTCCTCGGCGCCGAGTCGCTCGCCCACTTCGACGCGGTGCGCGCGGTGCTCGACGCTGCGGGCCTGGCCTACCGGATCAACCCGCGCCTGGTGCGTGGCATGGACTACTACAACCTGACCGTGTTCGAGTGGGTCACCGACAAGCTCGGCGCGCAGGGCACGGTGTGCGGCGGCGGACGGTACGACGGCCTGATCGAGCAGCTCGGCGGCAAGCCGGCGCCGGCGGTGGGCTTCGGCCTGGGCATGGAACGCGTGCTGCTGCTGCTGGAGGAACTCGGCATCGCGCCGCCGCCGAACCCGCCGCGCGTCTATGCCGTGGTGCCGTCGCCGGCGGCGCTGGTGCCGGCGATGACGGTCGTCGAGACCTTGCGCGCCGCCGGCATCGCCGTGCTGATGAACGCCGGCTTCGCCGGCATGAAGTCGCAGTTCAAGCGGGCCGACGCCAGCGGCGCGCGCTACGCGCTGATCTTCGGCGACGACGAGATCGCCCGCGGCGAGGTGTCGCTGAAGGACCTGCGCGATGCCGCGGCGCCGCAGCGCAGCCTGCCGCTGGCCGGCGCCATCGCCTGGGCGGCCGATCTCGCCACCGCATAATCCCGCCTTTCACCCGAACCGCTCATGGCCACCCATCTCGACCTCGAAGAACAGGAACAGCTCGACCAGCTCAAGGCGTTCTGGAAGCAGTACGGCAACCTGATCACCTGGGCGTTGACCCTCGTGCTGGCGGGCTTCGCGGCCTGGAACGGCTGGAACTGGTGGCAGCGCGACCAGGCCGTCAAGGCCGCCGCCATGTTCGACGAACTGCAGAAGGCCGCCGACGCCGGCGATGCGGCCAAGACCGCCGGCATCTTCAACGACCTGAAGGAGCGCTACGGCGCCACGACCTTCGCCCAGCAGGGCGGGCTGATCACCGCCAAGGTGCAGGCCGAGAAGGACCAGGCCGACGCTGCGGCGGCCACGCTCGGCTGGGTGGCCGGACAGGCCAAGGAAGGCGAGTACCAGACCGTCGCGCGGCTGCGCCTGGCCGGCCTGCTGGCCGACCAGAAGAAGTACGACGAGGCGCTGAAGCAGCTCGATGGCGCCACGGCCAAGGAGTTCGAGGCACTGGTGGCCGACCGCCGCGGCGACATCCTGCTCGCGCAGGGCAAGACCGACGAAGCCAAGGCCGCCTTCCGCAAGGCCTGGGACACGATGGATCCCGCCATCCAGTACCGCCGCCTGATCGATGCCAAGCTGACCGCGCTGGGCGCCGCGCCGCCAGTCGAGGCGCCGAAGACCGCGGGAGCGGCCCAATGACGATGCTGCGCGGCACGGCCGCGCTCGTGCTGGCGCTGACGCTGGCCGCCTGCTCGAGCGGCCCCGAGCGTCCCAAGCCCAAGCCGCTGGAGCCGATCGCCGCGCCGATCGCCGGCAAGCAGGTGTGGTCGCAGCGCATCGGCAGCATCGACTTCCCGCTGGCCGTGGCCGTCAACGGCGGCGTCTTCACCGTGGCCAGCAGCGACGGCACGGTGGCGGCGCTGCAGGCCGACAACGGCCGGGAACTGTGGCGGACCAGCGTCGACGGGCGCATCGTGGCCGGCGTGGGCAGCGACGGCCGTTTCGCGGCGGTGGTCACGCGCGAAGGCGACCTGGTCGTGCTCGACGGCGGCAAGCCGCTGTGGCGCAAGCCGGTTGGCACCAAGGTGGTGACGGCGCCGCTGGTGGCCGGCGAGCGCGTCTTCGTGCTCGGCGTCGACCGTCGTGTGATCGCCTGGGACGTGCTCGACGGCCGCAAGCTCTGGCAGCAGCAGCGCCCCGGCGAGCCGCTTACGCTGGCGCAGGGCGGCGTGATTGCCGCCTTCAAGAACACCTTGCTGGTCGGCCAGGGGCCGCGCCTGGCAGGTCTCGACCCCTTGAACGGCAACGTGCGCTGGGAGGTGCCGGTGGCAGCGCCGCGCGGTACCAACGAGGTGGAGCGCCTGGCCGACCTCGTGGCCCCGGTGGTGCGCCTGGGTGACAGCGTCTGCATGCGCGCCTTCCAGTCGGCAGTCGGCTGCGTGAACGCGGAGCGCGGCAACCTGCAGTGGACCAAGATCGTCGGAGGCGTCGAGGGCGTGGCGGGCAACGACAGCGTGATCGTCGGCGCGGATGCCTCCGACCGGATCACGGCCTGGCGCACGGCCAGCGGCGAGGTGGCGTGGAGCACCGAATCGTTGCTCTACCGCAGCCTCGGCGCACCGCTGGTGGCCGGCCCGACGGTGGTGTTCGCCGACGGCGAAGGCACGGTGCACTGGCTGTCGATCGACAAGGGCGAGGCGCTGCTGCGACTGACGACCGACGGTTCGGCGCCCGCGGCCGCGCCCGTGGCGGTGGGCACGACGCTGCTGGTCGTCACCCGCAACGGCGGCCTGTACGCGTTCCGCCCCGAGTGAGCGGAACCCGCGGAGCGCGCTCATGAAGCCGGTCATCGCCCTGGTCGGGCGGCCCAACGTGGGCAAGTCGACGCTG
>VFQN01003149.1_pt1 | contig 24161 bp, 26 predicted proteins | sample 3512371 | NCBI WGS metagenome assembly VFQN01 (sample SAMN10412370, study PRJNA504923) | tailings metagenome | isolation source: Replicate 2 from Balatoc abandoned mine | place: Philippines: Itogon, Benguet | collected 2017-08-28
GGCCACCCAAGGCCTCACAAGGTCACCTCGCCCCCCCCCCCCCCCCCAAACACACACATGCCCACTCTGGTCTCACCTCCAGCCCCACAGGCCTCCCTATTTGGCCACCACCCAACTTCCCTCAGGAAGTGGTGAGGGGCTTGGAAGTCACGATGGTTGCTCCCACTAGCCACATCCAATGCGGTTGGGACTGCATGGGTTGGGCCAAGCACAGAAGACACTATTGAGGGGCTGAGAGGGTGTGGGGAGGGGCTATGAGCTGGAGTTCACTGCTCCACAGCCAGCAGCACTTAAACAACGCAGCTGCAACCACATGGAATGTGAACCTATGAACACATGGATCGCCTGCCTGCACCCCTGCCTGCACCCCACCATCCCTATCTACCCCAACTGCCCTACCCTCAGCACCCCAACATCCATTGTTGCTTCCCACCACCCTTCCCTACCCCACCAGCCCTACCCTTCAGCACCCCAACGCCCGTTGCTTGTTGCTCCCCACCACCCTTCCCTACCCCACCAGCCTTGCCCTCAGCACCCCAATGTCTCTTGTTGCTCCCCACCACCCTTCCCTACCCCACCAGCCTTGCCCTCAGCACCCCAATGTCTCTTGTTGCTCCCCACCACCCTTCCCTACCCCACCAGCCTTGCCCTCAGCACCCCATCTTCCTTGTTGCTCCCCACCATCCTTGTGCCCCCCACCAGCCAGGGAGGTGCCACCACCGGGGAGGTGCAGCAGAATGCTGCTCCATCGCCAGCAGCACTGGGATGCAGTCGCGACCGCATGGAGCTGGGGCCAGCAGGAAGGACGCCAGAAAGCCGGTCGCCTGCACATCCGAGACGACCGAACGCCTTGTCATGCCATTGGATATCCACGAGTACGTACTGTTGTACCAGACAAATGTGTGAACGCACCTGTATGCGGAGGACGGTGATAGCGTTGCGCGCAGTACGGTAGCTCAAACTTTTGCAGCATGCCGGTTTATCTGTCTTATTCCCGGAAGAAATGCAAATTTGCGTCCGTGCTGTAACATAATCCGCCGGTAGCGAACTACGATAGGTTCGGATGAAGATGCAGTCGCCATGTCGGTTGGGTGGTTTCGTCCTGTGAACTTGGTGTGCAGCGGTGTGCATGCACTCGTGCCTGCTTTTGGCTGCAACTGGCTGCAATAAGGAAGGATTCAACTTCCGGCACTAGCCACGGTGGGGCGCTCAAGCCGTACCGTGGGACGTGAAGGGGCATGCCCTGGGTGTGAGCAGCACACGGTACTGATGCCCTCACTGGCTGGGGGCACCGGGACCGGCACTTGTGCCCGCTTGTGCATCACTTGTCAGTGTTGCTGCGGCGGATGGGGGCAACGGGGACGGACCTCACCCGGTGCTCGGAGGTGTCCATATCAAGTGCCCTGGGGTGCCTGCTGGGTGGGCCTTGGCTCAGGACGCTAGAAGTGACGGCCCTTTCATTCTTTCAACTGCAGCAACTTCGCACCGGGAGCTTCGGTTGTTTGCGCATTAATGGAATCAGCATGACCCGCATCAACACTGCGACTCATCAACTGCCATGCCTTTCTGGCCCCTGCGCCGCACACTCTGTCCATTACCCTGCACCGCACCCGCTACACTCTGTCCATTACATCAGTGCACACGCGTGCGTGTGGCAGCAATGGCACGCTGTTTACCGTGTCTTAACGCACATACATGCCTTGTGGTAGGCGTGCAGTTGCACCAATCCCATCGAACTGTACGGTATACAGTACTGCCTTTCGGGCATACCACACAGCTGGCTGCCCATCACTGCATGCTCATCAGTGGCTTGACGCGCTGGCCGTCCGGAACACACACGGCCCGCGAAGCAATAGCCGCCATGCCAACCTGGACCTCATTAAGCCCTAACTCCGTTAGACCTGCTGCAATGCGAACGGTATCTACGCAAAGCCAACAACGTATGGACACCCCTGCACCGGTACCGTCACAAATCCAACCCTGACGATTTCACCCCTAAGCCCTTACGGCAGGGCGCCCCTGGCACTGACGACTCAGTGTGCCTGGTACAGACAGCTTACCGCAGCAATCGACCCCGTCTGAATTTGCATGCTTTAAGACGTGGCCCCAACCCGCCCCCGCGCCTGGCCACAGCACAATCACGCCCGGCGGCTCCACAGCCGACGCCCAACCAGCCCCAGCCGCCCGGAATGCCCCTGTCCCCCTCAGTGCCGTACGCCTCGTACCCGGAGGTTTCCGTATCGTCTTCCACGCTGTTTCTGCCGCACCCACCGCTGCTTCCACCGCTGCTGCTGCAGTCCCGGCTGCTGCCACTGCCGCCAGGCTGCGGCAGCTGGCCACCGCGCGATGACCAGACGCCCACCGGAGCGCCACCGCCACCACCACCACCAGGCTGCTGCGGCCGACTCCCCGCCACCGCCCCCACCGAAGCCTGAGCGCGCACCTCCCCAGCTGGCGCTCCAACTCTCATGGTAGGGCTTAGGGGCGGCACCGGCTGAGCGGCAGGGCCTGCGGTGTACCTGGGAGATGGCGAGGCCTGTGGGGCTGCAACACCGATGGGGAGTGCGCTGCTGCCCGCTGGTGGGTTGACACCTGGCTGATACTGCTGGCCCCGCAGCATTGGAGGTTGCTGAGGCCGCAGCGGTCCTGCTGCCTGCGGCTGGCTCGGCTGCTGCGTGTGCTGCTGCGGTGTCAGGGGCGGCGGGGGCGGTCGCGGCGGTGGGGGCATGCCGCTCGCAGACGGGGCCGCCCCTTGGCTGCTTCCACCGCCGCCAGGTTGCCGCTGCTGGCCATCAGGCGATGGCGGGCCACCCACCGGAGCGCCATCGCCACCACCAGGTTGCTGCGGCCGGCTCCCCGCTACCGCCCCCAACGCTGCTGCCTGCGTGCTAGCCGCCCCAGCGGCCGCCGCACCCCTCACGACAGGGCTCAGGAGCGGCACCGGCTGAGCGCCAGCGCCGGCGGTGTACCTGGGGGCTGGCAAGGCATGTGGGGCTGCGGCACCTATGGGGGGTGTGCCGCTGCCTGCCGGTGGGTTGACACCTGGTTGATACCGCTGCCCCCGCGGCACGGGCGGTTGCTGAGGCCCCAGCGGTCCTGCCGGCTGCGGCTGCCCAGGCTGCGGCTGCTGCGGTTTCAGGGCTGGCGGGGGCGGAGGCGGCGGTGGGGCCGTGCCGCGCGCAGACGGGGGTGCCCCTTGGCTGCCGGTGCTGGCCCCTGCAACCTGCTGCTGTGCACCCTTCAGCTGCTGCCTGCGCGGCCGCTTGTGGGACCCCTCCCGCTGCTGATCCCCCTCCCACTCCTCGTCAGTGTCCCCGCCCCCTTCCGCCTGCTGCGGTTGCTGTCCCTGTTGCTGCCGCAGGAACGCTAGCTGCTCCAGCTGCTGCCGGAGCAGCAGTGCGTACTGCCTCTGCTGCTGCCTCATTACCAGCTGCTCCCATGGGCCCAAAAGCAAGAAGCATCCCGGGGCGGTGGACGGCGCATTGGTGGTAGCCGCCGGGGGTGCGGCGCTGGAGGGCGCCACCCCGGCGGGCGGGCCAGCCCCCGCCGCATGAGGCCGGCTGGCATTGCCGCCAGCCCGGCTGCTGCCGGCAGCACCAGCAGCCTGCACGGTGCCAAAAGGCAGTGACTTGGTAAGGGATGGGCGTTGCGGGGTACCGTACCGTGTCATACCTTATCATCACCACCACCCTCAACATTGTAGCCTGGCAAACAGACGGCAGTTCCGCGACCGGAGGGTAACCCAAGGGGCCGGGCCGGGACGTGGCCAATTACCCCGTGCCCCTGTGTGGCCCGCGAAGGGACGTAGGGCTGGGCGGAGGGGCCCGGAAATTATGATGTAATACACACATTTTTGCGCACCCATGGCGTGCCGAGCAAAGTTCCGTGCTTTGTGGCGGCGCAAAGGAACGGCAGCTTCCCTTACGGGCAGGGCCACCAGGAGGGTATGCGGTGGATAAGGTTCCGACTTTGCGCCACGCAATGGAGCCGGCCTTCAACGGGTGGTGGTTGCAAAACGGAGGGTACCGGTGACTGGTACCAGCGAATGCTTCACCTGAAAAGCGTTCACTACTGTAGGTACCAAATAAAGGCGGCTCCCTGGTATGGAGGACACACCCCGTTGCGCTACACACCTTGCGGCTGGGTGTCCCGGCTCCACCCGAGCAGCTCGTCCTGCGTTCCATATCGCCGTCGTGCCCCATTGGCGTCGCACCATTGCGCCCAGGGGCAGACGCCGCCGCCATAGCCGCCACCAGCGGAACCGCCGCCGCCGGAGCCGCCGCTGCCGGAGTTGCCGCCGCCGGAGTCACCGCCGCCAGAGCTGTCACCGCCGGAGTCGCCGCCGCCGGAGTCGCCACCGCCGGACTCGCCGCCGCCGGAGCCGCCGCTGCCAGAGCCGCCGCTGCCGCCGGAGTCACCGCCGCCGGAACCACCGCCGCCGGAGTCGCCACCGACGGAGTCGCCGCCGCCGGAGCCGCAGCCGCCGTCGGCCGGCCAGCCAGTGCCGTGCGCTCCGCTGGCACTGGCGCCATCTCCGTCTGTAAGGACGGGGCATGGGCAAGTGCACTTGGGTGTGCGCTACAAGCCGCATACAAGAGGTTTTGAAGACTGCAAAGAGACCCTAGCCAGGACCAGTATGTGGGGACTTATAAGGCATGAAAGACACAATGTACGACTGCGCTGATGAGGGCGTGCCTGGCTGTGGCAAGCACTTGATACACGAAGGAGCTGTAGGGCCGTGCCCCTTACTCAAGCCGCGTTCGCTCCAGCCCAGCATACCTGCGAAACGTTGCCAGCGACGCGACCCGGCACCCGCTGCCGACCACCGGAGTTGCCCTGGGCGTGAAGGCCGGCGTTGGCGACGGGGTTGGTGGCAGGGGCGGGGGTGGCGGCAGCGGCAGCGGCGGGGATGGCGGTGGTACCCTAGGCAAGTTGGGCATGGCGGGGAATGTGCAAAGGATTACCGGTAGGTAGCATGGATCGCTGGTGTACATCTGCATGGCTGTGGGGTCAGTGCGTGCAAGGGATACCGGTGGTACAGGGCAACGCAGGTGGGCGTGTTGACGTTGACAGGGCCTCATTCTTACGTACGGCGCGCAGCACAGTATCCTTTGCAATCTCCGAGCTGTGCGCGCGCCGCCAATGCTAGGCATTGTGTAGCAGGCTGCTGCAGGTTTAAGGCAGAAGATTGCTGCATTGTGGCTTAGGATCCTTTTCGGTGCCTCTTACCTGCCACTGCCACTCCTGCCGCTCCACGTGCTGCGGGGGCGGCGGTGACGGTGGCGGCCCTTGGTTGCCACGCATGTGGGGCTGCTGGCGTGCAAAGCGCACCTGCCGCTCATCAACGCCGCCGTCACGAGCCATTTCAGACCCTCCAATCGGCTGATCCTTTTGTGCGGCCCCCTCGCCGAGGCGCCCCGCACTCCGAGTCCCCGCCGGCTGCCTGAGGCCAAGTGTTACATCCAGCACGTGCTGCGCCTCGGCCTCATCGTAGCCCCTGCGCCGCCGCTTCCGCCCAGCACCCGCCTCGGGCCGCGGCTGCATGGGCCCCTCCGAACCGCTGGAATCTCCCTCCCTCCATACACCGACCTCAAGGGCAGCAGCAAGCGCGCCACCGGCCGCGCCACCAGGGGCGGCGTAGGGGCTGGCGCCCAGGGGCAGTAGGTTCAGCGCCCAGGGACATTCCCCGTGTGGTTCCTGGTCGTCCTCGTCGCTCTCGCCCTCCTCGCCCGAATCCCCCATGCACACACCCGCAGCACGACCGCGATCGGCGGCGTCCGCGGCGTGCTTGGCTGCCCGGATCCCTGTGTCTAGCCTCCTGACTAGGTGCTCCACAGCGTGCGCAGCCTGGGCAACCGCGTGCGGCGTACGGAGAGCGGCGGGCCCCTGCTGGGTATAGTGAGAGGCGGACAGCAGGGGCAAGTATACAGCAAGTAATGGCCAGGGCTCAGGGGAACAAGGTGAACGTGCACACCAGCACTCACCCCTGTGCCCAACGAGGCAGCGACCTGCGGGCTGCTGGTGGGCCGCGCACCCGCACGTGCAGCAGGCAGGCGCTGCTGAACACTAGACACAGCGCAATACAGGTTGAATGCAACTGTGGAGATGCCCATGCCAAGAAGCACGTGGTTGATTGGAAAATCTACGCTCTGTTGATTACCGTAACGATCTCGGCCATTAACTGGGTCAAGCTGTTACCGCACGTATGAATGCAACAAGATGCAAGCCGGTGTTACACGAAACGCCTCCGTATAACACAAAAGGCCTTCGAAGCGCCTTCACGTGCGCCTGACCTACCTTGCCGGGAGCACCGAGGTCCGCCGTACTGCTGACGCTGCGCTGCAAACCGTCGTCGGCCCCCGCCAGCGTCGCCCTCGTGCCTCCAAAGATACCAGCAGGTGCCGATGGCGAGAGCCAGTGCGCCAGAGAGGCAGCAGGCCGAGACGCCAGCGCCGAGTCCGCCGGTACCGAGCCTGCCGCCGGCGCTCGGGCCATGTCCGCCTGCGAGGACGTGTCAAGGGCAAGCGGTGCAGATCTTGGAAAAGGGGTATAGTGCTGCCGAGGCGGCGGCTCGTGCATGTTTCACAGGCAGGACTAAGAGGCAGGACTACGGGGCGACACGCCCACAGGCCACCTGAGCTGGTGTGGGCGTGCCTGGACATTGACATACGCGGCGTGCATGATGAGGGCGGTGAGGCGGTGCCCCTTGCGCAGTACAAAAGCCACAGGATTTTGCATCAGGACGTCACATACCTGCGGTCTGGTTGGGTAGCCAGCCATGCGGTTTTGCACCTGCTGCCGGCCACCGGGGCCACTTTTGGCGTTGGCGGCGGCGGCGGGAGTGGCCGCCGCAATGGCCGGGGTGGGGTTGGCGGCGGCGGTGGGTGTGGCGGCGGCGGCGGGAGTGACGGCCGGGCCCTAGACAACGTGGATATGCGGGAGAGGTGCAAGGGTTAGGAAGATCAAGGGATGGTGCGCCTGTGGTTCAGTGTAACAGGTAGTGTCTGGGTTTGCGGCGATCCAGAGTAGGCAGAGCGTTAACGTTGCAGCAGGAAGGGTCACGCGAAACTCTGAAGAGGGTTTCCTTTCGTACTCACCATGTACTCACCATGTATACAGCAATACGAGGACGGGCACCAGTACTGCTTATACAACTCCGGAACACTCCACATGCTCCACGTGTCACACGGTTGCGCACCTCGCCGGCCTTGGTGGTGGGGCCGGGGGCGCCCGTGGAGGGTCCCACCCCCGCGATTCTCCGGCGCTTGTGGGTTTCGTCCACCGACCTCGGCCTCTTGCCTCCAGCGCCAGGCGGCGGCACCCGGGCGGCGGATGGCCTGGCCCCCGCCGTCATTGCCGCGGCAGGTCCACCCGCCGGCAGCGGCGGCGGCCTGTGCGCCTGTTGGGGTTGTGAGGGTGCACGGCAGGGGCAACTGTGTGCGATGATCGATAAGTTGCATGCGTTGCTGACAGTGTACGTGTGCTGTCTGGCTCAAACCAGGCGGAAGGTAACATGTCTTGAGCACGACAGAGCAATCCACAGACGGCTTCCCATGTTGGTAGCCGGTAGAGCTGCGGTCGTTAAGGTGACAGCTAGCGCCTGTACGATTGGCATGACTGCACCTTCGGGGTGTAGCTTACTTTCACAAACCATCTTCGTACTGCGAGAACCTCACCCACCTTGCCGGTTGCGGCGGCGGCAGTGGGGTTGGCAGCGGTGGGGGTGGCAGCGGCCGAGGTAGTTGCGGCGGCGGCGGCCGGGCTGGCGGCGGCGGGGCCCTAGGCAACGTGGGCACGCACGCGAGGGTGGCGAAAGCGTTAGGAAGGTGGATGGATGGATGGTGCGCACCTGGCATTCAGAGTCGACACTTTATCATGTGTGGGCTTACGGTGATGCTGACAAGGCAAGAGCGTGTAACGCTTTGTAGGCACGGTTTCCGTTTGTGCCGTCCAAAACAGTGAGTGACCACACTTGGTGAGGTAGAGGTTCCTGTTGGTACTCAAGGTGTCACCTGACCGTGGAAGCAATGGCCCCGCATCGGCTCCCCCTGCTGCGGCCCACCCCATGCCCCCACCGCCTACTGTCGTGGGGCCGACGGCGCCTGTAATAATGATGAGCCCCCCGCCTGGCCCGCCACCTCCCCACTCACCTCCTGCACCAGCGGCCACAGCCCAGCTGCTCTAAGCCAGCCTTCTTCAGAGTACTCCTGCTGTCTCTGGTTGATGTATCTATCACTTGTTTCCCCAAGGTGATACTTGTCGAAGTACGCCTGCCGGTCGCGCCAAAGAAGCTCGAGGTCATTGCACGGGTGGGCGGGCTCCCGCCAGACTTTACCCGGAGTCAGTGTGGGCCAGTGATGGTCCGCAAAGTGTTTTCTGAAAGAATTGTACGTGGTCTTTCGCTGCTCAGGCGTGGCGAGCTGCTTCCATGTCGCATGGTCAAGGACGGTGCCGTCGGGCACCGTGCCCACCGTGAGCCGAGCGGATAGGTACGCGTTACAGCCCTCGCACGTGCACTTGACCTTGGCATGGCATACCGGTGGACTAGCCCTGCGTTGGGCTGGGCCCTGCTGCGAATTGTGGGCTGCACCAGCAGCGTGGTTATTGCTGCGTTCGGAGTTTGACATGTTTGACATCTACTGTTACCGGCGTCTGCGTTTGGGTTCTTGGCGAGAGTGGATGCTTTCCAAGCTTGCCAGGGCGACGGCCGTGTCTGCATGCACAACCTTGTACACCAATGCCCTCCGTCATCGGCTTTGGACGGTGCGCATGATGGGTCATCACGACCCGTGGGTCTGCCGATGTGACAGTTTGCACGGTTTGCACATCTGCCCAGGTGTGCAAACGGCCTGGTCTGCCTGGTGTGCATACGCCCAGGCCGTATGCACACCAGCCGTACACGTGTGCACAGTAGGCTCCCCCGCCCGCCATGCACACCAGCCTGGCATGTGCCTGCATGGACGAACCCTTAACCGCCGTACCAATACGCAATTATGTTGTGCAATTTCAACGCAACTACGGTATTTCAACTGGGCTATACGTGTATGTGCAGGTACCTGTGTGCACATATGAATGACTGGGTGTGTGCAGGCGCATCTGCGTGTGCCACGGGTATGCACACTTGCGTAGCCCAGCAGGTCATCGCATGCAAACTCCTTCTGCTATGCGTACGTACGCACACCTTCCGTACCTTCCAGGCTGAATCCACGGGCGTACGGCACGCTTGCATGCTGCCCTAAGGCAGCTTAGGCTGTGTGCGTAGTCCAGGCAGCGTGGACTCCCTTGATGACCTGCATACCCAGGAGTGCACACAGTGCAACTGCTGTCAAAAGTACGGTACGGATAGTGGAACCAGGTGCCTGTGTGGGGAGGGCTGATTGTACGGCCGCAAGGGCTCCTGCTGCCTTCGGGGCGAGACCGCTTTTGTCATACCTGTGCCTGAGTGCACATGTTCCTCAAGGACCGTGCGCACGCCAGGGCGCCACGTGAAAACAACACAGATGCACCAGCGCGCCGCTTTACCATCTAATACCAAATCCGTAAGCCAGGCTACCGGTATGCCAATAGATTGACAGCCGTTTCCAACGACAAGGGCCTACCTCTCTGGCACAAGCGCGCTACGCAGAGGCGCTAAGGTGCGGTGGGGAGGGGGTGGAAGGTGCAGGGGACGGCTGCTCCACCGCCAGCGGGTCTGGAGTATGGTCGCGACCGCATGGGGTTGAGGAAGATGGGCACTGCGGGGGTGGAGTCCAGCGCTGGTGGGCAGGGCAAGGGAGGTGCAGAATGCTGCTCCACCACCGGCGGCCTTGGGATGCAGTCGCGGCCGGATGGGGCTGGGCCCGTAGGAGAAACGCCGGAGAGGGGCAGAGGTGTGGTGGCGAGGGCCGGGAGGTGCAGGAGGTAGCTCCACCGCCAGCGACACTAGGATACAGTCGAGACTGCATGGGGGGGCGATGTAGAAGAGGAGCTGCGGCGTGGTGGGGAGGGCCGGGCAGGTGGGGAAGGCTGCTCCACAGACAGCGGCATAAGGGACGTGGTCGTGACCGCATGGGGCTGGGCCAAGCCCGTACAGGGGACGCCGGAGAGGGACGTAGGGGCGGTGGTGAGGAGTCGGGAGAGGGAGCCGGCTGCTCCACCGCCAGCAGCACTGGGATGCACCGCGACCGCATGGGGCTGGGGCCAGGACGCCAAAAAGCCGGTCGCCTGCATATCCGAGACGGCCGAACGCCTTGTTGTGCTACTGGATATCCACGGGAACGCACTTTGTGTTTGACAAGGTGTAAACGCACCTGTAGGCGGACGACGGTGATAGCGTTGCGCGCAGTAGCTCAAACCTTTGCAGCACATCGATCTGTCTACCTTCTTCCCCGAAGCGATGCAAATTTGCGTCCGTACTGTAATGTCATCCGCCGGTAGCGAACTATAATAGGCTCGGATGAAGATGCACGGCGGTGTCGGTTGGGTGGTTGTGTGCATTGAGCTGTGCAGCGGTGTGCATGCACTCGTGCCCAATTTTGGCTGCAATAAGGAAGGATTCAACTTCCGGCACTAGCAAAGGTGGGGCGCTCAAGCCGTACCGTGGGACGTGAAGGGGCATGTCGGGGGTGCGAGCTGCACACGGTACTGATGCCCTCACAGGCTGAGGGCCACCGGCAGCGGCACTTGCGCATCACTTGTCGGTGTGGCTGCGGCGGATGAGGGCTAAGGGAACGGACCTCATCCCGTGCTCAGGGTTGTCCCCTGCCGTGGACCAAACATGACCCCGGATGGCCATGTCGAGTGCCCTGGGGTACCAGCTGAACGCTTTCGGTTGTAGCACTGTGGCCCCGCAGCATGCGTAACACACAGCTGCACACAGGTACTCACAAGGGGGGCCTCAGGTGCCGTCTTGATACACCGCGGAGCGGCAGCTGTGTGGAGTGACGCGGTAAAATTGCAACTCCCTCCAGAATCCCTTCTGACTCCATCTATGTGCTTTCCATCACATGGTGGTGGTGGCGACAACGCTGCGGTGGCATATGTAAGGCGTGGGCTCACTTACGGGTGGGCCTTGGCTCAGGACGCTAGAAGTGACAGCCCTTTCATTCTTTCAACTGCAGCAACTTCGCACCGGGCGCTTCGGTTGTTTGCGCATTACGGTATTGGAATCAGCAGGACTCGCAGGACAACACGGCCAATCAACACTGCGACTCATCAACTGCCATGCCATGCCTTTCGGGCACAAGGCAACGCCGCACACTCTGTCATGTCCCGCACCGCATTGGCGACACTCTGTCATGTGCATCAGTGCCACACGCGTGCGTGCGTACGGCAGCAATGGCGCGCCGCGTACCGTACCGTCACGCCGTGCACCGTACTGTACCGTACCGTGTTGCAACGCAAGTACATGCCTCAATGTAGGCGTGCAGTTGCACCAATCCCATTGAACCGTACGCTACTGGATCCCTGCCTTCCCGCATTGCCGCACAGCTCGCTGCTCATAACTGCATGCTCGCCAGTGGCCTGACGCGCTGGCCGTCCGGAACACACACGGCCCGCATATCAATGGCCGCCATGCCAACCTGAGCCTCATTAAGCCCCGACTCCGTGAGGCCTCGCTGCTACATGCGGACAGTGGATACACAAAGCCAACAGCGTACGGACAACCCTGTACTGATACCGTCACAAGCTCAAACCTCATGCTGCAATCCCTATGCCCTTAGGGCGGCACGGCCCCGGCACTGACAATGCTAAGTGCCTTATACATACACATATGTGGCTTACCGCAGCAACCGACCACGCCCCAGTTTGTCCTCAGAACGTGGCCCCCACCCTCCCCCGACCCTGGCCACACGCTCACCGGCCCCACAGCCTACGCCCAACAGCCCGCACCCAGCCCCAGCCGCCCTGCCAGTCCCTATGCCCCTCACTGTCATACGCTTCGTACCCGGATGTGTCCATGTCCTCTCCGCTGTCACTGCCGCAGCCACCGCCGCTTTCGTCGCTGCTCCTGCTGCTGCTGTCCCTGCTGCTTCCCCTGCGGGTGCTGGTGCTGTGGTCCCCTCTGCACCCACCGCCGCCAGGCTGCCGCTGCTGGCCACCGGGCGATGACCGGACGCCCACCAGAGCGCCACCACTACCACCAGCAGGCTGCGGCGCCCGGCTGCCCGCTACCGCCCCCACCGCTGCCGGCGTGCTAGCCTCATCACCAGCAGCCGCCGAACGCCACATGGCAAGGTTTAGTGGCAACGTCGGCTGACCGGCAGCGCCGGCGGTGTGCCTGGGGGCTGGTGGGGCCTGTGGGGCCGCAGCACCCATGGGGAGTGCGCCGCCGCCCGCCAATGGGTCGGCACCTGGCCGGCGCTGCTGCCCCCGAGGCTCTGGCGGTTGCCCAGGCCGCTGCGGTCCTGCGGGCTGCGGCTGCACTGGATACGGCTGCTGCTTCGCCTGCTGCGGTGTTAGGGGCGGCGGGGGCGGGGGCGGCGGTGGGACCATGCTGCGAGCAGACGAGGGCGCCCCGGCGCTGCCGCCGGCGCCCTGCTGCCTTGCATCCCTCGGCTGCTGCCTGCGCGGCCTCTTGTAGGGCCCCTCCCGCTGCTGCTCCCCCTCCCACTCCATGCCAGCACCTCCGCCCCCTTCCGCCTGCTGCTCACCCCATCCCTCGCCGCCACCAGCTCCCCCCATACCCCCACACGCCTCCTTTCCCCGGACCTGTTCCCCACCCTCCCGTCCCTCCTGCTGGCCCTGTTCCTCCTCCTGCTGCTCCTGCTCCTGCCCGGGGGCCACCATCACACGAAGCGTACTCCCCGCCTCCCCACTGGGCCCTATGCCCCACAGCCCCACCGCCCGTAGCTGCTCCGGGCCCCCTAGCGCCTGCAACACATCTGACACGCCGTGCATCACCCACGTCTGCCTGCTGACGCACACAAACGTCGCCGCCACAGTGTGGGGCAGCAGCTGCCTCCCACCCGCGTCCGCCGCCCACAGCTGCACCTGACCGTGCCCACCCACGTGGCCCCTCAGGCTGCCGTACAAGTCCGGTAGCAGCCGCCGTACCGCCGCAACTGGGACGATGATCATGCCGCCGCCAGCCACCTGTGCTGTGTAGCCTGCGGAGGTGAGGTCAGGGCAGGTGGAGGAGGCGGCACCCCCACATCGCTGCTTCCGTTCTCCCGTGCTGTCCCCAGGGCGGTCCTGCTGCTGCAGCCCTTGCTCTTGCTGTTGCGGGTGTGGCCGCTCCTGCCACTGCTCCTGCTGCACATGCTCCGGCAGGTGCTCGTGTCGCTGGTGCTGCTGCGCTTGCGGCTGTGCATTAAGCCACTGTTGCGCTTGACGTTCCAGCTCCTGCGCCTGCTGTTGCTCTGCGGGGCCACCCGGCATGGCGGCAGGCGCCGGGACAGAGGGAGGCGGAGGTGGAGGCTGTGGGGCGGCGAAGCGCGTGGGCGCGACCGGGCCAGCTGGCGGGAGCTGGGAATTGTCGACGGGCAGCGGGCACTGCTTGGCCAGGACCAGGCGCGGACGCGGGGATGCCCCGCCCTCACGCCACACAAACACGCGCTGTCCCTCCAGCACCCCCAGCTGGTCCACACCGTCCCAGGCGCCCGTCAGCGCTAGGCACCTCCCATCGCGCACCAGCGGCACAGTCTCGTGCTGTAGTTGCAGCTGGTGCAGAGCGTCAGGCTTTATGGCGACCAGGTTGATCTGCGCGCCGCGCACCACCAGGCGCTGGCGTCCCGCGGCCGCGGCGCTTCCGGGCGCCGCTCCGTCGGCCGCGCCGTTGTCGCCCATTGTCGCCGCTGTTGCAGGTGTCCAAATGTATACTTCATGCTTGCCGAGGCCGCAGCTACCAAACATGGACGCGCGCTGGACGGTCTGGCTGGGAAAGCACGCGCGAGCGAGCTGCTCCGGCATGAGTATGCCGCAGCTGGTGTAGGTCACCTTGTACACGCGTGATGCTGGAGGTGTATATAGAGGTGGCTGTGCCTGCTGTGCCTGCGGCTGCGGTCGCGCGGCTTCCGGCCTCGACGGCCTCGCCGCGCCTTCCCCTCCAGGCTCTCGGCAGTCTCCATTTTCGTTGCTGCAGTCCCCAGATCGCATAGCTTCAACTACAGCCTTCTGGTTGTCGGTCTTTGCTGCAACAGAAGTGTTGGTGAATGACACGAATGTAGGCGAATAGATTACATTGGCTGGAGGTCCAATGTCCGTGCGAGGTAGTTATGCGCTATACTTGCAGGCTTATAACTTATTCGTCGTGGTTATAGCATGCGGGCTGTTGCGTCTTGGGCTCACCGGGCCTGCACATGGTGGTTTGTGACCCGTGGGTCCGTGGGCGCGGGAAGGGCTCGGCGTGGCTCGGCTGCTGCATGTAACCCCGTTAACGGTCATTGCTTATGCTTTCACGGTATGCAGTGCCCAGAAACAGCTTCGTTCGCTGCCATACACGACAACACGAGGGGCTGCAGGGCTCCCTTGGGAATGGCCAGCACCAGGGCCCCATCGTACCGGCGGACGGTGCACCCAGGGTGCACCCAGGGTGCACCGTCCGCCGGTACGATGGGGCCCTGGTCAATCGCTGTAGGCCAGCGACACAGTGTTCGACGAAGCAACAACAGGGTACAGGGAACGAGGGAAGGGACAAGGAAGGAACCGTGCTGCCAGATATCAGGCAGGGCGATACCGGTATGCCATTTGGTCAGGGAAGAGCTGCTGGACTTGCCTTACCTGGGACTTGCCTTACGTAATGTAATGGTGTGCTGTCCGTCTCCCCGGCAGCGTCCGACACGGCGGCAGGACAGAGCTGGAGCAGCCACGACAGCCCTGGACCACTAGAGCCATAGCCTTGTCAGGGTATCAGCACCAGCTGGTGGGCTGCAGCATTCAGAAGAAACAGCGGTGTGACAAGGCCGGTCACGTCGCATGTGGCTGTCAACAGGTGCGACTGGTGCTACTACGGTACGTGATTGCCTGTCCACTTTACATAACATGGCCGCACAAGCAGTGCTTACTACAAATTCGGTAACGTCTTAGCAATGATTACTGTGTACCGCACCCTATCCATACATCACCCCATCATGCCATACCGGTATCCCACGCACAGCGCCTTCGGCCGCCGCCCTTCGTCAACTCCGCCGTGCACCAACGCCCCTTGCCAGCTAAATTGTTACTAAGCCGCGTAGGGACACTGCCTCTCCTTACTGGTGTAAATTCGTCCAATTGTACCAAGACACGAAGGTGCTTATCTCCGTCTGACGGGATGCAAAAGCCCAACAGGATGCAACAGTTCATTCGTAACACCCGAGATACCACGAGCATGCATGCAGCACTTTGGCTACTGCTGTCCGCCCACACAATCGTGTGCGAGCTACTAGCAAATTGTTGTACACACAAGCATGCGAAACCATGTCTTATTAGGTACCCTGCCAGTTAATGTGAGTCGCCCCAAGACGACGGCGCAGCGACCGCCTCAAGACCGTGGTCCGTCCGCCACCGCACGTGCCAGTCGCCCGTTACCGTACACACCCCAGCACGGTGCACCCGTGCACCGTCCGTCCCTCGTCCCTCGCCTACGTAGACAGTGCAGCTGCTCACCCGGACGGCCTGTATGCCGCCAGCTCCAGGCAGACCAGACGCACCGCCACCGCAGCAGCCAGCGCCTGCAGCGCGCCCACGAAGCCCCAGTCCCTCTCCCGCACACCGCCTTACTTCACCTCCTGCTCCTGGAAGGCGCCTGTTCCGCCCAGCTGCGCCTCCTGGGTCCCCGATTGGCCCCCACCGCCGCCGCCAGGCTCCCAAACACCCCCGCAGCCCACGAGTGTGTGCGGGGGTTGACGGGCGCAGCAGGCGAAGCCGCGCACTTGCCGTCCTTGCGGCTGCGCCCCGGGGGCCGCGGGCCTGACGCGTCCACGTCCATCATGGGAGTCGCGCCTCGTCGGCCACGTGCTGAGCCCCGCACCGTCCTGCTGCTGCTGCTGCTGCTGGCTGCTGCTGGCTGCTGCCGCCCGCTGCGGGACCGCTTGCCCGCTGCCGCCAACTCCTCCCTCCTTTTGATCCTCTTGGCGCGTTTCGGTTGCTGCTGCTGTCGCCAAGTCCCTCAAAGCACGTCACTGTCACCTGTTACTGCAGGACGGGCTCCCAGGAATACGAACCTGCCCGCCCGCCCACCCGCCGACCTGCCCACGCACCCCTCACGTCAGGTTCATGCCGCGGGCCGACAGCGCCCTGCAGCAGAACGTCTCCTTCTCCACCTGCCCCGGCCGGTTGCTGCTGAAGATGGACGCGTACACCTCCTTGGTGGCACCCTCGGGCACCTTGAGCCGCTTGGCCGCGGCGGCCCTGGCGGCGGCAGCATCCTCCGGGGCGGGAGGGGAGGCGCTGCGCTGCTTGCCACCGCCGCCGTTGGTGGTGGCAGCGGCCGCTGCCCCGTTGCCGTCTGTGACGGCAGCTGCTGCTGCGGCTGCGGAGCGCTTCTTGTCCTTCTTGCCCGCCTTCTCCGCCAGGCGTGCGGCCACACGGGCTTTGAGCACATCCAATTGCTCTCCTGGGGGAGCGGGAAAGAGCCGTAGGAGGGAGGCAGCAACGGTTAGCTGAGGAATGGATAGGGCGTACGGACCTTCGGAGGCTGTAGACGATGGCTACGGCAAGGGGGTGGGTGCGTTGGAGTATGGACTTGCACTGCCGTTTCGCCGCGCTACAGGGTGTCTGTGGGCGGGTGCAATATGGTTCTACGGTTCAAGAATGCTGAAGGGCACAACAGGCACACGTTATGCTCTGCCGCCATCACATCTCTGCCCTATACATGGTTCCATGTCCAACTCACGACGCTCAACCCTGACACCCGGCGCACGCACAACGCGGCGGCAGCACCAACCGCTCACCTGTCGGGTTGAGCGGGATGGTCTCCAGCTCCGCCAGCTTCTTGCCGCCCCCCGCCAGGTCCTCCACCGCCGCCGGCACGTCCTTGAGCGCCTTCTCGCTCACCACGTGCCCCGTGGCACGCAGCAGCACGAACTTGTACCGCCCGTTTAGCGGCAGCCCACTTATGGGGCAGCAGAAAGCGCAGTCGTTGCTGGGCTGGAAAGACACCTGCGACGACGCCTTGTTGCCGTTTGTGCCGGACGGCTGCAGCTTCGCCTCGACGACGGAGCGGAGGCCGGTGATGTGGCTTAGCGCCGAGGGCAGGCTTTTGTCCAGCAGACGCTGGATCAGCGCCTCCTTGTTGAACACGTTGCCGAGCTCATCCACGACGCATGGGGGCGTCAGGAGCTCGCCGGAAAGCTGGCAGCGGGTCCAGCGGGCCAGGCGCTCCTCCTCGGGGTTCACCTTGTCGGCCTTCTTCCCCAAGTACATCTCCAGGTAGCAGCTGCGCGACTCCGCGCCCGTGGAGCCACCGTCACCACCGCCGCCAAGCAGGCGGTAGTTGAGCTGCAGCGTGGCGCCGGGTGCCATGCCGCACACATCCCCGATTTGCCGCTCGTCCGGTAAGGACAACCCAGCGTATTGGAGCCTCTGCAGGAAGGTAGCGTAGACATGCGTTGTTACAACTCGCGGCAACGTGCAAGAACTGCGCCCAGAGGGCGAGCCTAGAACGTACCCAAGCCTCCACGTTGCGTCCGAACCAAGAGGCACGGTGGAAGAGCTGTCTATCCGGCGACTGCTTACCAGGAAGCGGCACGGCCCTAGCTCCAGGCTCCTAGCGCTTAGCTTCTCCTTCAGCGCTCCCACAGTGTCCGAGGCCATGCACTCCAGCGAAAGCGTGCCCACAGGGGCCCCACATCGCACAAATATCTGCATGATGACGCGTAGCTCTATGTGCTAATGCGGCTTCTGCTCTGACGCTAAGGTGTCTCGGGCGCGCTGGATGCGCTCTATTGTGAACCTTCACGAACGAGCAACAAGCTTCTATTGTTTCTTTGACGCGGTGATGATTGAAAGCAGTTGGCAGCGCGTGACCTGATAAACGTTTCGCCTTCGCCAGACTGCATGCCTGCCCACGTTTCTCCATGCTGGTCGTTGACGTGGCCGTTGGCACTGTCCTGCCCAGCGCCCCAGCACCTGCGCTTCAGCCATGCCTGGCTTCAGCGGTACTATACCCCACTAGGCGCAACATCGACGCGTTGCACCGGACCACTGCTTCTTTCTTCTGGCCCTTTTCCGTACCTGTGTGGTGGTACATGTACACCGTGCAGCTTACACAGCCGTGCACGGCTGGGTGCATGTTAACCTGTGTGCGTGTTGCAGCTTGAGATGTGCTAACTATAAAGGCGGACGCAAAACCTCCGTGCTCGCTTAGCTTGTGTTTCCCTGACGCTGTCTTGCACACGAGCCTAGGCCGCTAGGGGGACGCTGCGAGGTGCCGCTAGACGTTGAAGCTGACGGTCCCTTGACAGGGAGAGGGTCAACATCCCACTACGGTACAGCCTACAGCGTTCTCTTCCACGTATACGCTGCTCCTCTGGTCTGCTCTGTCCCTTGGTCATTGGCAGACGGTTGCCGTTGATTCTTAATGGTCTCTTCCACCTTCCTGCCCCTTGCCCCTACCTCCACCTTCCTGCTCCCGCCCCCAACCCTGCCCAACCCTGCCACTAGAACCCCTAGAGTGCAACCTTCTACACGAATACCCATGTAGGAGTATGGCAGCAGCGTCAGTGGCTGGGAGCCCCGTGGACGTGCGAAGGCCCGGGACGCTGGACCTGGCTGAAGTAACCCCTGGCCCCTGCCAAGCTGCGGCGTACGGGGCAACATTCCGTTGCACTTGGTACCGGTACTCTACCTGCAGCTGGCACCCCTGCCTGCAACTTGCCGTTTGCTGTGACACGTATGTTATCATGCTCGCGCTGTAGTTCCTTACCTCGTTGTCATGGCAAGGGCCGTGAGTCCACCACGGTAGGCCGGGTAGCGCATACCCGACGAAGCGGAACCCTAAGTTATAGATTCAAATCTTCTTTAGTAATTCTAACGCGCATACGTCATCAAACTGGGGCTTGTCCTTCGCCAAGGCGGAAGGGTGCATGTCTATGCATCGATGGACAGATGTATGCCGAGCGCGCTGCTCACGGCCGCGCCATCCATGCGCAGGGTCCCCTTTTCTACATTGGGGCGAAGCCCTTACGCGCATCGGAAGAGCTCCTCCAGCTATAGCTTCCCCCAGGAGCCGCTCAAGCAGGTAGGCGCAGGCGGCAGGGCAATGGAGGGCACGTGCTGCGCAGGTTCCGCAGTGCCTGGCGCGTGCCTGCATACTCACTGCGTCACCTGGCACGAGACAGCATTTTGGCTGTAGACACGGGCCTCGTCTGCGGACGTGCTCAGGATATCACAAACGTCGAGTGCGGGTGGCATAACGTACGCGCCTGAATGTGCACGTGGCACGTGCCAGCTGCGTTGTCGCCGCTGTTGCTCGTCTTATGGGCCCTCAGCCGCATTGCCACCTGGAAAACAACATATATGCATCCCCCGTTCACGCATGACCGCAACTCTTGATGGCTGATATGGGTAACGCAGTGAGGCGCCTGCCCAAATCGGCTCCCTGGATGCATGCCCACAGCGCTGGGACTGTGAGGCAAGCGCGCTGACCCATGCGCCCGGCGTGGGCAGCTACGATGTCAGCAGCGCCAGCCTGCACGCCACGCTAGGTGGGTGTTGGAGGGCCTGGCTGCCGGATGCAAGACCTTCTGCCCGTACATACAGGGCTGGTCTTAGACTGGTACATATACAGGGCGGCTGCATTCCATTGGCAGCCCTGGCAGCTGCTTGCAAGCCTGTGCCCTACCTCACCAACTCACCAACCAGGAAGCCTTAATCGCAGTTTAATGGCGTCGGCGCGATGGCATGAGGGCACGCCGAAGGCAGCTGCTGCTGCCATCAGCCTTACTGCTCACACCTCGCTCGGTCCCTCGCCCCAACACCTTCATGCCTGCCCTCCCCGGCTGCGGCAGGCGCGGCGGGCCCACGGGGGGCTCCCCTGGACGGCAACACGCGCTGGGCCGCGGACTCCGCCAGCCGCACCAACCTGGGCATGCCGACCTACCCGCATACACGTAAGTGGGGCCAGGGCCAGGGCCAGGGCAGTGTCGGCTAGGATGATGCACTGCACGGCTTTGATTTAGACGGGTTGAGCTGCACGGCGCAGATGGAAGGGGCAGGGGGCGTACCGGTATCTTCTCATATGCCACCGTGTCAACTGCAAACACACGAGTCCATGTCCAGTCGCCAGACCCCACAAATTGACACGCATCCCCAGACCTGGCTTTCCCCGTGCCAGTCCCGAATTGCGCATGCCTTGTCATACCCGCGCTCCAGACCGCACCGCTGCCCCGTCTCACCCCCTTTTCCCGCCTCCTTTTCAACGTAAGAACCCGGTCTCGGGCCGCTAGTGCGGCCGCGCAGCCACCACCCAGCATGCATCAGATACCGCCCCCCCTCATTATTATGCACTGCCGCCATGTGCAACGCCCTGTCCCTGCCCGTGCCCCCCACCCTGCAGTGCCGCCGGGCCCCGGGCTGTACATGCGGACGCACCGCTCCTTCCACCTCACAGGCTCCACCCACATGCTGGCGGGGTGGCGCAACACCACCTCGGCGGGGTGGCAGGGGTACAGCAGGAGGTGCGTGCACCGTAGTTGTGCAGTGCGATGTGGCAGGTACAGTACATCAGTACTGCTGGCAAGGCCACAGGCAGGCGGGGTTTTACGCCGAAACCATGCCACATGCCTTATGTAAACAGTCGCTCTTCACTTTGTTGGTGCCAGGTTTGTTTGCATGGCTCTGACCCGCCCCGCATCCCGCACCGGCCCCTGTTGCCGGGGTCCTCCCACCCGGCCCGGCCCCAGGGAGTGCCAGACCCCCATGTTCGTGTCTCGGGGCCACGAGCGGGAGCGCTACGGCACGCAGTCCCCCGGGCCTGCCACGGCAGCCCCCATGGACGCCCTCGGGCGGCAGCTGGTGTCGCAGCGGAGGACGCAGCCCAGGTGGGCCACGCGCGGCGCTAATACACACGGAAGCCATGGGTCGGGGCGGGAGTGGGCATGCTGGTGCTGCCCTCGTGGGACGTAACTGGGGTGAGGTGTGGGGCCGGGGTGCATGACACGCATGGGCATGGTGGTTTGGGCGTGCCGTTCCGTATGGTTGTGGCGGTGCTCGCCATGTAGCTGGTCAGAAGGCTGGGGGTTGGGGCACAGGCAGTGCATGGGGTCTGCGTGGTTGCAGTAGGGAGGGAGGGCATGTCGCAGGAAGGACAGCCCGGGCTCCCAGATGGAAGTCACACAAGGGTGATCGCTGGCCACGGGAGCAGCAGCCCGCACACCCTGTGTCACTTAACGAAATACATGTGGCCATGTGTGGCAAGAGTGGCTACACACTAAGCGTCTGAGAGCTTACACAATGGGACCAGTGGATGGTTACCATAACCACAATAATGTGCGACCCTGGCATCCTAGGAATGCCTCTTGCGCACAGTAGCGCACTGCATAATCCCGCATCTCCTGTGCACTCTGCTGTCCCCTCGTGCAGGTGCACCTTCTCGCGGGCGGGGCGGTTTGAAAAGGTCGCCCCCTCAGCGGCTATGCCCGGGCCAGGTGGGTGCGGGTGTCCTCCATGCCTTGACGAACTTCCCATGTGCACAGCAGCACGCAGCAGGTGTACAGCACGTGCAGTACAGATATCGCACGGGTTGGTCGGGTGAGCTGTCCGCATGCCGTAACCCTAGAGCGCAGCTGAGACAGCGCACCGTAGCACAGCAGCACGCCAAGGCCCCGCCCAACAAGGCATCAGTTCAACGACACGCCTGCTGCCTACGCGTGCTCACTGTGAGACATACAGCTCTGGAGGCCGCGTCCTTAGTGGGGCTAGGGGCGTAGGACACACGCAACAGCTGGCCCTACCGCTTCAATTTCCTGCAGGCGCGTACGACTTTTAGGCTGGACCTGCCGGTGCGGTGCGTCAAATGGCCCACGTGCAGCAAAGCGGACCACAGCAGGACGCGGTGCACTCATAGGTGTGCATGCAGGCTAACAAGCAAGGGGCGAGCGGCAGTCTAGTTCGGGCCACGGCTGCAGTGTAGTTGCAGCGGGTTAGCACCGTCAGGCGCCTCCAGGGGACCTCGCCCCTGGTGAAGAAGCTGGAGCTGGGGGGAAGAGGGGTACCGCGCTAGGCCAGGTGGTTTGCGCCAACCGGTGTTGCTCATTCGGTACGATGTATGGAATGTATGCTGCGGGGCTGCTGCTGTAGCAGTTTGGGGTGATAGGTAGGGATGCATTTCGGGGTGTAGTAAAACAGGTGGTAAACATGTGTATGGCGTAAGGTAGGTTACGGATGTGCGGGACTGCAGGTGGTATCAAGGTCCAGGCCAGAGCATGTACACACGCAGTACCTGGGAGCAGGCGTATCCCAGTGTTAGCAGGCAGGTGTCCGTTGGGCAGGGTGCCATGGTGTCTGTGTTACCGTCAGGCTGAAGGCAGCCGTAAGCGAACCGCACACGCACGCGAGAGACTGGCTCTGCCGTACCCAGCCGTACCTTGGCAGCCCCGCGTGCGTCACATTGCTGTTTGTTCAGCGGGCAGTAGGTTGGGGTGATGGACCTGTGTTGCTCTGACAACGCGTGCCATGTTGTCTCTTTCCTTCTCTGGACTGTAGCTCAAGTGATCGCAGAATGCACTCAAACGCTTGTGATCACACATAAGTGCCATCGCACTGAAGCTGATACAGTGGGGGTGCTGTTTGGGCCATTTGGGTCTGAAGGGTGAAAGGTGGCGGCAGAGCGAGGGGGCGCTCGGAGGTGTGGCGTTGGCTTTGTGCTGATTTTTTGGCATTTTATGTGCATGCACGCACCGTGCTCACTTGCTTACAAAGTTTTCCTCTGCTGCTGGGTGTTCGGCTTTTGGTAAATGTGCCTGCTGCACCTGATGGCAAGGCTGCATGTGGCTTTCCTACCTTCCCTCAAGTACCCTGCAGCGGAAGCATGATGAGGGGGTGAAGGTATGGGATGTATGGGAAGCGCGGGATTGCTCTGCTGACGGTAGGTGCTCCGCCGGGCAAAGTGGTGGATTGTAAGCTACCGGTATTTATTTGGTGAAGCTCCGCGGACTGAAAACTGAGACTTCATACTGAAAAATAAGCAAGTTATGTGGCCTTGTAGGCTGGTACTCCGTTCCCCCTGCACTCAATGGCCCACTAGGTAGGGGGTCTCCGCCAACAACTACGTACCGATGTGCGGACCCTCCCCCATTTGCAGTACGAACCGCACCCCTGCCACATCGGCCATGCAGCACATTCACCGTACTTCCATCTCAGACTGTTGGCGCCATTGTTCGCGCTGCATACCGCATCCTAAGCGGAGTAACGTGCCGCCCACAAACACGGTGTTACCCGCAACAGGTGCCGCAAACGTGAGACCTTTCACTTCTGCTTAATGTGGATATTGGCTGGTTTGAGCGCGTGTGCGTGCTGTACGCCGCGTGTACAGAGGCTATGCGGCCAGATGCGGCCGAAAGGGGGTGTGCACGCACGTGCATGGCATTGACGCTGCCACGAATGGACACTGGCGGGGAGAGGCCTGGGCTCCAGGCCCCAGCGGCCATCCGAACAGTAACCGTCTGCTGTACATTCAAATTGATTCAACTGCCCCATTGCAGCGCTGTACCTACCAGAGGACGGGACTCTCCAGCTCATGCAGCCATGGGGGCGTACGGCGTACACATACGCGCGGTGACAGTGTGCGCGTGACAGTGTCACAGTTGGTCTATTTTAATCGCGAGTCTTCGCGACACAGCCATAGTCACACTTAGGAATAGCTTATTCTTACATGCAGCCTTGTTACGCTGGTATGGCCGCAAACCCGCAACCTGGCCATGTGGCAACCGTGGCCGCAAACCCGGCGCACTTCGACCAGGCGCAGGAACGCCAGGCGCGGCGTTTGCGTGAACTCGCAGAGCTGGTGGCGAGGATTGAAAGACTCGAGAAGGGCGAGTTTTGCGAACCATGTCGGGCCCGCTGGTACCTTATTTATGCTTACCTATTTGCTGCATACTCGTTTGCGATTGCAGACCCCTTCATTGAAATCTTTGAGCTGGCGTGCGCTTTCTTCGGCTACGTGTCACAGCCAAAGGGCCTTCGTCTCGCTGCGTCCCCCGAAGGGGGCTTTCCAGCACCTAAAGGTGCAGTATGCGCTCGCCCCTTCGGGGAGCGCATAA
>VFQN01003150.1_pt1 | contig 24161 bp, 43 predicted proteins | sample 3512371 | NCBI WGS metagenome assembly VFQN01 (sample SAMN10412370, study PRJNA504923) | tailings metagenome | isolation source: Replicate 2 from Balatoc abandoned mine | place: Philippines: Itogon, Benguet | collected 2017-08-28
CGCCCCCCACTCACGCCACTGCACGGTGATGGCCGCCTTGACCGCCGCGAAGCCGAACCACCTCACGGGCACGTCCACGTCGATCAGCGCTGTCAGCATGCCGTGCTCCTCGCCCAGGTCCGCGATGCCGCGCCACGGAATCACCTGGACAGGGAGGAAGGGGGGACACACATAGTACTAGTAAAGCGTAGGAGTATCGGTGCACTGCAGCCAGGTAACGGAAGGTGGGGGAGGGGGAAGGATTGGGGCGGCGAGGAGGGATGAGAGCTGGGCAAGAGATGGCCAGTCGTCAGCAGGGAAAGAACGCAGGGGCCTGAGGACGGGGAGACAGCTTGGACGGTGCAGTGCCAAAGGCGGGTAGAACCGGGCGATAGGAACGGCGGGGGTGGCCGGGGCTTGGGACCGCTTGGGGCAGTCGCTGTGTGGGATGTGTGACAGACGGGGAGCAGTGCTAAGGCAACTTGGGTCGGTGCCGCTTGCACCTTGTGAGGCACACAGCTGCACAAGTGCACCAGGGTGTGTACGCCTTGGCATGTGGAAGAGCATCAGCTATTGCCATCACACCCGACGCCCAGGCGTACCCTTCCCCCTCCGTAACCATGCTGCCCCGTCTCGACCCCCGCACCCACCAGCGCCCGCGCGTCGACGCTGTGCCCCGCCTGCTGCTCTCTGACGCTGACCCACTCCCAGCCCAGCACGTGCAGCACGTCGCGCACGCTGTCCTTGAGCCACAGCAGCACGTGCATCAGCACGAACACGGGCCAGCGGTGCAGCAGCAGCGCGTTGCACACGAACGCGCTGCAGGGGGCGGGGGGCATGGGGGATGGTAATGGAGGGGCATGTAAGTGCAACGCGTCGAGGACATTCTATTTCAGTACGGCAACAGTTCGACTCCTGGCCTCGTCCTTCGCAGGACTCACAGCCTTACGTTTCCGTTGCTTTAGCGCTCTGCGGCAACTTCCTACCCCGGTCCACCCACACCAGCTGCTTCTTTAGCTTTAGCTGGTGGTACGACTGGTGAACGTTGTGCTGCTGGACGCTGTCGTGCGATGACCCACCAGCCTGGAGGTAGTCCGCCCTCCCCTACCTGAGCACCAGCGACCTGTTGCTCCGCTGCTTCTTGGCCCAGCCCTCCACCGCCACACCGCTGCCCTCGATGTACACCTGGTGGGGGAGGGACAAACACCAGTATGCATGTACATCTTTGACTTCTTGTACCAGGCCGCTGCTATACCACGTGCCGGCACAATAAGCCGCACCCCAGCGGGCAACACACGCGACTGCGTTGATCCCCACGCCCCCCAGCCCGGTCCTGCCCTCACAGCTTTTCCCTACGACCACGCATCGCTGCACTTCCGAGCCGCTACCACCGCTTCTGTTCGTGTCATGCTGCCCGAATTGTCTCCTGCTCGAGCAGCCCATTGCGCATCCCAGCACCAACCGGCGCACGTGCCTCGCGTGAAGCACCTCCTGCGCCCCCCCCACCCTCCTGCCGTACCCCCCACCTGCGTGTCCTTGAGCTTGTTGTCGTACGCGCTCTTGAGCGCCGTACACAGCGAGTCGTTGGGCGCGAAGATGGTGTCGATGAACTTCTTGTCCCACGGCCGCAGCGTCACGTTGCCCTGCGGGGTGGTAATTGAAACGGAGAATGGGGATGAAGAAGGGTAACTTTGTGAGGCTTGACGAAGGTATAAGGGAGGTACGGGACGAGATGAGGGAGATGGAGGGTGGAACGCAACTCACAGCACATGTACGAGCCACGCAAGGGTGTCTCTTTTCCCACGCATGCAGCACCCTGGCGCTTGCTGGTATGCTGCCACACGCACGTGCGCAGAGGTAACACTTGCGTGCCAGGCTGTGCTGGACTTCCGCACGTGCCGCCTGCGACGGTGGTGCGCCTCCCAACCCCGCCGCTGCCCCTGCCCCCCACCTGCATGTCCTTGGCCCCTTTCTTCCAGTTTGTGAGCAGCTGCTGCACGAAGTGATGGGTGTACACGGGCTTGTACAGCGGCAGCGGGTAGGCGTTGAACAGCGGGTTGCCGGGGCGGAAGTTGGTGTACACGGTGGCCTCGTTCATGGCGCCTGGGGGGGAAGCATAACGAGGTGCAAGTGTGCCAGTTCCAGGGGTTTGGTGACGGCCGAAGGCAACCCGGGCGCCGTACTAGGAGCAGCAGGATACCGGTATTCCTCATTTTCTGTACAAGATGCGCCGCTGCAGGTCGTCTTCCACTCTTTTGCATGCGTGGCTGTCCTTACACCGCTTGCTTGTTAAGATCGCAGGACGGGCGGCCTGCCCGCCCTGGCCTCAGTGTCCCCACCGACCCACCGACCCACCCGCGTCCAGGATGGCCTCCACGATCCTAAAGCTGAGCTTCTCCTTGAGCATGTCCTTGATCAGCTGGGTCATGGGGTCGGCCTTGAAGCTGGGCACATCGAGGGGAGGCTGCGGGAGGGGGGAGGGCAACAAGGCGGGTGGGGTTTGTGTTGGAAGGAAGCCCTCCGTGTGCATGAAAGGGTGGTGGTTGACGTGAACCTAACCTGTGCAGAGGCGCCGTGCCAGCAGGGGGGGCACAAGGCGCGCGGGGCAAGGGAAGTCGCGGCGCCATATTCCCGCATTTGGAACAGGCGTCCCAGTCGTCAGGAGGCAAGCAGGCATGTGCCGGTGTGCAGGCTGACACGGGGGCGCAGCGCCTCTTGATGATTTGGTGGACAAGGGACTCTTACCAGTCACCATTCCACCTGCTGGCACTTTGCCATGCGGACACAACGTCGCCGCGAACTTGCGCAGCAAGATGATGATTCAAAGCAGGTGACCCCAACACCCACTTAACCGCAACACACACGCACCTGCTGGCACTTGGTGATGATGTCCACCACGCGGCTGAGCTGTATGCCGTTGGCCACCAGCTCCCGCAGCTCGGCGCCTGTGAAGTGCTCCTGGATGAGCAGCGCAAAGTGCGCCTTGCTGGAGCCGCCGTCGATGACCGCCTTGTACACGCACTCGAAGGGGATGCCGTAGTCGGCCAGCGCGTCAACCACGTGCTCGTCAAAGCCCTGCGGGGGCGCGGGGCGGGCATGCTCCACATGACGTACATCACCGGTACGGGAAATGAATTACAGTACATGTGCTTATATCATTTTGTCTGGGCAGCTTACTAGCCAGCGCCGAAGTAGCTCAACCGAGGCACGGGCACGCTGCTGGCTGCCATGCGTGGCCCTACCCGAAAGGTAATGGCCCTTCCTTCATTCCCCGTCCCCTGCGCTGTCGCTTTCGTTCAACCCTAAAGTCCGGGGTAGCTGCATCCCATTCTTTGCTCACGCGCCACATGCATGCACCCCCTCCCCCCACTTTCCCGGGGTCCTCCGACCCTGCCCCCACCGTCTCGTCCGCCAGCTGCTGCAGCTCCGGCGCGCGCCACGTGAAGTGGTTGCGCACGTTGGAGCACTTGACCAGCAGGTCCTTGCGGTACAGCAGCGCAGCAGACACCTGCAGCGTGGTCAGCTGCTCGAGCACCTCGCGGGACACCTGGGGGCCGAGGGGCAGGGGACAAAAAAGGAAAGGTGAGGGCAAAGGACCAGTAAAACGAATGCAGCGAATGCAGCACGGTGTACTGCGGTCGAGGGGGCGAGTACCGAAAACCCACGGCGAACGAGCGCAACGGTGGGTGGGCGGGGGAATGCGAGGCATCGGAGACGTTTGTACCGTAGTACGGTAATCCGGCAGGCTGGCGGTACTTCAGCTGAGCTCCAACCCAGTGTCTAGGTCAAGGAGGCGAACAACGTTAAGGGCTTAAGGCCGTTGGCGCTGCACACCTAGGGGTGCTGGCGGCCGGCCCCACGGCACGATCGCCCGCTGTGGTCCACTCTGCACAGGCTCCCTGCCCCTCCAACCCATGGCGGTTCGGCCACCCACCAGGTTGAGCAGCTTTGCCCCGCTGGTGGGGAAGCGCGTGGCCAGCTCCTTGAGCAGCTCAGTGGAGATGCCAGTCACAAACACAGCCTGGGGGCGGCACGGGACGGGTTGGGTTGGTGGTAGGAAGACTTGTGGCGCAGTGTGACTGCCTGCGCACACAGCAATGACCAACCCAAGCGCTTCACGCCTACGCCAAGGCGCCTAACCCACCAAGCCCGCCCACCTTCCTGTCCCTGCTGTTGATGTCCACCCAGCTGGTCACGGCCTTGACGGTGGCCTCCACGTTCATGCTCTTGCGCGCCTTGATGGCAGCCCTGCGGCAGGGGAACAGCAGCAACGGGAAAGCTCAGATGCTGAAACTAGTTTGGCGTTGCTGCGCTACCCAAGCATGGCATACGGTATCTGTTTTTTTCCGCGCCATCGCAATGGCGGCCGGGGACCAGGAGCAGCGGGGCAGCTCGTGGGGCTCCTCCACGTCAGTCACGCAGCACCGGGTAACCATGGCGCACACGCATAACCTACAGCCAGTCCGCAACCCGCACCGGCACTCAGGTCGGAACCTGCAGTGCCACTCGCGCCCGCACCCAACTCCACTACGGGCTTCACGCAGCGGTACCGGTGCAGCACCCCCTGGTCTCCCACCGCAGCCCACAGCTACTGGTACGCCACAACTGGCAGCTAACACACACCCACACCTTAACCCCACCTGCCTCAGCACGCGCTCCACGTGAAGGGTCTGCACCGCCAGGTCCACCTCCCAGCCCATCTTCACCCCCACATCCCACAGCTAACCCACACCCAGCAGCTAAACCACACCCACCTCAGCACGCGCTCCACGTCCAGGGTCTGCACCGCCAGGTCCGCCTCCCGCGGCCCCGCGCCCTGCCGCGTGCGCCGCCCCACGCCCCCGCCGTGCTGCCGCTGCAGCGACACCACCTGGCTGCCCCGGCTGCCCCCGCTGCCGCCCCCGCTCCTGCTTTTGCTGCTGCTCGTCAGCAGCTTGCGCGCGCTGCGGTCCGCCGACACGCTCTTGCCGCTCTTTGCGCCCGAGTCCTCAGCGCCTGCGGCCACTCAGCATTACCGTGTGAGCAGCAGCGGTGCATCTTTTTGCTGCTCGTGACTAGGCGCGGAACATGGATATGGTTGGCCCTCCGGCCAGGGCTGCTGCATATGCACTGGCTGCTCCTGTCTGCCCACAGCGCGACTTGAGGTGGATACGGTTTAGGTAGGAATTGCGCCGTACCGCATCCACAGCACGCACCTGGCGCCCCGTCGGCGTCCCCCCGCTCCCTGCTCATGGTGCGGTCCTTGTTGCTGGAGTTCCAGCGCAGCAGCGTATGCGTAGACAGCGCCCTGCAGGGGGGCGGGGGGGGGGCGCGTTTGGACCGAGGGTCACAGGTGCACAGGAGAAGGTATGAGGCAAGTGGCTCCCGTGTACAAGCATCAGCCGTGGGATGTCCTAATCGGCCTTCAGATCACCACCAACGCGTAATTGCTGCAAGCCCGCTACTCCATCTCACGCCCTCGCTGCTCAAGCCTCATGACCAACACGCCTCAAGAGGCGTCACCCTAAGCCCCGCACTCCATAGCTAATACACCACCTTTCCGCACAGGCCCCCACCCTGACCCGCCCCAGACCCCCCGGGCCCCAGCCCCGCCCACTTCATGCGGTCCGGCGGGTCGGGCCGCCCCAGCAGCACAGGGCCGCCGCTCCCGTTCCCCCCGTAGTCGCGGCCCCCGTAGTCCCGGTCGTATTCCCCCGTGCTGCGCAGCAGGTCCAGCAGCCGCTGCCGCCCGCTGTCAGACTCCGTGAAGCCCTACGCAGGGAGGGGTAACCGCAACAAGGGAGGGGATGACCGTCCGCAGCCTGCACACTTGACACTTACGAATGACACGCTCAAGGGGTACGGGCACGGTCCTGACGCGGGTCATGGTACCTGCAGTGCCGCCTTCCTGTCGCCAGGCCACTCGTTCCTCCCTACCGGTCGCCTGGCCCCTGCCCCTGCCTGCCCAGCGCTAAATTTCAACGACCCCCCTCCACGGCCCACCTCGCTTGTCTTCTTTTTGCCCATGAGCCCCACAAAGTCCTTGAAGATGGGGAAGTGCGCCATGTCCAGCAGCAAGTCCTGGTCGGCGCGCTCAAAGAACGCCTTGACCACCACGTAGTTGACCTGGAGGGGAAGGGGGGAAAGAAGTGACTAGGACGTACGATCGGGAGGAAGGACCAGCACCAGTTGCAAATTGAGGAAACACAAGCGGAGGTGAAGGCTTAAGCAGTGCGGGTGCATTTTAGGGGAGAGGAAGGCATGGTTGGGTTTGCAGGGAAGTTTGCTGGGAGGAGGGCAGCGTGTGGGCGGGTGGATGCTCGCCAAGGTGGGTTACTGCAGGGGCTGCACGGCGGGTCCCAGGTGGCCGTTGGGGCCCTGGGCCAGCTGCGGCTAGGTCTACCCTCCAACGCTTGCGCCTTTCAGATGGGCAAGGACATCGTTGGCCCTTCACCAGCTCATGACAGACGAGGGTGCTGCTTCGGTGCGTCTCCACCCCAATCACACACCTATCACACCGCCTACACACACTGGCGTCATTGAGCCCGTCCACCAGCTGCTGGTAGATGAAACCTTACCCTGGCACGTACCCCCCATCCGCACAATAGTTACACACCCGGATGCCGACTACACACGCATACACACACTCACGTCCTTGAGCCCCTCCACCAGCTGCTGGTAGATGAGGATCTTGCCCTGGTGCGCCGCGCCCTTGCCGCCCGCGCGGCTGATGGAGATGGACGCCCGCCCGGGCAGCATGCGGAAGCCGTGGGCCGGGACTGCGGGGAACGGGGGCGACGATTTCGTACTGGTGAGAACTAGGGAAGGGGAGTGTTGGAACAATTCGCAAGATGCAGGGCAGCATGCGCGTGCAGTGCTACAAGGGAAAGCCAAGGAGCGCGGTTCCAAGGATAAGGCGGACGCGCCGCCTTGGGGGTTGAACAGCAAAAGGCATACACCGTTCGCGCTATGGCATACACCGTCCGCCAGTCGCCATCGCCGCGATCCTCAGGTCCACCCTTTTGCGCAATTTACCCAAAGACCCCGCATCCACTGCCCCTGTCTCCTCCCACTCACACGCCTCTTCGCGGTCTCCATGCAAAGCCCCCTCGCCCCCTCCATGTCCGATCTGGCCGCGACACTGCCGGTACCGCACCTGGGTTGTGGTGCCCTGACGAGTTGCCTGTGGACGACATGGCCAGGTTGGCCATGGGCGACATGGAACCGTACGCGTTGGCGCTGGTGGAGTGGAAGGAGGACAGCCGCATGGAGCGCACGAAGCCAATCACCTCAGAGTCCGTCATGTCCTGCGGGTAAGCCGGGCGAGGGGCGGGGTGGGGAGGGGAGGCAACATAGTCAAGGGGTGCGAATCACGTGCGAAAAGTGCTGGCGGGTGTTGTGTGATTGCGGGCCGCTGGAAACATGATAGGAGGGAGGCACCGCCAATACCCTCTCTTGACGCTGTTTGCCCATTCCGGCAATCGCCTGGCCACTCGACCCCACACCCCCAGCGCCGTAGTCCTACCCTGCGCCTTAGCCCTGTGCTGTGCACCCGTGCTGACCTGCAATATCCTATGCAGGCATTATAAATACAATTACTCCAGACTCTACACGCTGTGCCGCTGCGCTCACCTGCAGCTTCCGCAGCAGGCTGTGGAACAGGTCGGGGAAGCAAGCAATGAGCGGCCCCAGCGTGTCCTCCCAGTTGCAGTCCGCCAGCGCACGGGGGCACTCCGCGCACACGAAGTCCAACATCATCTGCGTCAGCTTGTAGTTGTTGTAGTCCACTGCCGCGCGCACGTACTCCCAGATGTCGTCGTGCTTCATCTGCGAGGGCCGCACCCACACCGGGGACCGCAGTGCGCTTGACACCTGGCGACGCAAACAACGCCTCGGCGTCCCACCCTTGCTGTTCCCGCCTGCACACCCCATGCCAATCCCATGCCCGATGCCCCCAGCCCCCGCGCCCGCCCCAACCCCATGCCCCAGCCCATGCCCCCAGCCCCTCCCCACCTTTGCGTATAGCTCCTTGAATAGGCGCTTGATGATGGCCCCCACCTCGCCGCCCGCCTCCCCGTGGGGGCCTTTTTTGGCCGCGTCCACCGCCGCACCGCCGCCCGGCGGCCCGCTGGCCTTGCCCGCCAGCTGGGCCACCATAGCCAGCAGCGTGCGCTGAGAGGGACAAGGGCAGTAAAGTGGACCAGCTTGCCGAAGCCTGTGTGTCATGCATGCTAGTCAAGGCCAGCTGCGCCACCACGACCAGCAGCTTACCCGGACAGGGGGGGTGGAAGGTGTGGCTTGGTAAGCGCAGAACTGGCAGGTTACACTACCAATAAGCCAAACGGCCAGTTGCACCATGTGGCCAGTAGCGTGCGCTGGATACGAAGGGTGGGAGCTTAGTTCCTCAACTTTTGTGCTGGGCATCTTGAGAGGGGGAGCTGTACACGTACCGCCTCTGGGACCCCGGAGGGAAGCTCCCCAAACCCTCTGTATCGCATCAACACCCCACCTGTGCGTAGTCCAGGTTTGGCGCCATGTTGAGCGCCTTGGACCACTCCAGCTTCGCCTTGCTGTCGTCGTCCGCCCGGGCGGCCTCGGCTGCCGCTACTGCGGCGGCGGCCTTGGCTCGCGCCGCCTCCGCCTTGTCGCGCGCCTCCTGCTGCTTGATCACCTCAATCATCAGCTGGGCGATGGCGGGCGTCTGGGCGGCAGGGCAGCGTGGAAGGGCAGGCGGCAAGGGGCAGGAGGTTGAGGGGAAGCGGCGATGTGCGCTGCGCACGTTTTGCATCTGCGGCCGCATACCCCGCTGACCGGACTCGCCGGGTACACGCTGCCGATAGCACGTTTCCTTGTGCTGTACCACCAGCCGCAGCAGCTAGTAACGTTTACACACACGCGCCCTGCACCCAGCTCAGCCCCACGCCCCCACCGCCGCCCTCCCTCACCGGCACCACGTCCTCGTGATGCACCACCAGGCGCAGCGCCTGCCCATGTCAACACACTCACACACATGCGCCCTGCAACCGGCACCCCCTCCCTTCCCCCGCCCTCCGTCCCTCACCGGCACCACGTCCTCGTGCTGCACCACCAGCCGCAGCAGCTCCTGCAGGCTCTCCAGGCTGGGGGCCACCTGGAAGGCGTTGTTGCGCGTCATGTCTAGCACCTGGAGAAGGGGGAAAGACGGGAAATCGAGTTACCTCTGAACTTGATACTAGAACCGGGGGGGGGGGGGAGGGAGGAGGGCCTGCACTCTGGTGTTCCTCCTGGCGGCTGCTACGCTGGTAGCACTGCTGCCAGCCCCATCTGCGGCATGGCCCCCCGCCCCAGCAGCAGGACCGTCACCTCGTGCTGCCCCCTACCTATCAACATCCACACTACACATTCAGGCCTCCTGGCCTGTGCTGTCTTTGGGGCCGCCGTGCGCCCAAGGTGAGCCAAGCCGCGCGTCCGCATCGGATGTTGCCCCACGCTCCCAAGTGCTGCTGGCTCGTGCCTAAGCCCCAGGATGGCGTCGCAGTCGGCAATGGGCTCCCCGCGCTTGCCCGCAGTGTCCCCTGACATTGGATCGGATACACGTACACACCTGTGGGTTAGCCCCCCGCTCCAGCAGCAGGATGGCCACCTCGTGCTGCGCGTGGTTCAGCGCACCGTGCAGCGCAGTGAAGCGGATCTGGGAGGGTCGGACAAGGGATTCGGGGGGCAACGGCACATGGTGGGAAACGCACTCCACGTGAGGGGCGCCCTTTCGCCCATAAGCCCATGCACCCGACTCCAGGCTGTTGCTAATGCTCCGCTGGCTTGCCTCCCCATCCAGTGTTTGGGCCAGCTGCAGCTCCATCTGCTGGCGCAGCCACCGCCATGCCAGGCGGCATCCAACCGCACAATCGCCTCGCCAGCACGCCGGCCCGAGTATTTGCACGCGGTGGCCGCGGCAAGTCCCCGTGCATGACAGATGGACGGAAGACAGGCCGGCACTGCTCCTCCGCTGGTTTAAGCAGCCCGCCATTCGTCCCGGACGCGCCACCCCCGCCAGCCCGCCGCCAGCCAACGCGGTCCGCCGCGCACGAGCCCACGCACGGCGCAGCTCCCCACCGCCCACGGCACAGTGCCCGCCGCTACCGGCTCTCAGGCTGCCGTGAAGCACCTCTCCTCGTGTTGCACAGCGGCCTCCTCCAGCTCTGGCCTCCCAAGTCCCAGCCCACCCCTGCACCCTCAGCCAACTCCTTACCTCGACTTTAGGACCCAGCCCCGTGCGCCCCGCCAGGCAAGCCACCTGACGCGCTGGCTTGGCCACCCCACTTCCAGCCCGCACCCGAGTGCCCCCGCCCAGCCCCTCCTCCCCCCAACCTACAGGCCCCCCTGCCGGCACAGGGGTGGCACTGTGCTGCTGCGCCTAGGCCGCACCTGCGAGTCCTGGTGGTTGAGGTAATCGTTGCGTTTGACATGCTGCCTGCGCACCGCCTGCCCCTCAAACGGCTCCAGCAGCGCCTCCACCATGTCCCGGTTGCCGATGGAGGCGGCCAGCTGCAGCGGGATGCAGCCGTACTGCAGCAGGAGAGGGGGAGTACGGCAGAGGGGGAGTACGGCATGGGTATTAGGCAGCAGTAGTGCAGGGAAGTGGCGGGGACGCGTTCGAGGGCGAAAGCGGCGGTGGAGGAATTGGCCGTTTAGATCGTCGTTGCGTTCCGATGGAATGGGCAAAGGGGTCTAGCGTGCATAGCGGGACGCGGGACGGTGCATCCCCCACTGGCGGGGTGATGGCTGCCGGTAGACAGCGGCCGGACATGCCCGTCCACGTCCTTACGAGGTAGTGACGTGCTGCAAAAGCACGTCATGTGCCCTGATCCGTAGTGCTTCACTTCGCTCAGCGACTGAAAGGGCCAGCTGAGTTACAGCAGCAGCACCCTAGGGTTGCAAGAGCATCCAGGAGTGCTCCCCTGGCCTTCCTTGGCCCGCAACACAGTGGCTGCGTTAACGGTACCCCGGACGTGGCCTCAAGAATGTTACCACCCGGTTACGCATTGATGCTGCACCCACCATCCCCCCTCCGCTCCCCGCGGTAGGCACACCTGGTCTGTGATGATGACTTCGGACCCGCTGCGCACGAGGTAGCGAGCAATGGACGCGTACCGCCGCTGCACGTCTGGCTGGGCATGGCGCAGCGCTGCAGCGAGCGTTGTGTTCCCCAGTAGCGAGACATAGTGCAGTAGCGTGAAGCCAGGGTCCTGCGTGCGCTAGAACGAGTACTGCGTTCAGCGGGACTGAGCGGGGCAGTGCACGCAACATGCGCCCGAGGTATGGCAGGTCGTCGCACCTCCGCATTGGCTGTCAGAAACTCCGGAACACTGCTTAGCCGCTGAACCTCCGCTATCTCCTCTAGGTAGTCGCTGGAGGACATGCTGGGGAGGCCCGGGCTGTCCTCCAAATGCGCCTCCGTCCTGAACCCGGTGCCACCTTGCCCATCCTGGGAACTTGGGCTACCAAAAAGTTTAACCGCAACTTGCTTTATTCCATTAGTGGAACGTCTGTCTTCCCGGGGTGGGTCCGAAGGGCCGGACGAACTGCCACCAGGGCCAGGTGCAGGCGCCACCTTGTTGTAGCTTGTCATTCAACACTATCATGTTAGCGCATTCATCCTCATCTCAGGTGAGCTGTCGTCCAACGAGCCTAAACCTAACCCGTCTTCGAGTGAGGGAAGCGCAGCTTTCTGAGTCAAATAGCAGTGCAAGTAATGTAAGCCTTAAGCTATAAAGGTGTCCGAATGCATAAAAAGGGGCTCGCAGCATCAACAACCTGTCTTCTGTCTTGTGCCTCTTGTGAAAAGCGTCAGGTAGGACGACAATGCTTTATGGAAAATACATATGTTGGCAGGTGTTCGCAAGCAACAGTTGCGGACACAGTAAGCTCCTACCTGCATTGCCGTGACTGCACCATTGTCCGTCTGAATGCTCGTCTTCCCGCAACTTGGAGGTCGCGATAAACTTCAACGTCCTTTGCGTCTAGACTGCATCTGCATAAGCTACTTCAGCTCCTCGGCAGGAATGCCTTCAGCAGCGTCGTCGAGCTGTGACTGTTCGACAGCACGCACGAGCACTACTCGCTGTTGATGCCACCAGCCCATTTTCGGGAAACATGAAACGGGCACGTAACACCCAATCAGCGGCGCTCAGTGCAGATGGCCTCAGGCGCGCACGCTGCCGTTTCTTCGACCCGCCATCCCTCCTGCCCTTTGACATCACCAGCGTGGAGGCCCTGGTCGGCTTCACCTGCCGCTACACAGCCGGGCTAAGACGTATCGAATCCGCGGCAGTGCCGCAGCTGCTGCCTGCCGCCGCTGCACGACCAGGAGCCAGGAGCGGGGCTGTTGGCGGGGTAGGGGGGCTGCAGCTGGCGCAGAGGTATGCCTCGAGCCGCACCAGCATCGAGCAGCTGCATTATCACGGGTCCCCTGCCGCTCGGCTGTAGTGGATTGTCGCACATGGACTATGCGGCTGGCGTGCACTGGGGTGCCATGGTCGCGCGGCGCGCGAGTTGTACCCCGAAGCCGTGCGCTGTGCGCTGTCGGGCAATGGCGCGCGCCTGCTAGGGCGACGGTGAATTGCGTCGGACGAGGGGGCACCAGGCGGGGGGATGGCAGGACGACGGGAAGGGCAGGACGACAGTGGGCGAGGTGTGCCTGCCAGGCTCTGTGACAACTTCACGTTTGGCCAAGATGGGGGCCTAAGGGCTCTGATCACACCCCACAATCACACTCGCATGACGGAAAGTGCCTGCTTCCTTCTGTGGGCTGTCAATGTACGACTCTCACACTATTGCACATCATGTTTTCATACAATGCAATTTCATGCTCTCCAGTCTTCTGTTCTGACTGCTTCACCACTGCCCTCCATGTCCTCCACGCTCCAGGCCCGCCTGAGCACGCGTTCCACCGTTGCCCTGAATTTATGGCAAACGGCAACAACACTAAGTGACTTCCCACAACACTAATTTCGCACGACTGCTGAGACACCTCGACACCAGCAACCACCGCATCGGACTCCCGACAGCCCGAAGCAAACCCGAGCACCGAGCCTCCATCGGTTCCTCCTAGCCCATCTTGAAAGAAAATCACGCAAACCACAGTGAAAGTGACGTTCAGCGCAGATGGCCTCCGGCGCGCACGTTGCCGGTTCCTCTGACCCGCGTGCCCCCGACATCGCCGACCTGGAGGCCCTGGTCGGCTTCACCTGCCGCTACACAGCCGGGCTGAGACACATCGAATCCACGGCAGTGCCGCAACCGCTGCTGCACGACCCCCTGGCGGGGCTGCTGGCGGGGGAGCGGGGGCTGCAGCTGGCGCAGCAGGAGCTTGAGGGGCTGGTTGCGGCACAGGTGCGTCTGAAATGCGGGACTGTGCGGGGCCGTGCAGGTGCACCAAGTCAGCCCCCTGTTGCCCGAACGCCAAGGACTTGTTGCAGCGGGCTGCACAAGTCAAGTTTAGTCTTCGCGCCAGGATGCCGGGGTAGCCTGCCGCGCCCATGTGCACTGCGGCCAATACTACTCTCCGGAACAACGCCTGGGTACAGGGCTGCAATGCCGGTACCCTGCTACCCGCCTGCCACGCAGAGTTTGCGTGGCCTGCGCGGTCCGCACACGCGGGCTGTACGAGAGGCCATACCGGCCATGCATACACATCTGAAGCTGCACTCTTGCGCCCGGCCGCTGACGCAGGGCCCAGGGAAGCACCTGCGCGTGCCTGCACGCTCGCGGCTTATCGATGACATTGTGGCACGGGAGCTGCCAGGGCTTGAGGCCGCGGGAGTGGCAGCAGCAGCAGCGGCGGCGGCGGAGGCCGGGGCAGGCGCAGCGCAGTCAGGTGCGGGCGGGTGAGCGGAGGCTCCGTGCGCAGATGCGAAGGGCCAACATGCTCGCCCCGATGTGTGCATGCTGCCACCCTGTACGACACACACTGCGTATTAGCATCCTGGCGCCCGCACGACATGCACGTGTACTGCCCTTTCAACCCGCCGTCAACCAGCGTCATAACCTTCGCACCATGAACCAAACACCCCTGCCTCCGCCCCACACTCCACCACCCGCATAGACGTTCAGCCCTCCTTCTCTCCCAAAGCCTACTCCCCTGCCGTACGCCCCCATGCAGGCCCCCCGCGCCCCCGCACCCAGTTGGTGTCCCTGGGCGCCGGCATGTGCACCCGGCCCTGGCGCCTGGCCTGCCTGGCCCCACACGCGTGCCACGTGCTGGAGCTGGACCTCCCGCACGTGGCATCGCTCAAGCAGCTGCTGCTGCAGCAGGCCAGCGCACAGCTAACACACGACCACCAGGACCACCACCCACACCCCACATCCCACCACCAGGAGGCGGCAGCAGCAGGAGGGGGTGCCGCGGCTATCCAGGGAGCCCCACGACCTCGCTTCCCGCTCTTCGCCGCGCGGTACGGCTCCCTGGGTGCTGACCTGTCCGCGCGCACGGAGGACTCCCTGCGTCAGGCGCTGCAGGGCGCGGGCTGGGACCCGGCCCTGCCCACGCTGTGGGTGCTGGAGGGGCTTGTGTATTACATGCCGCTGGCAGCTGCCTCCCAGCTGCTGTGCGACCTGGCGGCGCTGTCCGCCCCCGGCAGCCGCCTGGTGGCCACGTGTGTTGACACGGAGCTGCTGGAGGCCAGCAGGGAGAGGTGAGGTGTGCGGCCGGGTCGGGCATGTGTATTAGCGCGCGGTGGTGGGGTAGGGGCAAGCTGCGGGGTGGCCATGCGTGTTGACACGGAGCTGCTGGATGCTAGCAAGGGGAGGTAAGGGTGGAGTGGGAGGGAAGGGGAGGGCCAGGGTTGTAAGCCCAGTGTCGGCTGGGAGAGGCAATGTGTCTTGAGGCTGGTCAGGGAGGAGGGGGTGAATGCGGCCGGCATGGGGTTTGCGCGACAGCACAGCAGTGGGGGAGGAGGGAGATTTGAACTGGACGGCACTTGTTATGGCATCATGACTGGCGGGTGGCGGAGGCAGCTGACCCGCCGGGTCGGTGACAGCCATTGCATGCCTTCACTCGTCCCCTCCCATCCAAACTCCCTGCTTGTGATCCTGCACACCGACCCCGTTTCCACAGGGTGTCCAAGGGCCACGTGTTTGCCGACCTGTGGCACTTCGACGCCCGCCAGCTGCTATACGGCAGTACGGCATTCGCAGCCGCATGGGCCCTGGACCCGGGGCAGGAGCAGGCGGGGCAGCAAGACGGGGCCTGCGGGACGGAGGAGGGGCAGCAGGGGGCGCAGGGCTCGGGGTGTCGGCAGCCGCTGCCCAAGAGCACGAGGCAGCTGGCCGCTGAGCTGCTGGGCGCTGACACCTACGTGGCGCTGTACGGGGGGAGCGAGCTGCTGTTCACGGCGGGGCTGCGGGGGGTAGGGGGTAGGGGGCAGGGGGTAGGGGGTAGGGGCGCGGCGCCCCCTGGATGACTGCCACTGGGCAGAGCGAGCATAGGGGCGAGGGACCAAGTCATAGGGGCATGCGTGCTGTGTGCGGAGGCCAGCGGATGCCGTGTGCGGAGCGGGGTGAAGGTGGATGAGTGGGGTAGTAGGGTGGGTTGGGGCCCGTTAAGAGTTGTAGGACGCGGCTGGGCCAGCGGGCTTGCTGGAGCCGAAAACGGGGCCTGCGGGCCGACGAGTCACTGCAGCTGTCTTGACCGTCAATCAGGCATCTAGTTGCCGTTTGCCGTAGAGTCTGTAGCTAGCGCGGCGGGGTCGATGGCTCTGCGGAGGCTTGTTGTGGCATAAGCCCATGGCCCATAACAGGTGTGTCCCTGTGTGGCTGGTCGCTGTTGAGCGTCAGGACGCCGGGAACTGGACGGATGCCGCAACGCGTGCTCATGGCCTTTGCCTGTCGACCAATCATGTGCCATAAGTTGGTCATACGCTGTAGAATCTATCCGGTGCACGTCGCTTCCTACTGCTGCTGCCGCTGCTGTTGCAGCTGGGTCCTTGCTGACGCTGGGGTCCGTGGAGCATGCACGACAGGGAAACACATAATACGGCCATCAGGTTGGGGCAAGGTTTGCACAGCTCCGTTTGGAGGGTACAGACGGCAGGTGAGGCTGCCGTGGAGAGTATGGGCGTGCGGCTGCTGATAGATGACTGATAGATGCGCGTAGATGGCGTACAAGGCAGTGGCAAAGAACCTACGCTTTTGCATCCAGCGCACCCCACTGTCAGGGCCGATTCTTGTGCGCATGCAGTCGTCGCGAGTCAACATACCGGCCGGTTGGCAACGCATCAACAGACGTTGCCAGCCCACACTCTGGAAACCGGCGCCTGCCGGTGCAGGGAGTGCAGCACCTATTTGCTACTGCGCAACCGCCACTCAACAGCCAATGCCCTGGCTACACCTCCACCTCTTAACGAGGTGCGGCGCCTGCAGCGCAACACGTGCGCTACCGTAATCATCCTGCTCCAATCTGCCTAACAGCTCAACTCTGTTCACGCACAGCCGCTCACCCACCTCCGATGCAAACACCAATCCAGGCAACCCTTCAACACCCGGTCAGCGCCAGAGCAGCCATCCCAGTACACGCAGCCCGCCCCGCGCGCCCGCCAGTCCCAATACCCGAAGACACCCTATGCCGGCATGCATCTTCCATATGCATACGAGGCCTCGCAAGTTGCAACACCTCCTCCTCTGCTTCCTTTCCCCAACACCTGTCCACTACCCACGCAGACTCCTTTCCCATAGCTCCGCGTCGTCCTTCAGCGCGACGTCGTGCACAGACCCGCCGCCTTAAGGCCAAGCTCGCCCGCCGCCCAGGTAACCCAACACGCCCAGGGCGCCCCATAGCCCATCGGAACAGGCCAAGCTTTCTACTTGGCCGCCACGGCCGCACCCATGACGGGTAACACGGCGGGTAACCGGGCACGACGCAGACTCTGCCGCCCGAGGGGCGAGCGGGCCCTAGGCAGCTCCAAGGAAGCAGCGCTGCCCATTTAGTTGGCCGCCACGGCTGCGCCCATGGTGTTGACCTTGACGCCCGTCTTGCGCCAGTCCACGGCGGGCTTGATCAGCTCCATGCGCACGCGGTCCTTGTACTGCACGGCGAACTCGAGCAGCGAGTCGATCATGGAGTCGGCCAGCAGGTGCGGCTGCAGGCCCAGCTCCACCAGCTTGGTGTGCTTGGCGTTGTAGTAGTGCTCCTCCAACTCCACGCGGGGGTTGGGCACGCTCTGGACCTGCGCGGCGGAAGGGCGGGGGAGCGAAAGGTTAGGTGGTGCACGCTCTGTACCTGTCGGGGAGAGGGGGGAGACGCACGGGGGAGGTTGTGGGAGGGAGGGTGTCAGATGTGCACGGGTCGTCGCCGTAGGCTTGAGTCGTTCTGGCGGCCCGGCGGCAGGCGGGTGCGGTCAGGGAAGGGGACGGCAGCCGAGGGCCGGGTAGGAGGTTCCACGACGCATGCGCAAGGTCCTATGATTGCATAGCAGCTAAATCTTTTCCGGCCTCAAGCCCCAGCTCCACCCTGCTGGCCTACCCTAGTACGCACAAGCCCCTACACCCGCACGCCCGTCCCAACGTCACGTCCAGCCCCAGCTTCTTGACCTCGATCCCCAACTTCACCACACCAACCTCTGTCTCCCAGTCCTCAACACCGTCGGCCCCCGGCTTGGTTACACACGCCTGCAACACACACACCTCCACGCCCCCGCGCTGCACTCACCACCACGTCCAGCCCCAGCTTCTTGCCCTCCCTGCTGACGATCTCCGCCAGCTGGTTGACCGACCACTGCTCCGTGAACTGGTTGTACACGCGCATCTCGCCGGTGGGGGCGGGGTTGTCGATGGCCAGCTGGATGCAGCGAACCTGGGGGGCCAAAGAGGGCCAGGGCAAGACCAGGGCCAGGGAATGACCTAAGGACAACGTGACGTCTACAACGTGAAAATGGTCGCGCGGTACCACGCGATACTGTGGCGCACGACCGGCAACGGGAGTTGCGCGCGGAGGGCGTTGCCACGTGCTCCTAGTGCGCTGCGAGGGTTGGGCCGCGCGCTGAGCGCACGAGCGTCAGACGGTCTCCAGCCCCGCCAAAATCGTTTCCCCTCTGGCACTGTATGGCCCGGCATATGTGGCGCTATGCAAACCGCAGTATCAGGTGCGTCCCAGGGGTTCGCCCCCACCCGCGGCCCCGTCCCCGCCCACCGTGTCACGGATGTCCAGGAAGCCACGTGTCTGGCCGCCCTTGCCGTACACCGTCAGGGGGTGGCCCACGGCGGCCTGCGGGCAAGGAGGGAGGGACGACGTGAGGGTGGGCACGACCATGCAGAGGCGGTGAAAGTGGAAAAGCGGGAAAGCACTCTTAGGGCGCCGCACAGGTAAGTGCAGTAATGCAGTAATATACAGGGAAGCCCGTATGGCCTGGCTCAGCGCGTGCGCCGTTTCAAGGTGTTGCGTGCGACGACGTGCCGTACCTGCACGACGAAGCGGTTGAGCGCCGTACCGAAGATGCCGTCGTAGTCGTAGCGGTTGAGGAGCAGGGGGTCGGCCATGGTCTCGTCCGTGCGCACGCCGTACACCACACCCTGCAGGTGGGGAACGGGGGAAGCGGAATGCGGGTTCGGAGGCGGCACGCCGACCCACAAGAAGGGACCGCCAGGCCTTTCTGGTGATCCCATTGGCGCTCCCCGAACTCCCTGGACTCTTCTTAACTCCCTAGGCTCTCCGATATGCGCTTGCCCGTCTCAGGAGGCCTGCCCCTGACATTGGCCTGCCCCCAGTCAATACGGTCTTGGCAAATGCTTACAAGCTTGCCCCCCGAGCACTGCACCACACCGCACCTGGTTGAGGTCGGTGGCAGCGATCTTCCACGCCTTGCAGGTGAAGAGCATGTTGGTGGAGTCGTGGATCTTGGACAGGTGATAGAACGAGTTGCCCTGGGGAGGACAGGGTGGGGGTCGGGCGGTGGTAGTGTGTCGAAGGCGGCGGATGATTTCATCGGAAAAGAACCTGAACACCCGCACGTACGTCTTCCCTCCATCATGCCCGTGCGCAGCTCCACAGCACCCGACAGCAACCCCCACAACAGGAGCCAGAGTAGAAGGGGCCTGGCCCGGGGGCGACACCACGAGACTTGGTTCGTGCCCTGCCCACCAAGACTGCATGGGGCATTTGCTCGCCCCTTCACCCGTTCTCAGCCCCACGTCCTGACCAACCTGAAAACACGCCTGCCCCCAGGAAACCCGCCCACCTGCTTGGGGTACGGCAGGGTGTCCGTACGGCCGTTGTGCGTGACGGTGAGGTAGCCCTCCTCAATGTCGATGTTGGGCGTGCCGTACTCGCCCATGGTGCCCAGCTTGACCAGGTGGCACTCGGGGCGCAGCTCCTGGGGGTGAGGGTGTGTGGGTTATGGTTAGTGTGGGTTAGCAAGGATGCAACAGGGAAGCAAGAATGGCGGCCCAGCTGTGCACCGTGTGCACTCCGGAGCTGCTCCCGAAAAGCAAGCAGGAAAGCTCATAGGCGAGTGAACTGATGACCTCGCATGCGACGAAGCGTTCCACCAGGTGGCCCCAATCGTTGCGCTCGGCTGGAGACGGGCCATGCCTGCCCACTCCGCCCCAGCGCTTCGACCGCCACAGCAGCAGCTGCCTGCCCCGTGCACCGCCAGCGCCAGCACCTCACAGCTAGCGCCGCACCCCTTCCAGCCTTACCCACCCCCAGCCCCCTTCCCACCCGCTCTCGCTCTCCCTACCCCATTGCACTGCTGCCTTGGGCCCCCCGCACCAGCCGTACACATCCAGCCGAATCACCCCTGCCCTGCGGTACGCCATACGCCGTACGCAGTACCCCGTACCTTGATGGCGAACAGCACGTTGAGCGTGCCCACCACGTTGTTGGTCTGCGTGAACACCGCCTTCTGGCGGTCGATCATGGAGTACGGGGCGGAGCGCTGCTCGCCGAAGTGCACCACGTGGTCGGGCTTGAAGGTGGTGAAGGCCTGGGGTGCAGAAAGAGGACAGAGTGTATGTGTATGGGTCAAGTGCGCCTGTGTGTTAGCGTGTGACAATTATCATTGTGCACCACGTGGTCGGGCTTGAAGGTGGTGAAGGCCTGGGGGCGGGGTGCAGCAGCAGGGTGCGTGTGTGTGGGTAGCGATGCAGTGGGTAGCGTGTGTGTGGGTGTGCACTCAAGGTGGGTGGGTGTGCGTTCAGTGCCCCTCTCCATACTAGAGTGTGTAGTTGACAGGGTGGATGACACGGTGTGCCTTGGAAGTTGGCGAAGGCCTGACGACCTTTGTGTATGCAGTCGCCTTCGCACCTCAGTTGCATGCCAAACTGGGTAGCCCAATTTAACACAGAACGCCCCAAAGCGGTGCTGCGTTCACAGGGATTTTGTTGGGAAGGGACCCTCCGCAGCTGTGGCTACTCTCCCATAGTGCCTGCTCCACCCGCGTTTCCTCCAGCGTCATACAGCAAAGAGCCGCACCGTTGCGATGCGTCCGCGCCCGGCCGCCCTGCCCCGCCCCCTCTGCCCCCCTCCCCTCACAGCCCCCCCACCTGCGACAGGAACTCCCAGTCGCAGATGTCGCCGATCTGGATGTCGATGTGCTTGCCGGAAACCTCACCCCACCTGCAGGGAGGACACAACGGCGTCCGTGAGCAGGGTATGGAAAGCACGCGAGAGAAGAGACGCGCAGCCTCCCGCTAACTGAGTAATAAGACCGCGTATTGCCCGTGTGCTGCCCGCGGCTCGGCCGCGTGTTGCCGTGGCAAAGGCCCAAGATGGAGACCCCCCGCTGCCAAACCCCGCACCCCAACCTCGGGTATCACTTTGTTGCTATGGTATACGGGTCGGGATCCTGCACCGACGCCGGCGTACAACATCCTCGCCACGTTCATGTCGTCCTTCTCTCGAAAACCCCAAACCACCCGCTCCCTGGCTTTTGGGGCGGGGACCGAGAAAACGATGTTCCCTGGCCGCCCTAGAGCCCCGTCACCCTGTGGGCCAAGCACGCGAATACCGTACCATGAACCCACCTGCCTCCGTCCTGGTGCACTAGATCGTGCCCCGCCGCCATGCATGCACGCCACAAGTGCTCCCTTGCCCCCAGCTCCTACTCCCCGAACATGAAGTTTCAGTAAGCATCAAGCCCCATAACACACCGCGACGCCTTCCCCTGCCCCTCACGGCAGCCTACTGCCTTCTGGAGTCCCCCGCGCGACCCCACCCCCGCGCTTGATCATTCCCCATTGCTTTCAACACCCTCTCTCCCCCGTAGCGCCTCACGGGGAGCCGGGGTTCCTCTCCACGCTGCAGCTCAACATTTGCGCAGGGCGACACGACTCCCATGCGGCCCCCTAGCCAGCTGTGTGGCCCCCGACCTAAATTCACGGGCCAACTGGTCGTATGAATTGCACGCTCGACGTCGGCATCACGCCCCTAGCTGTCCCCGACGACGGGTGCCTCTGACGTGCCTGCATCCCGAACCCTCGAGAACCCCTCTGTACCCCGCAAACCCCGCACACAGCCCGCCGCTCCCCCGCACCAGCTTTCGCACGAAGTCGTGCCGCATGGCAAAGGGTGTCAGCGAGCGCACCGGCTAGAGTATGTCCCCAACTAAGCTTGTGCAATTGATGTCTCCCAGCCCTGTGCGTGCCCCTCCCTCCCCCCCCCGCCCCGCCCCGCTGCTCACTTGCGCACGCGGTCGTGCAGCGTGGCGATGGGCGTGAGGGTGTCCAGCCCCAGCTGCAGGTCGAAGGTGCGGCGGCACAGGTTGTCCACGATGCACACCTGGGGTGGGGAGAAAGTGAACGCGGCACAGGACGTGGTGGTGGGCAGCCAGGTTTGTGGGTTACGCGTTAGGCAGGAGGTGAAGGGTGGATGGTGATGGGGGGATAGGATGCCACGTGCAACCGGACCTTTGACCCATGACGGTGTATCCGTTACTTAGTTCTGAGGCTGTAAGCGGTGGGACGAAGGGCGGGCCCCACTGTGAGAGAACGGCTGTCGTATCCCCAGCAGCCCCCAGGGCAGCTGCCGTCGCTGCCGTGCCCTTAACGTGGCTAACCGCCCGCCACCAGCGGGCCCCGCGCCGGCTGTGCTGTTGACATGGGCATAACAGCCCTCTGCCCCCCTGTACCTCCACCGGATGGGCCCTGGCATCCCCAGGCAGGACCATGTGCCAAGCTTGCCCGCACCCAACACCTCAGTTCCGCTGTGGCCCGCAGGCTGCACCCCTCCTCGCGCCAAGCACAAGCACGGGCCCATCTCCACCCCGTGAACACATGCGTCCCGAGCCCCCAAACCCCCGAGCCCCCGAACCCCTGCATCATAAAACGCCCTCGCCGTCGCTTGTCCAACGGGACAAGCCCCGCCGTGCGGCCCGCCAGAGCCTTGCGGCTCCCCTGCGACCTGCACCCAACGGCCTCTGACCTCAACCTTGCCACTCTGGCGGCCACCACCGCCACCGCCCCCCCCCCCACCCCCCCCCCCCCGCCCTGTGCCCACCTCGTAGCCGCGGGCCGACAGGTGCAGCGCCGTGGCCCAGCCGCAGTAGCCGTCACCACCTGGACAAAGCAAGAGTATGCGCGGGGCAAGGACAGGGGGGAGAGTCAGTGTGCATGGCGATTCGGGGCGTGGAGGTGCTTTGCTGTCAGCGTGGTGCACCCGCATCCAGTGGGAGTAACACGGTGCTGTAGAGCTTGAACGCCTGGTTTTTGGGTGCTTGGCTGCTGCGCTGTGCAGCTACTGCCTGCCAGGCCTAACATGGGTTCCGTGTGGGTGTGGGCTACGGTGCGAGGAATGCCTTTTTGATGCCTTAGACGCAGGTCACAAGTATAGGAAGGGGGGGTGCAGCAAGGCGTTAGGACTGCTGGCCTAATGTGCAGCGGGATCGCGTCACAGCTGTGAGTGTACCAGTAAATGTCGTTCACCGGGCGCGGGGGAGGACTGGGCGAGGGAAGGGGGCACCTGCCCGGAATGTACCCTGCACCGCTAACCTAGATGCTGTCCTTCGACCAATACGCACAATGCCCTTCCCCCAGAGCTTCGCAGCTTGATAGCATAGCGGGATTGGTTGTAACCCAAGTACTATCTCACCGATGATCATGACGCGGACACCCCCGCCCCCGCTGCTGGGGGTCACGGTCTGGGCAGCCGAGGGCTTGTCGACCGTGGCCGTGGCCTGGGCCTTAACCGTCACATTGCGGCCAGATGCAGCCTTCACCGGCGCGGCCTGCGGTCAAAGGTAATCGCGAGAGGGGGGTGTTGCTGCGGGCCGGCCGATGTAACGTACCCCATCGCGCGACCTCCCCAGCGCGACCGCACCTGACGGCCGAGGACGACCGGAGAAGCAGCAACGCGAGCTGCATAGTTTGGGGTAGCGAAGGGCGTTAGGGTTGGTGTCGGAAGGCCTGCTGGCCTGGCTCGTCATCTCCTATGCAAGGATCGCGTACCTCCGAGCTGCACGGTTGGCACGGCCGGCGCTGCCTGGGCCGCGCGACGGCCTGCAGACCAGAAGGATTAGCATCTGTCAGCAGTGGGTTGGATCCAGCGAGGCCAGCAACGCGGCGGCTGCGAGCGTCGATTGGTGTGGGTGGAGTGGAACGCACCAGCGCGCTGAGCCTGCTGCATCTTCTGACACTGCATTTTTGTAGAGGATGTTCAACGACTACCGCTTAAACCGCTCGGATCTGGGCATATGAACCCCGGCCTTCTTAATCACCCTGTCATCCCGCATTCTGAGTGTCGCTTTAGAGCATCGGAATCCCTGGATGCCGCGCTTTCTGAGCTGCATATGAACAATTAAACATAGTGTTGTAATGGTTTGTGCAAGCCGGTCTACAGGATTGCTATATGGCATAGCCCTAACTCGCGTGCCTGGCTCCCGCGTGTTCGTGGCCAAATCGGGGTCGCAGGCCGCGTAGTTTCGCGCTGAAAGCACTACTGTCAACAACAATTGATTCTGCCGGTAGTGGTCAGTCAGCACGAAAGACAGTGCGCTGTCCGGGTCAAGGGAGTCCTTGCCCTCGCATGCCCCTCGCCCATCTACGCCAGCTGCAGCTGGAGCAATTCTGTCGCGCCTTGTGCGCCCAGGCCACCCGCGGCAGTGATACATCCTCGTGTAGGGGAACGTCAAAGGACAGCAGCTGTGCGCTTGCATGTGCGCCCTACGCATGGCCCGCTCGTCGTGGCCTATCCTTTGTCGGAGCTGGTTGCTCCTTTCCGTACAGCGAGAGGGGTGGGA
>VFQN01003151.1_pt1 | contig 24143 bp, 40 predicted proteins | sample 3512371 | NCBI WGS metagenome assembly VFQN01 (sample SAMN10412370, study PRJNA504923) | tailings metagenome | isolation source: Replicate 2 from Balatoc abandoned mine | place: Philippines: Itogon, Benguet | collected 2017-08-28
GGGGGCAGCGGGGGGGGGGGGGGGGGGGGGGGGGGGGGGGGGGGGGGGGGGGGGGCCCAGAGGGCAGGCTATGTGAGGTGAGGTGTTGCGGATCTGAGCAGGTGGAGGCGTCATAGATTGCCGCCGCCGCTTCGCCCAGCGCAGGACGCGAGACTCGTGTTGTGCGGGAGGGGTCAGCAGCACCCCTACGCCAGGCCCCTCGCCACCCGCCTGCATCCGCGCCTGGAAGCGGCACGGCCGCCTGCACGTGCACGTGCACATGCAACCGTGGGCTCACCCTTGTGGCATGGGGTCAAGGGTTCGAGGTCGCCCACCTGTGCCGCGGCGCCACGTCCGCCGCAGCCGGCAGCGCCCACACGTGCAGCAGGTGGGTTAGCGTCTTGTCCCACACCTGTAGGTCAGTTGGCCAGCAGGTGCATCAGCACGAGCACTATTACACACGCTCGGCGACGACGTACCGGCTCCCCGCTCTGCTTGCCCAGTTGACTCATGCACGTCCGGCCGGCCCCGTGGCCCAAACCAACTACGTACACGCAGAGCGCCTGCTCCTGGCGCCTACGGCAATGCCTCTGTGCGTTCGAGCGCCTTCCTCCCTGTGCTGTACCCACCCTTTCACGTGCGCCCGCACCCCCTTCTCCGAGGCCACCCAACCCGGCGTACCGGTGCACACTGACGCAGGATCTGCTACCGTATGCTGCTGCACGCGCATAGTTTTTGCCTGGCACTCTGCTCCACCCCCCGCCCACCTGTATCCCCCCCTCCGTGGCCAGCACCAGCCACGTGGCGGCGTTGTGCGACACGGCCGTGACGCTGTGGATGACGTCCGAGTGGGGCGAGTCCACCTGGGGGCCGAGGGGGCGGGCTGAGGTGAGGCCAGGGCCAACTGGATGAGGCAGCATCAGGGCCCGCTGGGGAGGTGATCGCCACGCTTCGGGCAGGCGCCAGGCGGATGTGTTAGGTGGTGGGCTGCAGCAGCGCGACCCCAGCCAGGTCGGCCCATGCGCCTGGCCGTTCCATGTGGGCCGAGCCATGCGCGGCGCCCCATACACCCTGGCCCTTGCTCCACTCCCGCCCCCCCTCGACATGGTTGTCGTGCAAGGTGGGGACCTCGCGCGTCTCATGGCCATGACCCACAAGCCGAGTGCAGGCGCAGGGCGCAAAGTGACGCCTGGAAGGTAGCCCGCTCGTAGGACCTCGGCCAATGCAGCTGCCCCCCACGAACCGCGCGGCGTATTGCACATTCCCGTATGAGCAAGCCCGAGTGGACACGCCCGTTGTGGTGCTGGATGGTGCCGGTGCCCAACTGGCCCGTCAGCACGTGTGCCAGGCCGCCAGTGGTGGGGCCGAGACCGGCGGACACGAGCAGGGTGGGCGGAGCACGGCGCCTTGGAGCGCGGAACCCTGCGCCAAGAGCCCTCACGAGCAAGGGCCCCGTGCCCAACGCATCCTCCCCGGTGTGATTACCTACCCAGGAGAGTCATCTGCATGCTGCTGCTCGCAAATATGGAGCTGGATGCATATGTTGTACAAGGATGAAGCTCCCCAGCGTGTGTTAGCTTCCCAGGCACCCGGGGGGGGGGAGCGACAGAGCCCTCGCCCCGTGCGTGCACTGTTACCGTGCAAACCAGCGCATCCCCACGTGAGAACTGCGTGGTGGTGCCGGATAACTGAGTGGCAATTAGTCCTTCATCTTGTATCATATTTCGTGTGGCCTACCTTCCGCACTGCCACGGGAACGCCGCTGGTGGTCAGCCCCGACAGGGCAAGCGTGCACGCCTGGGGCGGGTAAGTGGGTCAGGGCGCCTGATGGTATTGATGGGGTGCCCCAATGGTAGAAAGGAAGGCACCCCGGAACATAGTGCAATCTGTGAACTCATGCAATCAAACTGCGTGCTGCAGCTGCAGCTTGTGCATTCCGCACCTGGCGCAAATGTGCGTACACGAGACTCCCGGCACAGAGCGTTAGGTTATTGTAGATCAGAGAAGGCGAAGGCTTCATTGGAGCCTGCATCGCCCAAACGGGTCTGTTGAGTCACCGTTCAGGGCCCGGCCGATTGCTTCCATGGGGCATGTCGCCGGTGAGCGTTCGCAAAGGAGCTCCTGTACGTTTCCTACCTTCACCAATTGTTTTTCTGAGTAAGGCATTCGTGATCTGAACTATGCTACTCTACTGAGGAGGCTGGGCTTTGTCACTACTTCGGCTTCGTTGTGCAAAGCAGGGGATGATCAAATGCAGCACACAAGTTCACAAGGTACGAAAAAATGTAAATGGCATTAGGGCTGCGCACGGGGTACAGGGCCTGACTCCCACTAGCGCAATCGGACAGGGGCATGCATGGGCACCACGGGAGAGGGAACTCAGGACAGAAGCCTTGCTTGCCGATCAAGCGACGTCGTGCCTGTAACTTCGATCTGGCAACGCCAACACACTTGACTCTCTGAGTTTGCACTTTGGGGGAGTGCGTTGCACAACCGTCGACACTTTTGTTTGTCGCATACCCTTTAGTGCCAGCTTTACTGTATCTCATCTAAGAGAGAGCACCAGGTGCAAAACGCTCAGCGCGTGCGGAGGCCAGGCTGGGAGGGGCAGGCAGGCGTCATGCTCCGCTCTAGGCAGAATGCTGGGGCAGCTGCAGGCAACCAACAGCAGGGCGTCAGTCGGATGGCTCACCCGGTGCGTCTCGTTGCGCCCCACGTTGCGCCGCTGGGGCGACAGCGAAGCCGGGCGGCCTTGCGCGTCAGCGCGGGCGCAGCACCATCGGACCCGTCGCGGCCGGCCGGTGCCGGCTTTTTCGGCTCCATCTTCAGGTGTGCAACTGCAGCAGCGTCAGTGACGCTTTGGGGATGTGCTGCCTGCTTTTCCCAGCCGGAAGCCCCGGCCCGAGCGGCTGTCGCACGGGGCGTGTTGCTGAAGGGTACCAGAGGCAGGCGGGTGGGCGCCAAGAGGAGCTGAGGCCCCCGCATCCGACAGTACATTGCGGCGCTGTAACGCCCTATGCCAGTCAGCGCTTGGGCGGCAGCCCTAATGCTTTGGGGGCCAGTGGGGTGGCAAGGGATCGTGCAGGGGCATGCAGCGTACGGGGACGCAGACGCATGGGGAGAAAAATGGGGTGCCGTAGATGTTTGCGTTGCGGATATGCATGTGGGTTACGCGAACACACAGCATACCTTACGTGCAGTGGGCTGCTGGTGGGCTCAGTTGTGGGGTCATAGTGCGGGGTGCAGGTGGCAGCGACGATTTGCTCCCGGAGGGTCGCAAGACTGCTGCACTGGGGCCATCCCTGGTACCCAGCACATGCAACCCAGCGTAGATATTCCGCACCCATCTGCCACCCGACGCCGGCACTATGCAGCGGCAGTAACAACAAGACCGGCACCGGTCAGCTTGCTCAACGCCTACGCCCCCTGCCTCCTTATCCCGCCATTGCTCCTGCAGCGCAGTCCCTACCGCACAGCCCAACCATCACGACCACCAGATATCGCTGCCCCCCACGCCACGGGCCCTTGACCACAGCCGCAACGCCCTGCGCCCTGCACCCACATATTGCTGGACCCACATGCTGCTGCACCCGCACACTGCGGCCTCGTGCAATGCCCTGCGCCCACCCATGCTGCACCACCCCCACCCACGCAGGTCCCTGTCCGACTACGGCATCGGCCGCAAGTCCCTGCTGGAGGGCGGCGTGGGGCTGTTCCTGCTGGCGGGGGGCGCGGCGGGCGTGGCGCTGGTGGCGTGGGCACGTGGCAACGCGCTGCGCACCGGCACGCCCTACCAGGCCACCATCGAGTTCCCGCTGGCGTGCGGCATCACGGTGCGGGAGGGTGGGGAAGGAGAGGAGGTGTTGTCTGTGAGAAAGTGGAACAGTTTGGCGCATCTAAGTGGCAATGTGGCGGGGAGGGGAGGGGAGCGGAAGGGTCGGGTTAGGGACTCGGGGACGAGCCTTCGACAGGCAGGCAGGGACGCAACAGCTGGATGGGGGCTGCGGGCGATCAGGGGTGGTGCCGGCGAGCGGCTAGAGGGACTGTACCTTCATGGTCCTGTCCTACCTGCTCCACGGCCTGCCCGCCGTGGTCAGGGCGCGTGCCTGTGGCACTGGGTCAAGGGCCAATCATCTTCACACCACCGACCACGTGTCCTCGTTGCACACCCGCCCTGTCTGTGGCCGCAGATCGGCACGCCGGTCCGCATCCGCGGCGTGCAGGTTGGGCAGGTGCTGGCGGTCAAGCCCTCGCTGGAGCGCGTGGACGTGCTGGTGGAGGTGGGTGAGGAGGAGGGTCACAAGAACTGGTGTGGGTAAATGGGGTGTTGTAGGTTATGGGCGGAGGATGAGTGTGTCAGCTATGTCGAGTGGGCCTGGGTCAGGGGGCAGGAATATTTGTGGCGGGTCGGTCCTGAGGTCTGGGTCTGAGTGAATCAGTCACGGTCCGCCAACGGGGCGTGGGATTTGTGTATAATTTCGACCCCGCGGCCTCCCCCCCAGGTGAACGACGTGAGCACCGTCATCCCCCGCAACAGCGTCATCGAGGCCAACCAGAGCGGCCTCATCGCAGAGCCGCTGGTGGACATCACGCCGCAGGTGGGCGGGGGGACGGCTCGGGAGGCACAACAACACAACCGCCAGGAGGCAAGGGGGCATGGCCGATCCCGCCCTGGCGGCGAAGCTCCCCTGTATACCGCAACCGTAGGTGCATCCTTCCTCAGGCGCGCATCGTGCACAGAAGTGTCTCTGAGCGCGTGGTCAACCGCAGTCCGTGGGTCCCAAGGCTGTCCTCCCGTCCTTGCGCCTACCTGATGGCAGGACCATGCCTTGGCCTTCCCATATCCTCGCGGCTTGCTTCCCTTTTTCCCATCTCCATTGCCATCCTACCAGCATGGCCCTTCCCTATCCCGTACTCCCGCGGCCTGCCCCCTTCCTGTCCGTCCCCACCCCATGGCCCCACCGTCCCCCTTCACCTCCACCCCCCCGCAGCTGCCCGTGCCCGACTACAAGGCGCTGCCCCACGAGGCGGGGTGCGGCGAGGAGGGCGCCCTGGTGTGCGCGGGGGGGCACATCGCCGGCAGGCAGGGCGTGGCGCTGGACGACCTGGTGTACATCATGACCAGGTGGGGGCGGGGGCGGGGCGGGTGTATTAGCTGGGCGTGTGTATTAGCACGTGGGTGTGCATGGCAGGGCGTGGTGCTGGACGACCTGGTGTATTTCATGACCAGATGGGGGGCCATGCGCACCAGCAGTGCTGCCGGCATTTCGGCACGGAAACATTGGCATGCCAGCGACTCCTCCCGTTTCAGGTCGGATTGCAATAGCAGCAATGAACGTTATTACCCTCACGGCGTCCCTCGCTCGCCTCTCCTCCCCTTCCCCAGGATCGCCCGCCAGACCGAATCCGACGGCATCGACAAGGTGTTTGCGGCCGCCGACAGCGCCGCGCAGCTGATGGAGGCCGCCAGCCCGCTGCTGCAGCAGGCCACGGAGCTGGTGGAGCAGCTCACGCCGCTCATGGCGGAGCTGCGGGGGGGCGGGCTGGTGGGTGGGGCGGGGGTGAGGGGGCGTGTGGCCACGGAACTTGTAGCAGGGAGGGCAGCGGAGAGACGGCCTGTTCGTGATGCCCAGGGAGGGCACGAGACTTACCTACAGCGGCGCCAAGACCCTCACGCCAGGGTCGACGCTTAGCACTACGTGCTATTGCCGCGGCCAGCAGATGCAGCGAACGTTTTGCCCCTGGCAGGATGTGAACCGGCCTGGTCCCCCGGCCATCCCGCTAACTTGGTGTATCCCCCACCGCCCCCACCACCCATAACCCCCAGGTGGGCAACATCGAGGCACTGACGCGCACCGCGGCCGACGCCGCCTCCGACATCCAGCGCCTGCAGTCCGCCGTGCTGACAGACGACAACGTGCGCGCGCTGAGGCAGGCGGTGCTCACCATCTGCAAGTGGGTGCACGTGTAGGAATGCTGTTGCGGGAATCGGGAGATAACCCGTATACAGACAACATCAGTTGTTACAGGGCATGCGGGAGAGAAGTCACCAGGTTTGCTGGGTGCATGTGTGTTGGCGCGCGCCGGCGATGGGCCATGTGTATCAGGACGTCGCGGGTGGCGTCTACCGTATGGGCGACAGCGGTGCAGCTGGGGGCTGGCACTCGAGGGCGCTGGGCCAATTCTCACCATGTGCAAACAATATCCGTGTTCAACGCCAGTCGCCCCATGCTGCCATGGCCTCCCCTCGGCCCCTCCCCCGCAGGACGCTGGACCACGTGGAGTCCATCTCGTCCGACGTGTCCGTGCTGGCACGTGACAGCGGCGTGCAGCGCAACCTCAAGCAGCTGGTCACCGCCCTCAGCCGCCTGCTGGACGACTGAGCGACTGGGGAAGGGAGGGCTTTGACGAGGATGAAGCCACGGGAGGGGTGGGGGCTGTGGGGCCCTGAGGAGTGAGGAGGGAGCGCTCAGCCGCCTGCTGGGCCGCCAGAGCGGGCGTTCATGAGCGAGGGCCTTCTTGGAGACCGCGGAGGGCGGCAGCAGTGGTCTGGCAGGGTGGGACCAGCAAGGATGTGTCCGAGCGAAGGACAATGACCGGCTTCCTGTTGGCGGATTGAGAGCGGGTGTGCGAGTGGCAGTGGCTTGATCGCAGGGTTCGACGGAGAACGGTCCGGCCTGCAGCTCCCGTGGCGTGGCGGAGGCACGGGGCACGTGGCTGCCTGCTGGGCACGGGGGGCACGTTCGGAGCACGGAGGGACGGGTGCATTCAGGGGGAGAAAGGGGCGTCGGGTGTTGTGCTGACAGGGCTGGGCAGGTTGTGGACCTGGTGGACAGGAACAGACTCGTTCCAGCTCCAGGCATGACTGCACTCAAGTGCCGGCGCGGTGGGGGTGGGGGAGGGGGCGGTCGCGCGGCGGGCTGGTTGGATGTCCACTTCATCACATGGTTAGACTGCGCTGTGCGATGAAACTCAACTCGACGACGCGTAGCCGTGCGGCTGGCAGGTCTGCTGCTTGGGGAATGACATGTGCGTCGAAGCTGCACGGGGCGGCAAGGGCGAGGGGGAGGCAGAGAGGGTGACATAGGTATGACCTGAGACACGCTGTCGTGTGCCGTGGGTCTTGGACGGAAGTCAGAGGCGCAGGAGGCAGCAGGAGGGGCAAACGGCGTTAGGCCGCCCGGCACTGGCTTTGGCTGCGGGTGTGAATGTGTTTGTGCCACGACCGCTTGTTAATTGCGCCCCCCTTAATTCTTATCGTCGGACGACTGCGACTTTGGTATCAGAGGCAGGGGCGAGGGCTGAAGGCGCTGTGGGCCTCTACAAAGGATGGCAAGTGCGGTACGGGAGCGCTAGGCCGTTGCACGTTGAGTGTGTCGTGTGCGTGTGGCTTGGGTGTGGGTAGCTTGCGTACAGAGCGCTGGCAGGAGGGGCGTAGAGGAGGCCGGACCCATTGGGGTGACGAACCAAGAAGCGGGACACATTGGCAAGCGGCTTTGGATTGAGTGCTGCTGCCGTACAGCATACCGTCACAGGTTGTATGGGCTTTCGTCAGTAGCAGCTTTATAGCACATGGTCGAGCAGTGCTTACGCAGAGATGGAGAGGCAGAGTGTGCCCCAATCCGGGGGTGTCGTAAGTATGGACGGCTCAACCGTCGCTGGAGGTTCGCTGCATCGCAACGGTTGGTGCCTTCGGCCGATGGCAATGGCATTCTGGCAAACAATGACGTGGCCTAGGAAGTTATCCTTCCGGAAGCAATACTACTGTGAGCAGCACAGGTCACTCGCTGTTGCTGGACTTGCGGGATACCTCCTTTGCTGACGTGAGCGTCCCTCCGCCGAGAACGCTCGGCAGACGTGTGCTGTCCAGAACCCAGAACACGACAGAGGCCTTGCTGCCAACGTTGCTATAATGCAGTCACTCGCTTGCGGCCAGACGGCCGTTCGCGGGCGGCCTGTCTGCGTTTCGGCACCCTTCCCGACAGCAATGTCGACACACCCCAGTCCCGCGCCGCTGCTTGTCCGCCGCAATGGCGCCCCGCACTACAAGACTTCGCAATCACATCACAACGTAAGCAATAAGGCATGGCGTGATCACAGCCCTGCTGGAGGCGGCTGCGGAGGCCCGTGCCCGGCACCCGATTCTGACTCCGACATCGAGACCCAGCAGCAACAGCACGGAACGCGCGTGGCGAGCAATGTCGGCCCGGTGTACAACAACATAACAAGCTACACGGGCCCAAGCGTGAGCGCGGCCCGCATGGCCTTCCCAACCATTTTGGAGGAGCTCGACCAAATCAACGTGAGCCTCACAGGCCTGGGGTCCAGACCCGTGGGACGTGCCGGGAATCCGCACCTTGGAACAGGGCACGTGCGACACGTTAACCATCTTGCTAAGTTGCATGTGGGGCTCAAGCAAGTAGCTAGCCTTGGGGTGCCGAACCCCATGGTGCTCGAGAACTGCGGAGTGTAACCCTCGGGTGTACGAGTACTGTAGCAAGGAGAGGGCAGCTGCACGCGCCTCGGGGTGTTCCCTGCTCCATGCCTCTATCCTGCTCCATCCGCACACCATGTACTGTAACGCATCAGCAGCTTGTACACCAGGCAAGCCTAAGCCGCACCCCATGCAACAAGCTGCTGCTGATCCTGTGGCGCACGGGTCCCCGGACCCACCACCGTTGGACAGCCGCACAGCCTCCACCACGCGGCCAGCAGGTGCCCACCACAGCAGCTCTTAAGCATCGCCACTGCGCTGCGTTCCCCCAGGCCGACATGTCCCGCCTGACCGCGCGGCAGAGGCAGCTGCTGCACCAGCTGCAGGCGGAGCAGCAGCAGCAGCAGGTATGGGAGAGGGGAAACGTGGGACTGGCGGGCGGGGCGTGTGTTTGGAGGCATTCAGGGTACAGGTAGTCGTACGGTGCAACCAACAGCTTGCTTGTTCACTTGGCCAAGCATGGCATTGCCGGCCTGCAATTGCCGGTCATAGGCTGTTGCACCGTCCAAGCAGCCTGCGTAATAGCCCCTACCGTTCTATGCTAAAATCAACCCTATCACCAATACCCGCAGCTACTCTAGGTATACTCTCGCACGTTAACGCATTTTCAAGCCCCTGTGTCGCACCCTACATTACCCATTGGTACCGCCAGCAGCGCCAGTCCCACCGCGACCCCCAGCTGACACGTGTGGGTTACGGCAGCTCCGGAACCGGAGCGGGAGCAGCCGCCATGGCCCCCGGCGCCGCCATGGCCACGGGCGGCATGGGCTGGGCCCGCAGATCCCTGGGGGGCAGCCTCAGCGGCAGCGAGCTGCTGTCCATGGGGGCGCTGGGGCTGGGGCAGGGCGCCGTGGGCAACGCGCTGGCCAGCGTGGACCACCCGCAGGTGGGGGCCGGGCGTTCCCCACGTGAGGGAGCGGGTAGTGGGGTATTAGGAGAGGGGTCTGTAAGAGAGCGTGGGAATTGTGAAAAGCGCGATTGGGGTTCCGTAGGTGTGGCGGCGTTGCGGTTAAGAGCATGCTTGGCGGACGTGCCCGGCGCCCTGCTGCGTGTCGTTAATTGGACTCGTGCGCTGTTGTAAGGATGAGGGTGCGACGCCTGCGGCCCGCCTCCTGGCATGCAGGAGCCAAAAACAGCATTTGTGTTGGCCTGCCGTGTGCGCCGTCCCCCGTTTCCTCCCTCTGCAGCCGCTGCTGGGCCCCTCCACCTTCACCAACGCCATCAAGCCGCGTGTGGTGCGGAGGGCGGCGACGCCAGAGGAGGTGGGGGCGGGGTGTGTAAGGGTAGTGGGTGAAGCAAGCTTACTTGTTGGAAAATGTCAAATGACGTGCACATTGGCCCGATACCGCCAGGATAGAACCGGAGTTGTGTGCGGATTGTGTGCGTGGATCCCGGCAGTGGACCGGAAACAAGATGGTGGGCGTTGTGTTTGGGGCCGGCTATACGGTACACCAATACATGCTTACTGGTTTTTGGAGGTCGGGAAGTTGGGGCGCCAGGGGTCATGCGGGGTGAATCCAGCACTGCGTTCCTGGCGATTGCGGTGCAGACGTCGCATGTCGGGACAGTGCTGCTGGATGCGATTGCTACCCCTACGGAACGAGTGGGGTATCGCAACCTGTGTGTGTGCCAACCACGCCGCCGCAGATCGAGCTGGTGCTGCTGTGCGACACGCCCGACCGCGACGCCTTCCTGGTGGAGCGCGTGTCTGTGCTGCTGGGGCTGGGCACGCACGTCAACATCACGGACGAGGTGGGGAGGGGTGGGGGCGGTGCGGCTTTCGCTGTGGTCAGGCAGGGTTGGGCGTGTCACGGCAGAGGGTGGACAGGGTGGGCTGCGGGGTCAAGCAGTTGTGGCGCACCTTCGTGTGTGTGCCACTCAGCTACATGCAGCGGTGCACCAGGTGGGGCCAGCGCAGGAGGCGTGCACAGGGCTCACAGGTTCCTCCGCGGGGAACCGCCTCTCCCCTTTCCTACCGTGAGTCCTAGGCACCGCTGCCTGTGCGGTGCACTAAACCCCGCGCCTGGTCCCCTTTCCACGTCCACAGTGCTAGCCCCTTACCTATTGATCATCAACAATCCACCCTGGCACTTTCAGGCATGTCTCACACGCAGTCCCTCTCTTCCCCCCTGCAGAACGGCTGGACGGCCCTGGCCAACGCCGCCTTCCGCGGCCACCTGCAGGTGGCGCGGCTGCTGCTGGCGGCGGGGGCGGACATCGACGCGCGCAACCACAACGTGAGTGCGCCGAGGGGAGCTGGACGTGGAGGGAAGGTCAACGCGGTTGGAGGGAGAGATCGCAGTCCTAACGAGATAATTGAACGGCGTGAAAAAGGGACGCCACGGCACCATACACGCTTGTGCTGGTGCCTGCCGCCCACCCCACTGCAGTACTCCGGGCACACAGCCCCTCGTCACCCCACCCCTCCCCACCTCATCTGGCCCACACCACCCCTCCCCACCTCATCTGGCCCACCCCACCCCTCCCCACCTCATCTGGCCCACCCCACCCCTCCCCCACCCCGAGCAGGACCAGGCCTACACGCCGCTCATCTGCGCCGCCAAGGAGCGGCACCGCAAGATGTGCATCCTGCTGCTGCTGCACGGCGCGGACGTGCGGGCCGGTGACGCGCAGGGCCGTGGGCCGCTGGACCACTTCCCGGAGCTCATCAACGACCTGGCCGACGCGGCGGACCTGAGGGCGGCCTGGCTCAACAGCAGCGGCAACTGAGGAGAGGAGAGGCGGAGGAGGGGGGGAGGAGGAGGCGCAGCCCAGCAGCAGCAGCAGCGATGTAGCAGGAGGATATCAAGGAAGTGGATGGTGGGGAGGAGGAGGAGGATGGAATGGGGAAGTACACGCTCTGCACTTCCGTAGCCTGCCTAGTGCGTGGGTCGGGCGCACGGCGGCCTGGCTCAGCGGCAGCAGCAGCAGCAACCGTCAGGGAGTCAGGGCAGGCAGGGCACGAGCTGCGGCTAATGGAGGCGCTAGTGCGAGGCAGGGTATGATGAGACGCCATGCGCATGTGCATGTAGGTTCGAGGGCAGTGGGTGATAGTTGTTAAATGTGAGTTTGGCCGGGGTGAAATGTAAGTTTGGCGTTGCGTGGGGCCAGCTGCCCAGGTATGTACCCCATCGTGCTGGCTTGCTGTAAATTGAGCATTGCTGATCAACAGAGAGCGTGAGGCCAGAGTTTGAGTGCTGGCGCAACGTAAAAGGTGTTCAGGGCTGCTGTCAAGGGACGGGCGGTGCCAGCAGCCCTGCAGGCGCAGGCGCAGGCAGGGCAGGGGGCATCCAGACGGAGAATGGGTACTAGCTGTACATGCAAATTGTGATAAAGCGTTTCATGTTCTATTAGTTAACGAAGTAGAAGCAGGGAACTACCCGCCGCCCCGGAGGTTTCGGGGCAGTCATTCGGGGTCGCGACCACTACACTCCGCGAGCAGGCGCGAATTGGGCCCCTTTACACACAGGTAGCAACCATGCAGCTCCTGAACAAGCGTATTAGCTCTGTGAGCAGCTCTCGCCCCACCGCCTCGGCTGCGAAGGCCGTGCGCGTGGTGGCCGGCCGTCGCACTGCTGTGCGCGTCTCTGCCGCGGTGCACCTGGACTTCAACGCCAAGGTCTTCCAGAAGGAGCTGGTGAAGTTCGCCAACAGCGAGGAGTACATTGTGCGCGGTGGCCGCGACAAGTACCCCCTCCTGAAGGATGCCTTCAAGGGCATCGGCCAGGTCGGCGTCATCGGCTGGGGCTCCCAGGCCCCCGCGCAGGCCCAGAACCTGCGCGATTCCCTGAAGGAGGCTGGCATGGACACCAAGGTGGCCATCGGTCTGCGCCCCGACTCTCCCTCGTGGGCTGAGGCTGAGGCGTGCAACTTCAGCAAGGCCGATGGCACCCTGGGCGAGGTGTTCGACGTGATCGCCAAGTCCGACCTGGTGATCCTGCTCATCTCCGATGGCGCTCAGGTGCTTGAGATAGCCAATTGGGGCGCGGCAGGGGAGATCCACTGACGCGACCGTCGGCGGCTGCGCATGCGAAAAATATGGGTCCAACTTGACGCTGACCTTGCGTCAAAATTGGTGCCTGCAGGCCAAGCTCTACCCGCGTATCCTGGCTGCCATGAAGCCCGGTGCCACCCTGGGCCTGAGCCACGGTTTCCTGCTGGGCGTCATGCGCAACGATGGCGTGGACTTCCGCAAGGACATCAACGTGGTGCTGGTCGCTCCCAAGGTAAAATCAATTCCAGCATTTTACAACTGGAAATCCGTCGTGCGCGGCTCTCCTAACCGCTAAACTCAATTCCCCCATCCTCGTGCAGGGCATGGGCCCGTCGGTGCGCCGCCTGTATGAGCAGGGCAAGTCGGTCAACGGCGCTGGCATCAACTGCTCGTTCGCCGTCCACCAGGATGCCACTGGCAACGCCGCGGACATTGCCATCGGCTGGGCCATCGGTGTGGGCGCCCCCTTCGCTTTCCGTGAGTACCCTGGCCCCCTCCCCTGGCCCCCTCCCCTAATAGAGCTTTCAACCCTACACAATGCTGTCCTTCAGCACATCCGTTGTTTGAGCTGACGTGCTGAGCGCACGGAACCGGCAGCTGGTGAAAGGTCTTGCTGAGCCTGCTACCCCCCTACCCTGACCGTTGACCTGCAGCCACCACCCTGGAGTCCGAGTACAAGTCGGACATCTACGGCGAGCGCTGCATCCTGCTGGGTGCCGTGCACGGCATGGTGGAGTGCCTGTTCCGCCGCTACACCCGCCAGGGCATGAGGTGGGTCACGCGAAAGGGTGCCGGGGCCCTCGGGCATGTGGAAGGGAAGCGCTGGGGATGCATCTGGGCTGTTTGGTGTGGAGCATGTTGTCAAGTATGCTGCAGGTGCATGCCTCAAGTATCCTGTAAGCTCGGGTGTGGCATCTTCAGCGGGAGGCGCTGCGCGGCCAAGGCGGGGCGCTGGGCGGCGTGGCAGGAGGAGCAGCAGCAGCAGCAAGAGCAACAGCAGCTTTCCAGGCATGGCTGTGGTTGGGGCGGCAGAGGCGGGAGCGGGAGGTCTTGGGGTGGGAGGCACGCTGACCAACGGGGAGCATCGGGCGGCCCCGGCATCTTCAGCTACGTGCTGGCGCAGCTCGGCGGTGGCGGTGGCGCGGAGGCTGTGTCCGTGTGCCTCGTGCGTTTTTCAGTAGCAGCGGCGTATGGGATGGCAGTCACGATGGCGGCATCGGGATGGGCCGGGGCTGCTCACGGCGTGGCGATCAGGCCTGTTGCTGGTGCCTCTGGTCCTCTGGTCTTCCGGCAGCAGCTGGGGCAGCTGGGGAAGGGCAGTCGCAGAGCAGCGGCAGCAGCAACAGCAGCAGGCGCCCGTTTCGGCGGATTCCCGCTGCTTGGGGGCGGCGGCAAGGCCATTTGGTGCCGAGGGAAGGCCCTGCGTAGCGCAGCTTGCCAAGCTTCGTTCCAGGGGGGTGCCCAGCGCGTGCCGAGGCTCCCGCATCACCTCCAATGCGACTTGGGGCTACAGGATCACTGGGCGGCAGCACTCACAGGCGTGGCTAAGCTGGCCCTTGGAGTTTGCGCGTGGCAACAGGGGCACATGTGCCCGCCGTCGGGGCGTCGACAGCGGGAGGAGGTGGGGCACACTGGGACCGGCAGGCAAACCGGCGGGCAGGCGCCCAGCGCGACTCATGGTGGTTGCAGCTTTGGGCTTCACTCCTTTGCTGAGTGTACACGTCCAGTTGTGTACGTCAGTGTGGCAGCTGCACCACCTGCGGTACGCGGAGCAGCCGCACGGCGTTGAAGCGCCTCGGGCGGGGGCCTGCACAGGCGGGGGCGGGATCGCGGGGGCGGGGCCGGGGGCGAGGGCGCCGGGCCGTCAGGAGACCCAGTGCTCCTAGGGCAGCGTCGTCGGCGCCTGGCGGAGCGTGGCGGAGCATGGGCTTGGGTGATTGCCGAGCGCCCGGCCTCGGGTGCACCCTGCGCACCGCCGCACCGCACCGCACGACGGCGGTGCAGTATGCCAGCCCCAGTCAGGAGCAGCACCAGGACCAGCACAGCATCACGTATGGCTATTTTGGAAGTGGCAACTCGAGGGCCATGACACAGGCTGTCACCTGGCGCGCAGTCCGAGTTGTGCAGTGCTGGACCCCGGGGCTCCCCTGGACGCCTCGCTTCGCAGCAGGCGTCCGCGCTCGTCCTGGCCTGGTGGCTGGGCCCCAGACCCGTGTCCGGCATGGGAGGCCCCTGGCAAGCTGATGCGCACATCGCGTGCTTGTGGAGTCAAGCACCCAAGTGGCCGTTGCCGCCCTCGACTGTACCTGTCCGCCTGCTCGTCTAACTGTGAAGTGTGAACCCATCGTCCCCGCTCCCTCCTCCCCTCCATTGCCTGCTCTCCCCCCGCAGCGACGAGGAGGCGTTCAAGCAGAGCGTGGAGTCCATCACCGGCCCCATCAGCCGCACCATCTCCACCAAGGGCATGCCCGCGGTGTACGAGGCCCTGGACGCCGAGGGCAAGAAGATCTTCGAGCAGGTGGGGGCCGCTCGTGTATTGGCACCTTCCGTGTGGCGTGTGTAGCAACTTAATGGGCAGAGTCTGGGTGAAGGTTTACTGGAAACGAAGTGGCGTTAGGCGCCGAGGGCGAGAGGGTGTTTAAGCCGGTTGGTCGAAACCCGACAGTCGTGGTGCTGCGGCCCTTGCATTTAACTCCAACAACTGCTCCACCCCATGCGTTGTGAGGCCGGGTCGGGTGAAGTGAGGGATGGCGTGGCGTATGCTCGATCTTTGGCCAACCGCAACCAATGCCGTACCATGACCTGTGTTCCCTGCCGTACCTCGCCGTGCCCCGCAGGCCTACAGCGCGTCGTTCAAGCCCGCGCTGGACATCTGCTACGAGATTTACGAGGACGTGGCCAGCGGCAACGAGATCCGCTCCGTGGTGCAGGCCGTTGAGCGCTTCGACCGCTTCCCCATGGGCAAGATCGACCAGACCTACATGTGGAAGGTGGGACGGGGCCGCCGGCCAGAGGAAGTGGCGTGGTGGGGGTGGGAAACTTGGTGTGACCAGACCTACATGTGGAAGGTGGATAGAAGACAGGATGGAGGAAAGGGGGCAAGCTCGTGGGGTGAAGGTCGCGGAAACGTGCGTGCTCCAATCCTCAGAGGGGAATGGGTTCCGGTCACAGGGATAAGAATAGGCGTGCATCCATTTGAAGTGATAGTAGCTTGACCGTTGCCCCCTGGCGTGTCGTGCTGCTCGCAGGTGGGCCAGCGCGTGCGCGCCACGCGTGACGAGTCCAAGATCCCCCTCAACCCCTTCACCGCCGGCGTGTACGTGGCCACCATGATGGCCACCGTGGAGGTGAGCGGCAAGCCCGGGGGTAGTGTCTTAACAGCGTGGGTGGAAGGAAGAGGAGGAGGAGCGTTCGTAACGCTAAAGGGAAGCGGGAGGGCGGGGGGAAGTATACTGGCCAGTCTAAACTGGCGGGGGGAAGTACGTACTCGGAGGAGACACGGCGCTGGGGGGAAGAGCAGGCGAGGCAAGGGCAGGGGACTTCAGGGGCGGAAGGGCGGGAGGCTGGCAAAGAAACGGGCGAAGGCAGCGACAGTAAGAAGGACTTGAGGCCAACGGAACAGCCGCAGACCGGGCAGGCAGGCAGCTGGGGCTAAGTAGCCATGGACTAGCACTACGGTGCTGCGCCTCCAAGGCTACATGGGCAAGTGGTGTCTTCCGTGATCTCCAGGTGCCCTCCCAGTGTCCCAGGGCACCTGGAGATTATTTGTTGCATCTCTCACACCGGTCCCCTCGCCTCGCTCGCCTCCATCACGCAGTGCCTGCGCGAGAAGGGCCACCCCTTCTCCGAGATCTGCAACGAGTCCATCATCGAGGCCGTGGACTCGCTCAACCCCTACATGCACGCCCGCGGCGTGGCCTTCATGGTGGACAACTGCTCCTACACGGCGCGCCTGGGCTCCCGCAAGTGGGCGCCGCGCTTCGACTACATCCTGGAGCAGCAGGTGCGGAAGGGGACAATGGGTGCGGGGACGGGGGCCTTCGGCGTGCAGGTATTTGCTGCGGTGAACAGGTGGGCTAAAGCCTTGTGCGCTACAGTGCCGCTTGCCGCATGTGCAAGCAGACTGGGGTGCGTCTCCGTGGTGACGCATGTCGCTGCAACATCGGTTGCGCCTGCTGTGTCCCCGCAGGCCATGGTGACGGTTGACGCCGGCGTGCCGGCCGACAAGGAGACCATTGCCGAGTTCTTCAGCCACCCCGTGCACAGGTGGGCCGTGACTAGGGGTTGGGGGCGATTGTCAGGGTCGGCCAGGCACCTGCTTGACTGTCAGAGTAACGGACCCCACCACAAGTGCAACCACTCATGTGCGAGCCTTGGGCTCAAGCGTTACGATGCAACCACCCAGTTTGTATTGCTGGAGCCGGCAGCTGACGAGGCCCCCTGTCCCTTGTCCGCTGGTGCCCGCCCGCAGCGCCCTGGCCGTGTGCTCCACCATGCGCCCCCCTGTGGACATCTCGGTGGGCGGCGACTCGTCCAACGTGGGCGTGGGCGCCGGCGCCGCGCGCACGGAGTTCCGCTCCACCGCCGCCAAGGTGTAAGCCGCCGTATGGCGTGCGGGTCGTGGGCCCTCGGGCGCCGCGTGTCGGCTCGAGGGTAGCGGAGGAATGTACGTTGTGAGGGCTTGTGGAAGGATGGGAGGCGGCCAGTGAGCAGGTGTGGCGGGAGCAGGACGCTGACGCTGCTGCTGCTGCTGCTGCTGCTGGCTGGTGGAGAAGGGCATCGTGGAGCATGGCCCTTGGGGGTGTAGTGTCGACTCAGGGCGGTGGGATTGTATGTTTGGTAGGCGTGCGCAAGGGGAGTTGGCGGCCGAGGACGGGGGGCTACGAAGGAGGCCCAGTGGGCGGCCCACCACTGGGTTCCTACAGTGTGCTGTGCGCCTCCCGCTCACCCACCGCGCGACACGGTGCATATGACCAACTGAGCATGTGGCCCTTGGCCAAAGATAGGGATGCTGTGCGCTTGGGCACATGCGCAGCGGCGAATGCGGTCAGGGCGGGCTGGGCGTCCGGACATTTTGTGCTACGCTCAAAGCCTGCCGAGAGGTGGGGTTGAGGGCGTGTCTGAGCTGCCCCGATGTCCTTGCTGTATGAGCCAAGTCCTATGCAAAATAACGTTGTTGTACGCCTTTTTCCTTCGAAAGCGATACACCTACGGTACGCCAGGGCATGGTGGCATGCAGGATGCAGCTCAGGTTTGGGAGGATGGCGGCGTCACAGACAGCCTGACCCCGTGTTTTGAGCTAGGCGCTACTTACACGGGTTCGCAACTCGTCACGATGCGTCACCCAAGGGCAAAGCACGTAACTTCGGGCCCCCAGGTGTCGCCCGACAAAGTTAGCACCTCTTAGCATGTGGACTCCCCTGGTTCTCACAGCCTTCTGCACGACTTGATGACAGGCTGGATCAGGCCGCATAGGGGTGCTTGACAGGCGAGGGGTGCTGGACTGCTGGTGCTTGACAAGTAGCGCAGGTACGGCAATCCAAGCAGGTGGCATTGATCTACGGGTACAGCGTTATGAAAGCACGCAGCATGGGCGGGATACCGTAGGCACACTACGAGCTCCCCTGCCAGGGTGTAAGTGCAGACGAGGGGGAAGCAGGGCTGTGTGCACTTTGATGTCCTGACAGGCTGTCAGGGACAGCTGACACCCGGCGTGGAATGGTCCAGGAAAGCAGCGGGGGCATGAGAACGCCCGGCTTGTGGAGGCTGTAGCCGGCGGTCTTACAACCGCGCTGTCTATATTACAAGGGGAAGTCAGCGCACTCGACAGTGGGCAGCAGTGGGCCCCACCTGCGACCCCGCGCTTCCCTGTTCACTGCTCCCTGAAGCCTGAACCCAGCCAGACCCAGACTCCCCTCCGCCTGCTCCCTACCGCAACAAACTGCCATGACACTGCAAGTGGCACGACACACCGAAAGATATGAGAAAAAGAATTGAGGCGATGTCCGTATTGTACAAAGCGTGGCACTGACGTCAGGGTCGATTCTACATGCAAACAGGTATGGCCAGCGCCAGCTCTTCACACCACATGCCCACGCGAAAACACTCCCATTGTGGTCCGTTTCCTCAAACGAGCGAAGTGCCGGCAGGGCTGCCCAGCCCACGACGCGCACCCTCTCTTCCCCCCGGCACCCGTCCGCTTACGTACGCACTACATATGGTATAGATCAAGCAAGAAGCAACCCCCACAGATCAACAGCAAGCATGTACACAAGGGAATAAGGAATTCCTATACTCGCGTGGGTCATGAGGGTGGACGTACGGCCGGATCCCAGGGAAATGCGCCCCGCTGCCTCGGCCCCACCGCGACACGTGCCGCACGCACACGCACACAGCAAACCCAGGGTCAAAGTACTTCTGCACTCGTGCGAAAGACCGTTAGCCTGCGACACTTAAGAACCTGCGTCCAGCCAAACGAAATGAAATGTGCTCAAACCCCCATTCGTTGCCTGTGCGCACCTCATCCGGCGCGCCCCACCGTGTTCACCTACTGGTAGATGCCGCTGGCCGGGTCCCGGGCTCCTCTGCATTCGCTAAGCTTCCCCCGAACCCCACATCCTACCGCTCCTACCCCTAACGGCCCCCCTCACGCCGCCCTCCCCCTCAGCCCTGCCTCGCCGCCTCCGCCATCCCTTGCTGCTCCGCCGCCTCCCGCACCTCCTGCCCCGACACCACAACTCCCGCCAGCACGGCGGACATGATCTTGCCGCTGCCCGCCGGCCGCCCCGCCTCGTCCATGTCGTCATCCACGGTGGCCAGGCTGCCCGCCATGGAGGCGCTGCTGCCCAACAGGCTGTACGGCGACCGCCCGCTGCTGCTGCCCGCATCACTGGCGTCACCGGGCGCCGCCGTGCCGTTGTCCGTAAAGGTGCCGTTACCGTTGTCGCCGCTGTCGTTGTTGTCGGTTGCGGCCCCTATGCCCGCCTCCCGCATCACGTCCTCCTCCATGGACGCCGTACTCCCGTACGGCACACGCACCGCCGCCAGGCCGTTCCCGCTCCCGTTCCCATTGCTCGCCGCCACGCCATTCCCGATGTCAGATGCGCTCGCACCGTTGCCGTTGCTGCCCTTGCTCATTTGGTCGGCGCTGGCAAAAGGCGACGTCGACACGGAAGCGCTAACCGCCCCCAGCCTAGCGGCGACGTCGGCGCCGATGGCACCGGCCGCCGCGGCCGCCGCTGCGAGCATGGACTCGCCGTCCGTGTCCGTTGCCGCGGCGTTGGAGGGGTCAATGCCGTACTGCTGGCGGCACACCAGCTGCCAGTAGATGCCGCGGCGCGCCAGCAGCTCGTGGTGGCTGCCCATCTCATACACCTGAGGATCGGGGTGCGGCATGGGTTGGTCACAAGAGTGCTTGGGGGTGTGTGTGGCACGCAAACAATTCTTCTGCGCCGAAGACGACCCGAAAAATTTGCTCTTTGGCTGTCAAACCCTATGTTCCCCTGCCATCGGCCTGCACCACGTCACGGCGTTAGAGAAACTGCATCTAAGTCATTCATAGACTAGGAGGGGAACCCGACTTCTCCCTGTTGCTGCTTGCATTCTTCCCCGGCCTGCGCACCTGGCCCTTGTCCATGACCACGATGACGTCCGCGTGGCGCACGGTGGACAGGCGGTGCGCGATGACCACCACGGTGCGGTCGCGGGCGGACATGGCGGCGTCCAGGGCCGCGTTCACCTGCAGGGGCGGGGGAAGGGGAGTGCTGCCATGCTTGAGCAACGACAAGGAATTACCAGGCAATGCCACGTGCAGGCAGTCCAGCGAGGCGGTGCGGGGGCAATCAACATAGAATTGTGTGCGCTGCGAGCCATGTTGCGCCCATAGCCGTCAAGGCCACGTAGGGCGAATGCGTGCCCCCGCCCCCGCCCGCGCCCGCGCCGCCACCCACCTGCGCCTCGCTCTCCGCGTCCAGGGCGGATGAGAACTCGTCCAGCACCAGCAGCTTGGGCCTGTGGGTGAGGATAGAGGTGAAGGTGGTTGGCAAGCGCAAACAGCTACGAGGAGGGGGATACGGCACTGGCCGCTTGGGCCTGCGGGTGGCAGTTGAGGTTGGTGGTGGATGGTGAACACGAAGGGGGTATGCTTGGGACCAGGCAAGCCGGAAGGGCTGCGTGTGGCAAGTGGTAAGGCGCAGCTCCCACCCTGTGCGCCCAACTTCAGCGGCGCTGCTGAAGGTTACTGCGTCTGGCACGCCGCGTGCACCCCTGGCGGCGTGTCCTGTCACCGCCACCTACTTGCGTATGAGGGCCCGCGCCAGTGCCAGGCGCTGCTTCTGGCCCCCCGACAGCAGCTTGTCTGTCACGGGCGTGTCGTAGCCCTGGGGGGCGGGACAGGGTGGAGTATGGGAACGTGTTGGCCAGGAATACACCACGGGACACCACAGGGCACGCGTAGAAGTTGATTGTCAGCGGAGGTGACGGATGCACCCTGCACATCCGCAGATGCAACCCGCGCTTTGTTGCACAGGCAGCACCATGCGGATGGCGCCCTAACCCGCAGCCCCAGAGACGCGGTGCAGAGTGCCGTTTCACAACGCTTGACAATGCTTTCACCAGCCCGCCCCACGCGCCACACACCACAGACGGTCCGCTGCATCCCACCTTGGGCAGGGCCATGATGAAGTCGTGTGCGTTGGCGGCCCGCGCCGCCTCCTCCACCTGCTGCCGCGAGGGCGGCGCGTGCTCCATGCCGTACGAGATGTTGTCCGCAATGGTGTTGGAGAACAGCCGGGGTTCCTGATGAGGGGACATGTTTGGCGAGGCACAGCAACGGTTGATGGTCGTTGCACCTTGTTTCCCCACATGTGAGGAGCGGACGCAAGGTCCCGACTAAGTCTCTAGGCTGGTCAGGCCTTCACACGCTGCCTCACGGTGACCCAGCAAGGCCGCCCACCAGGACCTTGCTCCCCAAGGCCACACCCCGCTCCCCGCCTCCCCACCTGCGGCACCACCCCTATCTGCGTGCGGTACCACGCCGCGTCCGCCTGCCGCAGGTCCAGCTGGCCGTCCAGCAGGATGGCGCCGCCCGCCGGGTCGTACAGCCGCTGCAGCAGCGCGCACACCGTGGTCTTGCCGCTGCCGCTCAGGCCCACCTGCGCGTGGGGAGCAGGCAGAGAGGCAGCTGAGGGAGAGCGACAGGCCAGTTCCGTCACCGATGGGTGGGACGGCATTTGGGGATCAACATTCTACGGCCTTACTGTGCGGGGTGACCGACCTGTGCAGCTCAGCTGCTAGCAGATGACAGGTGGAGCACGGTGGCATGTGGCCCTGCCTTGGTAGCACCAACTTCTGGACCCCGCCCGTGCCTCCCCACCCACCAGCGCCGTGAGCTTCCCGGGCTGCAGCGTCAGCGACACGCCGTTGAGCGCCACGTTGTGGGGCCGGCTGGGGTAGCTGCGGGGTGGGGGTGGGGGTGGGGGTGGGGTGGCGAGGAAGGACACGGGGTGAATCTTATACGATGAAAGGATTACCGGCAGCCCCGTGCGCCGGGGCATACCGTACACGCGGTACAGGGCCATACCACGGGTACAAGGCCCAGGGCGGGTGCGAGGCAGCCCCTTTCAGACTCCTACTGGCGCGTGGGCGACAGACCCGGAAGCAACACGGGTGGCCTGCTCGGCACTCCCTAGGGCTGTCGGGCAGCACTACAGGTTATGAGCCCACCAGGTGTGTGTCAACGACGCCGCAGCACCGCTGCCCCCCATGCACTGGCTGTGTGCGGGGCAACCGTGCTGCGATGCCATCTGCAGACAACTGGTGAGCCCACAACCTGTTGTGCTGCCCGACAGCCTTGAGGGAGGGCCGAGCAACAGCCCCGTTTCCTTCCTGGGCTGCCTCGCGTTCCCACGACGTACACGACCATCACGTCACGTTGCGCAGGTCACATTGCGAAAGTACATGAGCATCCAGCGAAGACGCGAATATGACGCACATCAAACGACCACCACCTGTGGCGGCCCTTGGCAGCAACGGGGGTCCTTGGCCCGGCGCCACTCCCCTAGGGCTGTTGGGCCGCTGAACAGGTTATGAGCCCACGTGGAGTACGGGAAGGGTCTTGCAGCATCACCGCCCGGCACGCACCTCGTGCGTGCCGAGCAGCCGTGCTGCGAGGCCCTCCTCAGACACCAGGTGGGCCCACAACCTGTCCAGCTGTCCAACAGGCCTAGGGGAGGAACCCGGACAGCAGGCTGCCCCACACCACCACAAACCAGGACCCAGTTTAAGCGCAGGCCACCTCCAGGTTACGTCCCGTTGCCCTGCCTAGTAAACCCACCGGGTAATGAAACCACATCCTGGAGCCCACCGCCGCCCGTATTACACACCAAGGCCGCTGCCCCCCAACCCCTCAACACACACCCAGGGTCCCTCCCCTCCCCCACCTGAACACCACGTCCCTGAGCTCCACGCAGCCCCCGAACGACGGCAGCGTGGCCCCGCCGGCAACCTGCAGCGCGGGGGCAGCACAGCCGGGCGCGCGATCGAGTTACAGCAGGTCACGACATCTAAGCGTTCACACCTTTCGCTGGACAACAGGTACAGGGCCGCGACAGAGGTGATGAGCGAAACCCCAGCCATGGCCAAGGGCGCCGCACCAACAAGCAAACGAATACCAACCCACTGTCACAAACTAGCCCACTACGCTGCTCAATGGGGCGCTCGCGGTAGCGTGTGCGTGTTGGCGCCAACCCCCCGCGGCCCCTGCACCCCGCGCTTTGCATTTCAAAACGTCCCCCCTGCCCCACCTGCGGCGCGGGCGGCGCGTCCAGCATGGCCACCACGCGCTCCGAGGCGCCCACCGCCTCGCAGATCTCCGTGAACTCGTCGCACACGTTGAGGGACGCGTACGTCACGAACTCAACGTACCTGGGGGTAGGGGTTGTGGGGGTGCATGCATAAGTGTGAGGGCTGGGTTGCGGTGGGGGCGTAGGCGCGGAGTTTGCGCGCGGAATTCCCTGACCACCAGACTGCAATCCACCACCGCCCTACCCTCCGCTGTCAACTGCCCAAGCCCCCCCTCTCAGTGGGCCCTCGCTGAACCGTGCCCTCCGCATCAACTATAGTGTCGACCCTGCCCTGCTTCGGGCTCCTTCCCCGCCCAACCCACATGATGAAGTTGGTGAGCTGCTCCGCCGTGAGGTGCCCGTTCAGCACCATGCCGCAGCCCACAGCCAGCGCCGCGACCTGGGGGACGGGGTGGCGGGTGCGGGGTGTTGCGGGGCGGGCGCGCTCAGCGAGAACCTCCCTAAGCTCTTCCTCCCGCACCTGTGCGCAGCACGCACTCCCGCCTGCCGCCTCCTAAGCTTGTGCTACATCCCCCACGCCACGCGTAAGCGTGGCAGGAACACACCAAGCCAGCAACAGCGCAGCCAACCCGGCTATGCCTACAACTGGCCCAGAAAACCTCTGCCCACTGCTCAGCGCTCCCCTGCGGCCGCGCCTCACCTTGGACGCGTAGCAGGCGATGTGGCCTGTGCCCACGAACAGGGCGTAGCCGGCCGCCTGGCGCTTGCCCACCTGGTACAGCCGGCTGCGGAGGGAGCGACAGGACAGCGGGGGCGGGGGGGGGAAACAAAGTACTAGTAACGCGATGGTGGTGGTAGTGGGAGTAGTAGTAAA
>VFQN01003152.1_pt1 | contig 24139 bp, 24 predicted proteins | sample 3512371 | NCBI WGS metagenome assembly VFQN01 (sample SAMN10412370, study PRJNA504923) | tailings metagenome | isolation source: Replicate 2 from Balatoc abandoned mine | place: Philippines: Itogon, Benguet | collected 2017-08-28
TCCCGCTCTACACGCCCGAATGCCGCCAGTGCCCGTCCTGCCTGTCGCGCAAGACGAATCTCTGCACGGCGATCCGCGCCACGCAGGGTCAGGGCCTGATGCCGGACGGCTCCTCGCGCTTCTCGATCGGCAAGGACAAGATCTTCCACTACATGGGCTGTTCGACCTTCTCGAACTTCACCGTGCTGCCCGAGATCGCCGTGGCGAAGGTCAATCCGGCGGCCCCCTTCGACAAGATCTGCTACATCGGCTGCGGCGTCACCACCGGCATCGGTGCGGTGATCAACACCGCGAAGGTCGAGATCGGCGCGACGGCTGCGGTGTTCGGCCTGGGCGGCATCGGCCTCAACGTCATCCAGGGCCTCAAGCTCGCCGGCGCCGACATGATCATCGGTGTCGACCTGAACAACGACAAGAAGGCATGGGGCGAGAAGTTCGGCATGACGCATTTCGTCAACCCGACCGAGATCGACGGCGACATCGTCCCCTATATCGTCAACCTGACCAAGCGCGGCGCGGACCAGATCGGCGGCGCGGACTACACCTTTGACTGCACCGGCAACGTCAAGGTGATGCGCCAGGCGCTCGAATGCGCCCATCGCGGCTGGGGCGAATCGATCGTCATCGGCGTGGCGGGCGCGGGCCAGGAGATCTCCACCCGGCCCTTCCAGCTCGTCACCGGCCGCGTTTGGAAGGGCACCGCCTTCGGCGGCGCGCGCGGCCGCACCGACGTGCCGAAGATCGTCGACTGGTATATGGAGGGCAAGATCCAGATCGACCCGATGATCACGCACACGCTGAAGCTTGACGACATCAACAAGGGATTCGACCTGATGCATGCCGGCGAGTCGATCCGCAGCGTGGTGGTCTACTAGGAACCAAACATCCCGAACCGGGTTTCGCTCGTCCTGATATCGGGAGCTGACGCATGAACAAGATCCGAAGCCTTCTCATCGCCGGGGTGCTCGTGCCAGCATTCGCGCTCGGCGCCTGCGAGGACGAAAAGACGGCGCAGGCGCCCTCGGCTCCTCCGCCGGCTCCCGAGGCCCCCGCCCAGCCGGCGCCGCCCGAAAAGCCGGCCGCCGAGACCGCGAAGGAAGGGTTGGACAAGCTGCGCGAGGCGGCGGAGAAGGCCGCGAAGGACCTGCAGCCGACCCTCGACAAGGCGCGCGACGCCGCCAATCAGGCATTGAAAGATGCACAGCCAGCCATCGATGAGGCGCGCAAGGCGGCCGAGCAGCTTGGAGCGTCCGTCGGCGAGATCGTGAAGAATGCGCAGGACGATTTCAAGCAGGCGACGGAGCAATTGGAGAAGCGCCTGAACGAATTGCAGGGCGGCCGGCCTGTCGTGAGCGGCGATCCGGCGGCAGTACTCTCGCCGCCCGAAAAACTGCGCACCGACACGCGGGCAGCGGCCAAGGCTGCTGCGGCGGGCGTCGGGCCGGCCTATGTCGGCGTCTGGGCGGTTCAGGCGAGCGACTGCGCCAAGGTGGACCAGGAGGCGCTGGAGATCTTCGCGGTGATCACCCCGACGACGATCCGCCGCTACGAGAGCATGTGCAACATGCCTGAGACGCCGCTGACGAATGGCGGCGCGACGGTCGACGCGGAGTGCGTGGCCGAGGGCGATGTGGGGATGCAGACGCTCCTGTTCTCGCTCCCCTCTCCCGACAACCTGACGATCTCGGGATCCGAGGGAGCGGGCGTGAACCTCGTGCGCTGTCACCTGCCGGGATGAGCGACGGCCCGACCGTCTATGTCGACGCCGATGCCTGTCCGGTGAAGGACGAGGTGGTGCGGGTGGCTGAACGGCACGGCCTGCCGGTCGTGTTCGTCGCCAACGGCGGTCTGCGGCCCTCGCGCGACCCGATGATCCGCAACGTCGTCGTCTCGGGCAAGTTCGACGCCGCCGACGACTGGATCGTTGAGAACGCCAAACCGAACGACGTGGCGGTGACCGCCGACGTGCCGCTGGCGGCCCGGCTGGTGCCGGCCGGCGTGCATGTGCTCGGGCCGACCGGCCGGCCATTCACGCCCGACACGATCGGCATGGCCGTGGCGATGCGCAACCTCGGCCAGCACCTGCGGGAGACCGGCGAAAGCAAGGGCTACAATGCGGCCTTCACCCCGCGCGACCGCTCCACCTTCCTCGGCGCGCTCGACCAGGCGGTGCGGCGGGCCAAGAAAGCGGCCGGCGGTTTATGATTGGCCGCAAACGTGATATCATCGCGATATCAGACGAGGTGGCATCATGGCCAGCATGGTAATCAGGAACATCCCCGACGACGTCATGGAGCGCTTCAAGGAGCGCGCCCGCGCGGCCGGCAAATCCGCCGAGCAGTTGGCGCGCGAGGCGATTGTCGAAAAGGGAAAGTCGTCGCGGGAAGAGGCTTGGGCGCGCATTGATGCGTTGCGCGCGCAGACGAAGCGAATCAATGATGTCGATCTCGTGGAGGAGATCCGCCGCGAACGCGAAGAGCGAACCAATCGTATCCTCGGGAGCGAACCCGGAAGCGATCTATGATCCTTGATACGAGCGCGGCGGTTCCACTGTTGTTTGATCATGAGCTTTCGGACGTCGCGCGGCGCACCTTGTTCGGGCAATCCCTCGTCAGCCCCGCCCTGATCGGCGTCGAAACCGCAAATGCACTCTGGAAGTATGCGATGCGGGACGGGCTGACCACGCTCCAACTGGCCGAAATGGTGTCGTCTCTGAACGAAATTGTCGAGTTCGTGCCGGACGCGCGACTGCTGTCTCAGGCAATCGAACTTGCAGTGGAACACCGCCACCCGGTCTACGACTGCCTCTATCTCGCGCTGGCGCTCCAGCGCCGCGAGCCGCTGGCGACGGCCGACAGACGCCTGGCCGCGCTTGCCCGTCAGCTTTCCATTGAGACGGAGCTCATCGAGCCGGCATGATCACGCACTCGCCCCAGCGTCCGTCATGAGGCTTCCGACGCGGCGTCACTTCCCGTTCTACTGCGCGCTCGCCGCGGGTGCCGCCGGCGCGCTTTTGGCGTTCTGGCTACCAGTGACGAAGGCAACGGTCATCGCGGCGAATGCCTTTTTCGCCGTCTATCTGGTTCTGACATTCACGGGCCTCAACCGTCTGACGGCGGATCATCTGAGGACGAAAGCCTCGGCCGACGACGAGCCGGTTTGGATCATCTTCCTGGTGACGTTCGGCGCGGCGGTCGCGGCGATCGTAGCGCTGTTCGTCCTGATCAACCAGGACGGCGAGCCGCATGCGCTCAACCTCGCGCTGGCGCTGTCGGCAGTGCCACTTGGTTGGTTCACCATCCACATGATGGCGGCGATGCACTACGCCCATGTCTACTGGCAGCCGGACGGACCGGCGGAGAAGCGCAGCCATCGTCGCGGCCTCGAATTTCCCGGAACGGAAAATCCCGCTGGCATCGATTTCGTGTATTTCGCCTTCGTCACGGGCATGACGGCGCAGACGTCCGATGTGGCGGTGACGACGCAGAGAATGCGGGCGACCAACATCGTCCACGGCATCGTCTCCTTCTTCTTCAACACAGTGCTGGTGGCGGCCGCAGTCAATCTGGTGGTCAGTCTCAGCTGATGGGAAATGGCATGAAGACAATATCGACCTCGAAATCCCACGGCGGCATGCAGGGCGTCTATTCGCACGCGTCCGAGACCTGCGGCTGCGACATGACCTTCGCGGTGTTCGTGCCGCCGCAGGCCGCGGACGGTCCCTGCCCTGTACTCTGGTATCTCTCGGGACTGACCTGCACGCACCAGAACGTTATGGACAAGGGTGAATACCGGCGGCTGGCCGCCGAGCTCGGTCTGATCGTCGTCTGCCCGGACACCAGCCCGCGCGGCGGGCACGTGCCGGACGACAAGGACGACTGGCAATTCGGCTCCGGCGCAGGCTTCTATGTCGACGCGACCGAGGCGCCCTATGCGGCGAACTATCGGATGTATTCCTACGTGACGCGGGAGCTGCCGGCGCTGGTCGCGGCGAATTTCCCGGCCGACATGGCGCGGCAATCGATCTTCGGCCATTCGATGGGCGGGCACGGTGCGTTGACCATTGCGCTCAAGAACCCCGACCGTTTCCGCAGCTGCTCGGCCTTCGCGCCGATCGTGCAGCCCTCGACCGCCGACTGGTCGAAGAAAGCCTTCGCCAGATATCTCGGCGCGGACGAGTACTCCTGGCGGACCTACGACGCCTGCGCGCTCATCGAGGACGGAGCACGGTTTCCGGAACTGCTGGTCGACCAGGGCGAAGCGGACGGCTTCCTGCAGGACGGGCTCAGGCCGTGGCTTCTGGAAGCGGCCTGCAAGAATGCCGGCATTGCGCTGACGCTCAGGATGCAACCGGGCTACGACCACTCCTATTTCTTCATATCGACCTTCATGGACGACCATCTTCGCTGGCATGCGGCGCGTCTGGCGCAATGACCGTCGCTCGATGGCCATCCTTTGCCGGGCAAAATGGGTGTATTCAGCGGTAAAATGATCGTCGGGAGTGCGCCATGGCCATCATCAGGACCCTGCGTAATGAGCCGCCGGACGCCGATACGCTCGGTGGACGCCTGTCGCGCACGCGCGAATCGAAGGGCCTGTCGACCGCGCATGTCGCGCGCCGCGTTGGCGTGAAGCCGAAGACGATCCAGGAATGGGAAAGCGACCGTTCGGAACCGAGCGTCGAGCACCTGAAGCTGATCGAGGGCGTGCTGGACGTGAACCTGGTCTGGCTCCTGCACGGCGTCGGTGAGGCGCCATCGGACGATATCGGACCCGATCCGCTGCTGGCCATCGCCGCCCAGCTCGAGAAGCTGCAGCGCATGCATGCCGACACCGGCCAGATCATCCTGCGCCTGCAGCGCGAATTGCGCCGGCTGGCGGAGGAGCGGGAATAGGCGCAAAGCCGCCTTTGGAATATTCCTTGTCGCCGCGTGACAAGCCGATTGTGATCGGCTAGCTTCCAGCCGTCGGGAGTCGCAAGACTCCACCGGTTCGCGGGAGAGAGCAGCGAGAGCTGCCGCCGAAGGGGAAATCGCCCGAAATCTCTCAGGCAAAAGAACCGCCTACCGGTCAAGACGCTCTGGAAAGTCGGGGTATGCCCCCGCGCCGAAGGTGTAAGCGCCGCTGACAGAGTTCCGGCTGCGCGAGTCTCTCAGGCATCAGACAGAGGGGCGCGAGAATGCCGCGAAAGCGGCGGATAACGCGCGACTCTGGAGTGCCTATGACCGATACGGGCGATCTCAAACGCCTTCCCCTCGAAGAGTTGCATGTCGCAGCCGGTGCTCGCTTCGGCGGCTTTGCCGGCTGGTCGATGCCGCTGACCTATCCGGCCGGCGTGATGAAGGAGCACCTTCACACGCGCTCGGCCGCCGGCCTCTTCGACATCTCCCACATGAAGCTGTTCCTGGTCGAAAGGCCGGGCGCTGCGGCGCTGCTCAGGCGTGCCTGCCCGCTCGATCCGGAGGCGATTGAGATCAGCCAGTCGAAGCTGAGTTTCTTCCTTACACAGGACGCCGGCATCATCGACGACCTGATCGTCACGCGGCTCGCGCCCGAGCGGTTCATGGTCGTGGCCAATGCCGGCAATGCCGCGACCGACGAAGCGCATCTGAAGGCGCTGGCAGCAGAGTTCAAGGCGACCGTCACGCCGCTCGATCGGGTGTTCCTGGCCCTCCAGGGCCCGGCGGCGGCTTCGATCGCGGCGAAGGCCGGCCTCGACATCTCAGGCCTCACCTTCATGCACGGCATCGAGCCGAAGCCCGGCTGGTTCATGTCGCGCTCCGGCTATACCGGCGAGGACGGGTTTGAGATCGGCGTGCCGCCGCAGGATGGCGCAGCACTCGCCAACGCACTGCTGGCAGGCGGCGAGGCGATGTGGATCGGGCTCGCCGCGCGTGACAGCCTGCGGCTCGAAGCGGGGCTGTGCCTGCACGGCCAGGACATCACGCCGGAGACGAACCCGGTCGATGCCGGCCTGATGTGGGCGATCGCGAAACCGGTGCGCGAGGCGGGTGGCTTCATCGGAGCCGAGGCGCTGGCCGCTCAGATCGCGCAGGGCCCGCGCTCGAAGCGCGTCGGGCTCAGGCCGGAAGGCCGCCAGCCGGTGCGCGCCGGCGCATCCCTCTTCGATGCCGCCGGCAACCCGGCCGGGCACGTCACCTCGGGCGGCTTCGGTCCCTCGGCCGAGGCTCCCGTCGCGATGGGTTACGTTCCGGCGGCGCTGGCGACGCCGGGCACTGCTCTCTTCGCCGAAGTCCGCGGAAACCGGCTGCCGGTCGCCGTCCACACCCTCCCCTTCGTTCCCCACCGCTATTTCAAGGGCTGATCTCACATGACAACCTGGTTTACCCAAGATCACGAATGGATCCGCGTCGACGGAGACATCGCGACCGTCGGCATCACCAACCACGCGCAGGAGCAACTCGGCGACCTCGTCTTCGTTGAGCTGCCCGAGGTCGGGCGGACCGTCGCCAAGGGCGACGCGGCGGTGGTGGTCGAGTCCGTCAAGGCGGCCTCTGACGTCTATGCCCCGGTCGACGGCGAGATCACGCAAGTCAATGACGCCGTCGCAGGCACGCCCGAACTCGTCAATTCCGGAGCGGAGGGCGACGGCTGGCTGTGGAAGATGAAGCTCGCCGATCCGACCCAGCTCGACGGGCTGATGGACGCCAACGCCTATGCCGCGATGATTGCCTGAGGATTTTCCGATGACCGCACCCTTCGTTTCCCGCCACATCGGCCCGCGCACGCGGGACGAGCGCGACATGCTCAAGACGCTCGGCGTCCCCTCCGTCGAGACGCTGATCTCGCAGGCCGTGCCGCGGTCGATCCGGCTCGACCGCCCGCTGGACCTGCCGGCTGCGGCGAGCGAGGCAGAGGCGCTCGGCGAGCTGTCGGCCATCATGGCGGGGAACAGGGTGCTGAAGAGCTTTCTCGGCCAGGGCTACCACGGCACGTTCACGCCGCCCGTCATCCAGCGGAACATGTTCGAGAATCCGGCTTGGTACACGGCGTATACACCCTATCAGGCCGAGATCAGCCAGGGCCGGCTCGAGATGCTGTTCAACTTCCAGACGCTCGTGGCCGAACTGACCGGCCTGCCGGTCGCGTCGGCCTCGCTGCTGGACGAGGCGACGGCTGTCGCGGAGGCGGTGGGCATTGCGGTCAGGCACCACAAGGACAAGCGCCACAAGATCTCGATCGCCGGAGCGCTGCATCCGCAGACGCTTGATGTGGTGCAGACGCGGGCGACGCCGCTCGGCATCGAGATCGGCCACGCGCCGGTCGACGCGGAAACCGCGGCGCTCGTCGTGCCCTGGCCGGACACGCTCGGCGTTTACGGCGATTATGCGCAGACGATTTCCGCCGCCAAGGCGGCCGGCGCGCTGGTGATCGCGGTGGCCGACCCATTGGCGCTGGTGTTGCTCGAAGCGCCGGCCTCCTGGGGCGCGGACATAGCCGTCGGCTCGATGCAGCGCTTCGGCGTGCCGATGGGCTATGGCGGGCCGCATGCCGCCTATTGCGCTGTGTCGGAGCCGCTGACGCGCCTGATGCCGGGCCGCATCGTTGGCCAGTCGGTCGACAGCAAGGGGCGTCCGGGCTACCGGCTCGCCTTGCAGACGCGCGAGCAGCATATCCGCCGCGACAAGGCGACGTCGAACATCTGCACCGCCCAGGCGCTTCTGGCCAACATGGCGGCGGCCTATGCGATTTGGCACGGGCCGGACGGCCTGCGCGCCATCGCCGAGCGGGTACACTCCCTCGCTGCGCGCTTCGCGGCGGCTGCGGCTTCGGCGGGCTTTGCAGCCGTCAGCGATCGGATCTTCGACGCGGTCACACTCGAAACGCCAGCCCGTGCGAAGGCTTTCGCAGCGGCGGCAGAAGACGGTGGCAGGCTGGTGCGCGCGCTCGACAACGACCGCATCAGCGTCGTCTTCGACGAAACGTCGACAGAGGCGGATCTCGCCGCCCTCGCCGCGATCCTCGGCGGCAATGTTCCGGCGGCGGCAGATGGCACCCTGCCCGCGCGCCGCGCTGCGGACGGTTTCATGACCCAGCCGGTGTTCCACGACCATCGCTCCGAGACCGAGATGATGCGCCTGCTGCGCCGACTGTCGGACAAGGACCTCGCGCTCGACCGGGCCATGATCCCGCTCGGCTCGTGCACGATGAAGCTCAACGCGGCGGCCGAGATGGCGCCGGTCAGCTGGCCGGCAGTGGCGGCGCTGCACCCGTTCGCGCCGCGTGCGCAGGCGGCCGGCTATCTCAAGATGATCTCGGACCTGGAGAATTGGCTCGGCGAGATCACCGGCTTCGACGCCGTGTCGCTGCAGCCCAATGCCGGCAGCCAGGGCGAATATGCCGGGTTGCTGGCGATCCGGCGTTATCACGAGAGCCGCGGCGACATGCATCGTACCGTCTGCCTGATCCCCTCCTCCGCCCACGGTACCAATCCGGCAAGCGCCACGATGGCCGGAATGCGCGTGGTCGTGGTCAAGTGCACGGAGAATGGCGACATCGACGTCGCCGATCTTGAGGCCAAGGCGGAGCAGTACGCCGCCGAGCTTGCCGCGCTGATGATCACCTATCCGTCCACGCACGGCGTGTTCGAGGAAGGCGTGAAGGACATCTGCGCCACGATCCATCGCCACGGCGGCCAGGTCTATTTCGATGGCGCCAACCTCAACGCGTTGGTTGGCCTTGCCCGGCCGGGCGACATCGGCGCAGACGTCTGCCACATGAACCTGCACAAGACGTTCTGCATCCCACATGGCGGCGGCGGCCCCGGCGTCGGGCCGATCGGCGTCAAGTCGCACCTGGCCGCCTTCGTGCCGGGCCATGTCGCCTCAGGCTCCGGCCATGCGGTGGCGGCCGCCCCCTTCGGCTCGGCCGCGATCCTGCCGATCGTGTGGATGTATATCCGCATGATGGGGCCGGACGGGCTGAAGAAGGCGACCGAGAGCGCCATCCTCAATGCCAACTACATCGCGGAACGGCTGAAGGAGTACTATCCGGTGCTCTACCGCGGCCGCAGCGGCCGCGTCGCGCACGAGTGCATCCTCGACACGCGGGTGCTCAAGGACGGGGCGGGGATCGGCGTCGAGGACGTGGCCAAGCGGCTGATCGACTACGGCTTCCATGCGCCCACCATGTCGTGGCCGGTGGCCGGCACGCTGATGGTCGAGCCGACCGAATCCGAGCCGAAGAGCGAGATCGACCGCTTCTGCGACGCGATGATCTCGATCGCGAAGGAGGCCGCAAGGGTCGCGGCGGGCGAGTGGCCGAAGGACGACAATCCGCTCGTCAACGCGCCACATCCGGCAGCGGATGCGCTGGCCGACGAATGGGCGCATGCCTATCCGCGCTCGCTCGCCGCCTTCCCCGACGGGCGTGCCGACCCGGCATCGAAATATTGGCCGCCGGTCTCGCGCATCGACAACGTCGCGGGCGACCGCAACCTCGTCTGCTCCTGCCCGCCGCTGACGGAATATGTCGACGCCGCGGAGTAGCTAGCTGGCGATGCGGAGCTTGCCGATGACGACACGATTGCGGCCATCGCGTTTGGCCGCATAAAGCGCCTGGTCGGCGCGAGCCATGATCTCTTCCATCTCGGCTCCGCCGACATCCCCGAATGCGATGCCGGCGCTGACGGTGCATCGAAACGTCTCGCCCTGTTCGTTGCAGATCTCGCTTCTTGCAAAGACGGCGGACACATGTTCCGCGAGCCCGCGTGCTTCCGGCGGCGAGACGCCATGCATGACCATCGCGAATTCCTCGCCGCCCAGACGGGCCTTCCGGTCTGTCGGTCGCCCCGCCAGACGCAAGGTGTCGGCAAAAGTGCGGATGACGAGGTCGCCAACTGCGTGGCCATGCCGGTCGTTAATCTGCTTGAAATGGTCCAGGTCGAAGAGCACGATCGCGGTGTCCGTGAAGAACACATCGTTCTGGCCGAATCCAAAACCGCGGCGGTTCAGCAGCCCGGTCAGCGGATCGCTCATCGCACTCAGCTGGTTCTTTCGCGCAACGCGCGTCTGATCCAGGGACAGGGTCAACGCCCCCGCCCCACTGATCGCCAGAACCGAGATGACGACGTTCACCCTCTCGGCCCAGTTGTCCGGCGGATAGCCTATGCTCCACTGGCCGTCGAGGAAGATCACCAGCCCGCACGCAAGGAAGCTCAGGCCCGTAAGCGCATAGAGTACCGCGATCACTCCTATGACCGTCGGGGCTTCGTGCCTGATGCCTAGATAGACGGCTGCCCCCATCAGCAACAGCGTGCCGGTGGCGGCGTTCTGTATCACGAGCGCAATTCCGTCGTAGCCCGCGGCAAACAAGGGCGGCGCAGTCAGGAGATAGGGAACGGCGATCCACAGGAAGGTCGCAAGAGGCTTGAAGCGCTGGGTAACAAATTGCCTGACAGACACATAGAGACAGAGGGCAGCGACCGACTGCACCGCACATGCGAGGGCGCCCACCAAAAGCGACGCGCCATGGGCAAACGCGTAGTAGGCGAAGACGTGGCACACGAACAGTCCGGCGCCGATCGCCCAGGTGATCTTGTAGCGCGACGTCTCGTCCCCGCGCACGAGCGCGAGCATCGTCAGGCAGAGACCAATGCCGGAGATGGCCGCGCCCAACAGCAAGGAGGTCATGTCAAACATGCGCATTCACCGTGCGAACTGCTGAAGATCGGAAGCGTGCCATAACCGATACTCTATCAGGCCATGCCCCGCCTATCACTCGACCCTCCCGGCCGAGCGACATGGTTAGAACGTCGTCAACGACCCGAAATAGGATCGAGCCATCCTCTAGCCTAGCTAAGCAGACACGCCTGACGTGAACGTCTTACCCGTCTGGGAACAGCCCGAGGCTTCAGATGCCGATAATCCGCCATTTTTGGTTATGAAACGGTTTCGCAACCCGCGCGGGGATAGCATCCGGTCACCCTACGAACGGACCGCGAACGTTGTCGCCTAGCGGCCGCGTTCTGTGGCATTCTCCCGCTGATTCGCATCGTCACCAGGACCTCATGAACGAACGCCCCAAAGACGACCTGTTCTCGATGGCCTCGCAGCCGCTGAAGCCGGCCGAGAAGCCTGCGCGGCCGCTCGACCCGATCCTGCAGGCGGCGCAGAAGCGTGTCGTCGCGCCGAAGGACGCTTCCGATGCCTATGACGCGAGCGCGATCGAGGTGTTGGAAGGGCTGGAGCCGGTGCGCCGGCGCCCGGGCATGTATATCGGCGGCACCGACGAGAAGGCGCTGCACCATCTCTTCGCCGAGGTCATCGACAATTCGATGGACGAGGCAGTCGCGGGCCATGCGACCTTCATCGAGGTGGAGCTCGATGCGGCCGGCTATCTGTCCGTCACCGATAACGGTCGTGGCATGCCTGTCGACCCGCACCCCAAGTTCAAGGACAAGTCGGCACTCGAGGTCATCATGACCGTGCTGCATGCGGGCGGAAAGTTCGATTCCAAGGTCTACGAGACTTCCGGCGGCCTGCACGGCGTCGGCGTTTCGGTCGTCAATGCGCTCTCCGACGATCTTGAGGTCGAGGTCGCTCGCGGACGCCAGCTCTACCGCCAGCGCTTCTCACGCGGCGTGCCGCAGGGTCGGCTTGAGGTGCTCGGCGAGGTGCACAACAGGCGCGGCACAAAGGTGCGCTTTCATCCGGACGCCGACATTTTCGGCAAGAGCCTGAGGTTCGAGCCGGCGCGCGTCTACAAGATGGCCCGCTCCAAGGCCTATCTGTTTGGTGGCGTCGAGATCCGCTGGTCATGCGACCCGGCGCTCATCGGCGAAAAGGACCAGACGCCGGCCAAGGCGGTGTTCCATTTCCCAGGCGGCCTGAAGGACTATCTGCAGGCCTCGCTTGAGGGCGAGATGCAGGTGACGCGCGAGATCTTCGCGGGCAAGAGCGAGAAACAGGGCGGCCACGGCGCGATCGAGTGGGCAGTCACATGGTTCGGCGGCGACGGCTTCCTCAACTCATATTGCAATACGATCCCGACCGCCGAGGGCGGCACGCACGAGGCCGGGTTCCGTAACGCTCTCACCCGCGGCCTGCGCGCCTATGCCGACCTCACCGGAAACAAGCGCGCCTCGGTCGTCACCTCTGAGGACGTGATGATCTCGGCGGCGGGCATGCTGTCGGTGTTCATCCGCGAGCCCGAGTTCGTCGGGCAGACCAAGGACCGGCTGGCGACTGTCGAGGCGATCCGCATCGTCGAGAATGCGCTGCGCGACCCGTTCGACCACTGGCTGGCCGACAATCCGCAGGAAGCGTCGAAACTACTCGACTGGGTGATCGCGCGCGCCGACGAGCGCATCCGCCGCCGGCAGGAGAAGGAAGTCGTTCGCAAGTCGGCGGTGCGCAAGCTGCGCCTGCCCGGCAAGCTGGCCGACTGCACGCAGAACGGCGCCGCGGGCGCGGAACTGTTTATCGTCGAAGGCGATTCCGCAGGCGGCTCGGCCAAGCAGGCGCGCGACCGGCAAACGCAGGCGATCCTGCCGCTGCGCGGCAAGATTCTCAACGTAGCATCGGCCGGCCACGACAAGCTGACCGCTAACCAGCTTATCGCGGATCTGATCCAGGCGCTCGGCTGCGGCACACGGTCGAAATATCGCGAGGACGACCTGCGCTACGAGCGCGTGATCATCATGACCGACGCGGATGTGGACGGTGCGCATATCGCCTCGCTGCTGATCACCTTCTTCTATCAGGAGATGCCCGACCTGATCCGAGGCGGACATCTCTTCCTCGCCGTGCCGCCGCTCTATTCGATCCGGCAGGGCGGCAAGGTGATGTATGCCCGCGACGACGCGCACAAGGACGAGCTGCTGAAGACCGAGTTCACCGGCCGCGGCAAGGTCGAGATCGGCCGCTTCAAGGGCCTCGGCGAAATGATGGCGGCGCAGTTGAAGGAAACCACCATGGACCGCCGCAAGCGCATGCTGCTGCGCGTCGAGGTGATCGACGGGGTGGAAGCGACGAAGACTGCGGTGGATTCGCTGATGGGCACGAAGCCGGAACTGCGCTTCAAATTCATCCAGGAGAATGCCGAGTTCGTCGAGGAACTGGATATCTGAGACGTTCGAGAGGGCGACGCACATGCGTGTTCCTCCTGTACAAGATCGTCCGGTTGCGGAAACGAAATCCGGCTAAGTCACGCCGCCTGGATCGCGACCGCGTGGTCGCGCGCGTTTTCGCGCAGAGCGTTGAGGTGGATCGAGGAGAGCAGCGAGGCAAGCCGGCCGTCCTTGCCGGTCCTGTCTGTCTCCAGCTCCTTGAGCATCAGCCAGCTCACTTCCTGCGGCCCGGCGACGCGCTGGCCGCGGGCGACCTCGCGCCAGGCCTTGATCGCGCGCAGGATGACGCGGTGCGTCGCCTCGGCGAGACCAGCGGTGCGGAACAGCGCCTCCAGCGCCACGTCGCGGCCGTCGGCCAAGAGCGAGCGGATGCGGCTCTCCTTCTGGCCCGACAGCGCCACGAGCGCTGCGCCGAAGAAGTCGATCTTTCCATAGGCGACGATGCGGACCAGGAAGGACGAGGTCATCTCGCCGCGCAGCCGCAGATGCTCGACCAGGGCGGCGCATTCCTCGGCGGGCGTCGTTTCGATCAGCCTGACCGAGGCGGAGAGGCAGGCATCGCGGGTTACGCGCTCGGCGCGCGCGGGGCCGATCAGTGCCTGCACAAGCGGCGCGCAGCGCAAAGCCTCTCCCAGCATGACCATCAGCATATGATGCACGTCCGCCGGCAGTCGGCGGTCCGAGAGCATCGCCTCGCGCAGCGCCGCGTCCGCGCCGTGGCGCTCGGCGATCCGGCGCAGGCTGATCGCGGCAATGTTGGCGCCGTCGTTGCGCAGCAAAGCGAAGCAGGCATCCCGGTCGCCAGTCTCGGCGAGCGCAGCGGATACGGCATGCGACACACGCGGCCGCATCGCGATCAACCGCTGGGCGGCTGCGCTGCCGCCCGCCACGCGGTCAACGAGGTCGCCATCGGCCAGCAGCGGCGAGCGCAGCAGGATGAGCGCGGCGATCTCGGGCTGATCGGAGGCGAGCGCGGCGATGATCTGGGCGGGCGCGTGGTGGCAGAGCGAGAGCGATTCCGCCATCGCCAGCCGGACTTTCGGCGATGGATCGTCAAGGAGAAGCGTCAGCGCCGCTTCGGCGGCACAGCGGTCCTCAAAGGTAAGGTCAGAGAAGACATAGGCGCGGGCGAGCGCGCTTGCCGCGGCCGCGCGTTCGGCGACCTTCGCCGTGTCGATCCACTTCAAAAAGTGCTGGACGATCATGAATTCGGCCGCTTCCCCTATGCCCCGCTGCGACGCTAGGGAGAAATGGTTTACGAACGGTTCACCATATCCGTTAACCGGCTCGAAACCCGCGGTTTTCCGGCGAACCTAGGATCAGTCCGCTTTCCAGCGGGGGCGGCGCATCTGGAAGACCTTGTCGACCGTCAGGTAATCGAAATAGCCGAGCCGCGCGACGTTACCCGCCTTCACGACGTCGAACAGGCCGTCGGTCAGGACGGAATCGTCGATAAAGACGCCGATGACCTCGCCACTGACCACGACGGCGTCGCATCCGGCGCCGCTCCACGTCTTCGGCGTCATGATGTCGGTGACCTTGCACTCAAGCGCGGCGAGCGCCTCCCTGACACGCGGTGGCTTGACCAGCCGCGAAGGTTCCGGCGTCAGGTCGGCATAGCCGAACTCGCTCACGCCGCGCGGCGCGTCGACCGAGCTTGCGACCATCTTCGAGACCAGGTCGCGGCCCGCGAGATTGACCACAAACTCGCCCGTTTCACGGGCAAAGGTCGCGCTGTCCTTCTCGCCCGACGATGAGAACCAGACCAGGAACGGGTCCGATTCGAACATGTTGAAGAAGGAATAGGGCGCGAGATTGAGCGTGCCGGACGCACTCACCGTCGAGATCCAGCCGACGGGGCGCGGCGAGACGATCGCCTTCGAGGGATCGTGCGGCAGTCCGTGGCCCTTGGCGGTTTCGTAGAACATGGTCAGCCCTCGACCGGACCCGAATAGTCGGAAACGAGACCGGAGACATCCGGACGCGGGCGTTCCGGCGCCTCGCCCGCGAACGTGCCGATATGGACGAAGCCGATGACGCGCTCGTCTTCCTTCAGGCCGAGGATCGCCCTGCCCTCCGGCACGTCCGAGTACCAGTTGGTGATCCAGTTGGCGCCGTAACCCAGCGCGTTCGCCGCGAGCACAAGGTTCATCGCAGCGGCGCCACCCGAGAGGAGCATCTCCCACTGGGGGATTTTCGCATTGGGGCGCGCGACCGAGATGACGCCGATCACCAGCGGGGCACGGGAGAACCGCGTGCGCTCCTTTGCCAGCCGCGCCTCGGGCAGCGGGCCCTCGATCCTGTCGGCGAGTGCTGCCAGCTTTTCGCCGATCTCGTGCCGGATGTCGCCACGGTAGAGGATGAAGCGCCAAGGCGCGAGGCGGCCGTGGTCGGGCACGCGCGAGGCGATCCGGATCATCGTCTCGATCTCCGCGTCGGACGGCCCTGGCCCGGTCATGAGGTCGATCGGCGCGGAGGTGCGGCTCGACAGGAAATCGATCACGGCGGCGTTCAACGGCAATCCTTTCACAGCGGGGAGACGGGCAATGCGGCGGGTGAGGAGATGCCGTGCCGTTTGCGTCTTGAAAATGCCACCGGCATGCGTTTGATGGCAAGCATGAAGATCGTCGCCAGACTGTTCACGACCGCCGTCGCGGCGATCCTGTTCGCGATTGCGCCCGCGATCGTACATGGTCAGGAATTCGGCAATCCCACACCCGGTATTTCCCTCGACGGGCTGAGCACCTACGCACCGGCCCCAAGCTTGAGCAACATGCCAGGCATTTCCTCTGGCACGCTCACGCTTGCCGCCCAACTGACCGCGGACGGCCCGGAGATCACCCGCGGGCTCACCTGGCGGATCTTCAGCCCGACGCCGGGCCAGGACGGCAAGCTGCCATTGAAAGGCTCAGCGCAGGGCGGCACGGCGACATTCGACCTCGAGCCGGGCAGCTATCTGATCCATGCGGCCTTCGGACGTGCAGGCGCGACGAAGCGCATCACGGTAGGGTCCGACAACAAGCGCGAAACCCTCGTCCTCGACGCCGGAGGCCTAAAGCTGGATGCGATGCTCGGGAACGGGATCCGAATCCCGCCGGGCAAACTGAAATTCTCGATCTACGAGGCGGACGAGAACGACGAAGGCGATCGCGCGCTGGTCGTTCCGGATGTCAAGCCGAACACGGTCGTGCGGCTCAATGCCGGCACCTATCACGTGGTCTCGCAATATGGAAACGTCAACGCGGTGATCCGCTCCGACATCCGCGTCGAGGCCGGCAAGCTCACCGAGGCGCTGGTCGAACACAAGGCCGCGCAGGTGACGATGAAGCTGGTGCGCGAGAAGAACGGCGAGGCGATCGCCGACACGGCGTGGTCGGTGCTGACCGATTCGGGCGACATCGTGAAGGAAACCGTCGGCGCCTTCGCCTCGATGGTGCTGGCCGAGGGCAAATATTCGATCGTCGCCAAGAACCGCGACCGCATCTATCAGCGCGAATTCCAGGTCGAAGCCGGACGCAACGAGGATGTCGAGGTGCTGACCGAGAACGACATCGCTGCGGCGAAACCGGTGCTGACCGGCGAGGAACCCTATACGGACGAGATACCGCTGGCGCCGGAAGAATCCTCGGGCGACGGCGAGCCGATCGAGTGAGAACCCGTCAGGCCGCTATCCGCTCGATCGGCTTTCGCCGGAACAGCCGGCGGCGCCTGTTTGCCGTTTCGCTGCCGAGCGCGAAGACGCTTCCATAGAGAAAATCGAGCAATTGCCTGCGGTCGCGGATCGATTGCATCTCGTGCCAGGGAATTGGCCGGCCGATCCGCGCCTCGATCGTCTTGCCGTAGAGCCGTGCGAACTCGCGGATCAGAAGCGATGTCCGCAAAGTCAGGGACATCTCGTACAGCGCGCGCCGCAGCCGCGTGTCCTGATCGGTCATCAGCATCGGTCGGCTGACGAGATGGAACAGACGGCCGTTCTGGCCGGAGAAATAGACCGGGATCACATTGGCGCGGGCGTCCTGGATCAGCTTCGCCGGGAACATCTTCCAGGGCAGATCCCTGGCGCGGCCGAAGCCGCTCGGTGCCGTCGCGACCCCGCCGCCAGGGAAGACGACAATCGTAACGCCTTCCTTGAGCAGACGGAGCGCCTCGTGGCGCATGACCATGTTGTTGCGCAGCGCCTCCTTGGTCTCGCTGAAATCGACCGGAAGCGAATAGGGCTCGATCTCGGGAACCTTGAGCAGCTCCGCATTGATCATCACCTTGAACGGTCGCCCGATCCGCTCGGCCAGCGAAAGCGCCGCAATGCCGTCGCCGATGCCGAAGGGGTGGTTGGCGACGATGACCAGCGGCCCCTCAGGGAGATCGGCCGGAGGCCAAGGACTGTCGCACATCAAGCCGACCTCGATCAGCTCCAGCATGCGGCCGAAGATGCTGTCGCCCGTCGGCACAATGGCGGTGCGCCAGGTCTCGTAGAGCCGGGCGTAGCGATCGCGCCCCGACAAGCCCTCGACGGAGCGGATGAACCAGCGCTTCAGCCGCGGCTGCGAGGGATTCGCATAGGACAGTTCCGGAAAGCTGCGCACCGGCATGAGTCGGACTCCGATCGCTTGCCACATAGCTGCGGTCGATGACAGGCGCGTGAAAAAGGCCGGGGAAATCCCCGGCCTCTTTGATCAGGCAGCGGCCTGCCGTTGGAGCTTGCGGCGCTTCAGATCCGGCGGTGTCGCCTCGTCGACGATCGCCGCGACGGCCTCGTCCAGGCTCATCGACACCTGGTCGCGCGAGCCGAGGCGGCGGATGTTGACGGTGCCCTCCTCCGATTCGCGTTTGCCGCAGACGAGCATGATCGGGACCTTGGCGAGGCTGTGCTCGCGGACCTTGTAGTTGATCTTCTCGTTGCGCAGGTCGAGCTCGGCATGGATGCCCTCGTCGCGCAGGCGCTGCAGCACGGCGGCCGCATAGCCATCGGCCTCCGAGGTGATGGTAGCGACCACGACCTGCACCGGCGCGAACCAGAGCGGCAGGTGACCGGCATAGTTCTCGATCAGGATGCCCAGGAAGCGCTCCATCGAGCCGCAAATGGCACGGTGCACCATCACCGGCTGCTTCTTCTCCGAATCCGAGCCGATGTAGAATGCGCCGAAACGCTCCGGCAGGTTGAAGTCGACCTGCGTGGTGCCGCACTGCCACTCGCGGCCGATGGCGTCCTTGAGCACATATTCGAACTTGGGCCCGTAGAAGGCGCCCTCGCCCGGATTGATCGAGGTTTTAATCCGACCGTTCGACTGGAGGGTTATCTCCTCCAGCACGTCGGACATGATCTTCTCAGCGAGATCCCACGCCTCGTCCGAGCCGACGCGCTTCTCGGGACGCGTGGACAGCTTCACCGACACCTCCTCGAAGCCGAAGTCGGCATAGGTGGTCAGGATCAGGTTGTTAATCCTGAGGCACTCAGCGCGAAGCTGCTCCTCGGTGCAGAAGATGTGCGCGTCGTCCTGCGTGAAGCCACGCACGCGCATCAGCCCGTGCAGCGCGCCCGATGGCTCATAGCGATGCACGTTGCCGAATTCCGCAAGCTTGATCGGCAGATCGCGGTAGGACTTCAGGCCATGCTTGAAGATCTGGACATGGCCGGGACAGTTCATCGGCTTCAAGGCGAAGACGCGCTCGTCCTCGGTCTCGTCGCCGGCGACGGTGACCTTGAACATGTTCTCCTTGTACCAGCCCCAGTGGCCGGAGGTCTCCCACAGCGACTTGTCGAGCACCTGCGGGGCGTTGACCTCCTCGTAGCCTTCGTGGGCCAGACGGCGGCGCATATAGGAGACGAGGTTCTGGAACATGCGCCAGCCCTTGGAGTGCCAGAATACGACGCCCGGCCCCTCCTCCTGGAAGTGGAACAGGTCCATCTCGCGGCCGAGGCGGCGATGGTCTCGCTTCTCGGCCTCCGCCAGCATGTTGACATAGGCGTCGAGCTGCTCCTGGTTCGCCCAGGCCGTGCCGTAGATGCGCGTCAGCATCGGATTGTTGGAATCGCCGCGCCAGTAGGCGCCAGCGACCTTCATTAGCTTGAAGGCGGTGCCGACCTGGCCGGTGGACGCCATATGCGGGCCGCGGCAGAGGTCGAACCAGTCACCCTGGTAATAGATCTTGAGATCCTGGCCTTCCGGGATCGCGTCGACGAGCTGCACCTTGTAGGTTTCGCCCTTCTCCCCGAACACCTGGCGTGCCTTCTCGCGCGACCAGACCTCCTTGGTGAACGACTTGTTGCGGCCGACGATCTCCCGCATCTTCTTCTCGATCGCCGGGAAATCCTCGGGTGTGAACGGCGTGTCACGCGCGAAGTCGTAATAGAATCCGTTCTCGATCACCGGGCCGATGGTGACCTGCGTGTCCGGCCACAGCTCCTGAACCGCCTCGGCGAGCACATGCGCGGTGTCGTGGCGGATCATCTCGAGCGCCAACGGGTGGTCGCGCGTCAGGATCTCGACTGCGCCGGAAGTCTCCAGCGGATCGGACAGGTCGCGCGGGGTGCCGTCGATCGCATAGGCGACCGCCTTCTTGGCCAGCGACTTGGAAATCGACTCCGCAAGTTCGAGACCGGTCAGCGCCGCGGGGTAGTCGCGGACGGAGCCATCGGGGAATGTGAGGGAAACGGATCGAGACATGTCTTCTTCCTTATCCAGTCCCGCCAACGAGCGCGGGTGGGTTGATGCCGGCAATTCCGGCGGCGGGCCGTCTTTTATGAGCAGTTTCCACCGAGGTAAAGGCGTCGCTTTCGCCGGCCCTATTTCAGCAGCGCCGGGAGATCGGCAAGGAACGCGGCGCGGGTGGCGAGGCCCTTGGGACCCTCTTTCCTGCCGTTGACGGTAAGTCGCGCAAACACGACGCGGCGGCCGTCTCGTTCCGCCCAGCCGACAAACCATCCGAGAGCGCGGCCCTCACCCTCTGCGCGGACCCTTGTGCTGCCGGTCTTGCCCTTCACCACCCATCCGCCGGCCTCGAAGGCGGGGAGGATCGCGACCGTCATGTCGTGCGCCTTGGCGGACACAGGCAGTTTGCGATCGAGCAGGCGGCGCAGGAATTCGACCTGCTCGACTGGCGTGATCTTCAGGGAGGAGTCGACCCAGGACCGCGTCAGGCCGTTCTTCTTGCCCCGGTCGCCGGACACATCGGCGTTGCCGTAGTCGAAACCGGCGACGTAAGCGGCGAACTTCTCCGCTCCGAGCCGGCGTGTGATCTCGCGGGAGAACCACAGGACCGAATCCCTTTCCCAGACGGTCGGGTCGACGGTTTTCCGGTCGCGCTCCGGCGCAGCGTATTCGGCCTTATAGTCCCATGCAGGCGTGTCTTCGTCGTCCAGGATCCCGGCATCGTATCCCATCACGGCGAGCGGCCCCTTGAAGGTCGACGCCGGACTATAGCGCCTGTCGCACACGCCATCCCGATGGACTGTGTCGCCGCTTTCGGCATCGACGATGATCGTGCACTGGATGTCGTCGGCCGCACGGGCGGAAGGCTGGATTGCCGCCATACAGAGCAGCAGCGTCGAGACGAAGTAGGCAAAGTTGCGAGACATGTTGCGGTGTTCCTGCGTTTCGGCCGCGCTGCCTAACAGTCCGCATTGTCTCTAATTTGTCTCAAGCCGGAGACGAGCAATTAACCTAAACGATCTCTTAACGGGTCGAAAACATGCGAGCAAAGCGTGTCCGCGCCTGAGAAGACAGCATGCTGTCGATCCTCGGCGCGGACGGCAGATCAGCTATTGTCTTCGACGGGAGCTTCCGGACCGTTCTTCTTGATGGAATCGATCGCATTCTGCGCGCTTGCCTTCGAGGTATAGCCCTCGGTCGAGAACATCACTTCGCTGTTGTATTTAAAACGGACACGATATTCTCCTGCCTTGTCGCGGTAGATTTCGAACTTATGGGCCATGAAGGTCTCCCCTGTCAGCACTGTTGCGAGTCGCACGCTGCCAGCCGGAGGAAGGCGGCACAAGGCCCGCACGGAGAACATTCGATCTCAGCGAGGCGTCACTTTCCTTCCGATCTGCCAATATCGCCAGGGCGTGTACCAAGCATAACGCTCGTCCAATCGCTCGGGAACATTGTCGATGCCGTGCGTGCCGCCCGGGCCGCAGCGCATGACGCGGAATAGCCCCATCCAGCCGCCGGACCACAGGCCGTGCCGCGCGATCGCCTCGTAGGCATATTCCGAGCAGGTCGGCAGATGGCGGCAGGTGTTGCCCACGAAGCCGGACAAGGTGAGCTGATAGAGCCGCACCAACGACGTGCCGAAAAGTCGACCCGGTGTCCTACGCCAAGGGCCTGCATAGTTGCGTCCGCGGGGCGCATGGACGTGATCATGGCCAGTCACCTCGGCGTGCCCTCTTTTCGTTTCGCGGACAGTCTGTTCACTAGCGCCCGCGTGCTTCGTCCCGAACCTCTACTTATGTGTCCGTTGACATTTCCTCCAATCGAATTTCGGAAAAAGCCATGTCTGAACAGATCGAACTCGGCCTCGACACATTCGGTGACGTCACCGTCGACCTCGAGGGCAAGCTAAAATCACAGGCGCAGGTGTTGCGCGACGTGGTCGACGAAGGCGTTCTGGCCGACCAGGTCGGCATCGACTTCATCGGCGTGGGCGAGCATCACCGCGACGACTTCGCCGTCTCTGCGCCCGAAGTGGTGCTGTCGGCGATCGCCGCTCGGACGAACCGCATCCACCTTGGCTCGGCGGTGACAGTGCTGAGCTCCGACGACCCTATCCGCGTTTTCCAGCGCTTCTCGACCATCGACGCGATCTCGAACGGGCGCGCCGAGGTGATCCTGGGGCGCGGTTCGTTCACCGAATCCTTCCCGCTGTTCGGCTTCCCGCTCAGCGACTACGAACGGCTGTTCTCCGAAAAGCTCGACCTGTTCGCTGAAATCCTCAAGCAGAAACCCGTGAACTGGAAAGGCTCGATCAGACCCGAACTGCGCGACCAACTCATCTATCCGCCGGTCGAAGACGGCAAGCTGAAGGCGTGGATCGGCGTTGGCGGCAGCCCCGAATCTGTGGTGCGCGCGGTGCAGTACGAACTGCCGCTGATGCTCGCCATCATCGGCGGCGAGCCGCGCCGCTTCCGCCAGTTCGTCGATCTCTACCACCGCGCGGCTGAGCAATTGCAGAAGCCGGCGCTGCCGATCGGCGTGCATTCGCCGGGCCACGTCGCCGACACGGATGAGGAGGCGCGCACCCAGCTCTGGCCGGGCTACAAGGCGATCCACGACCGGATCGGCACCGAGCGCGGCTGGGGGCCGACCTCGATCGCTCGTTTCAACGCCGAGGCCGACATGGGCTCGCTCTATGTCGGCTCGCCGGAGACGGTTGCGAAGAAGATTGCCAGCACTGTCAAGGCGCTCGGCGCCAGCCGCTTCGACATGAAATACTCGTCGGGAACGCTACCGCACGAGCATATGATGCGCTCGATCGAGCTTTACGGCACCAAGGTCATCCCGATGGTGAAGGATCTCCTGGCGTGAATATCAGCGGCTGGGCCACGGAAACGTAGAACGCGCGGCCCGCGCAAACGGCGACCGGTCGGGCTCGGCCGGCCGCCAGTGCAGGCTGCGCCGGGCGGGTTCCCGCGATTGGAACGTCGCGATGCGTAGCGCATCGCCGAGAATGGTCATGAACTCCCACATGGCGTCGCCTCCTCGGCATCTCTTCCTTGCCCGCGAGTAGACGCCCTGTCGTCAGGCCGCTCAAACGAGTATATTTTCGCCCTCGGATAAGCTGAGGTTATGCGATGGGACGCGGGCGACTGCCGCTGACGGCGCTGCGCAGTTTCGAGGCGGCCGGGCGTCTGCTCAGCTTCAGTCGGGCCGCGGAGGAACTGTTCGTCTCGCAGGCCGCCATCAGCCGGCAGGTGCGCGAGCTGGAGCAGTCGATCGGGCGCCCGCTGTTCGAGCGGCTGCACCGGCGCGTGGAGCTGACCGAGGCAGGCCGCCTGCTTCTCGGGCAGCTCACCGCGAGCTTTGACGACATCGAGCGCCGGATGGCCGGGAGCCCATCCGAAACGCTCCTGCGCATCAGTGTCGAGCCGACCTTCGCCGCCGCCCTTCTGGTGCCGCGCCTGAACGCGTTCAGGGCCCTGCACCCGGAGATCGACGTCATAGTCGACGCCAGCACCAGCCCGGTGGAGTTCCGCAGCGGCGAGGCCGAGATCGCCATCCGCCACAGCGCCATTACGACCTCATGGCCGAAGACCGAGTCGCGCCACCTCTTCGACTCGACGATGAGCCCGGTGATGATCCCTAGCCTCGCCGCAACAGCACCCCTGTATTCTCCCGCAGATCTCGGCCGGTTCACGCTGCTGCACGAGACCAGCAGAGATGCTTGGGCGAGATGGTTCACGGCGGCCGGCCTGCCGGAACTGGCGCATCAGCGCGGACCGCTGTTTCCGGACGGGGCCGTGGCTATGCAGGCGGCCCGCCTCGGGCACGGCATCGCGCTCGGGGACATGGTGCTGGACGCCGCCGACCTGCACGACGGCACGCTGGTGCGGCCTTTCGACCTCGACGTCAGCTGCGGTGCTTACTTCCTGGTTGCGCCCGATTTCCGCCGGCTCAGTCCTGCAGCCCGCTGGTTCGCGGAATGGCTGCTCGCAACACTCGATCTGCAAACTTTGTAGTCAGGCGGCTTCCGCGGCTCGCTTCGCCTCGATCTGACCGATCGCGTCCACCACCGCGTCGAAAGTCAGCATGGTCGAGGCGTGGCGCGCCTTGTAGTCGCGCACCGGCTCCAGATATTTCAGATCCGCGAATCGGCCCTCGGGCGGCGACCCGTTCTCCTTCAGCATCTTCTGCATGGTCTCGCGCACCTCGCGCAGTTCCTGCGCGGTTGCGCCGACCACGTGCTCGGCCATGATCGCCGAGGACGCCTGGCCCAAAGCACAGGCCTTCACGTCATGCGCGAAGTCCGTCACAACGCCGTCCTGCATCTTCAGGTCGACAACCACGGTCGAACCGCAGAGCTTGGAATGGGCCTTGGCAGTGGCGTCAGCGT
>VFQN01003153.1_pt1 | contig 24138 bp, 37 predicted proteins | sample 3512371 | NCBI WGS metagenome assembly VFQN01 (sample SAMN10412370, study PRJNA504923) | tailings metagenome | isolation source: Replicate 2 from Balatoc abandoned mine | place: Philippines: Itogon, Benguet | collected 2017-08-28
CCATGATCCGATGCGGCAGCTTCGCCGTCCTTCCCCATCCGCCACATCCCCGTCCCTATCCGCCCACCCCCATTTTCCCCCCTTCCGTCGACCCAGGCCCGCCCCTGCACCCACCTGCTGGTTGCGCACCGCCATCCCCTTGACCCTGTCCCGCTCGCCCTTCTCCCTCAGCGCCGCCAGCTGCGCCTCATCCTCCTGCTGCAGCGCATCCAGCTCAGCCTCCAGCGCATCGAGCTCGCCACCACCACTACCCGCTGCCCTCCGTTTCCGGCCGCCACCCTCCGCCCCCTCCCGCCCTCTCCCCCTCTCCCCGTCCTCCGCCTCCTCTTCTATGTCGTCCAGGTCGCCTTCAGAGCCGCCCAGCATCAAGTCCTCATCGTCATCCTCCTCCTCCTCCTCCCCGTCCTCCTCCCCGTCCCCCGTGGAGGGCAGTTGGTCGTCCCCCTCCTCCGCACCGCTTGCGCCCCCTGCAAGGGCAGCGCATAGAGTCCTGAGTCTCACTCCATGGCCGTGCAGCCAAGGCCCTTGGCCGTCCTTGGGTGGGGACGGCCTCAAGACAGCAGCACAGAGCCGTGCTGCCCCCACAGGTAAGCGCACGAGGCAGTGGGCAAGAGCTGGGTGCAGCCTCGGGGTGCAGCGCAGTGCGCCATGGCGGTACCCACCCACCTGCACCCTTGTCGTCACTGACCTAGGACGAGTGCATGAGCCGCTACATGCCGCGGTGGGGCCAACCCGACACCCGGTACCGTACTATGAGCCACTGCTATTTTTTCGCGTCACTAGTGGTGTTTTCCCCCTTCCCCCTCCCCCGCTCTGCGGTTACCCCCCCGCCCCCCACACCGCCACCTGCCTGCAGCGACACGACTGCGCTTGGCAGCTCGCCCGTCCGCCTCCTGCTCCTCCTCCTCCTCCTCGTCCTCCCCATCGCCGTCTGACCCGAGGAAGCCGCCCTCCCCATCATCCTCGTCCTCTTCCTCCTCGTCCTCCTCCGCCTGCTCCCCGAACACTGCCGCCCGGGACGTCCTCCTGCCACGGTACGCCTCGTCCTCCAGCGCGATGTCGCCCCGCAGCCGCATGGGCTTCTCGGGGGCCAGCCTGGGGTGCGGAAGGCAGGGGCAGGGGTGGGGGTATGCGTGAGTTGCAAGGAGGACGGATGGGAAGGGCGGGGCGGGGTCACGGACAGGGGAGGGACAGGGAGGGACAGGGGCGGGGAGTAGCTGGGTGAGGAGGACAGGTGGGTACTGGGGTGGTGCGGCAGGAGGTCGGGTAGGTGTACTGTATGAGTCTGCACGGCGTGAGGTAGCCGATGGGCGGGATAGGGTGAAAGGGCAGTGGGGATGCTGCAGGGGTCTGCGGTGTAGAGCGCAGTGCGTGCATGTCTCACGGCTGGGGAGCACAGCAGGCAAGGAAGTTAAGGAGTCGGGGCCCAAGAGGGGCTCCCACCCATGCCCTGCTCTTTCGTAACCTGCACATCGCGAAGCCTGCTGTCTAGCGTTGCTTTCCTTATGTCTGGCAACGTCGCCAGCAGCAGCCCAAAGCCGCCGCCCGCCCAAAGGAGGTCCCCACGCCGGCAGCATTCAAGCTCCAAGCCTGACGCGGAGAGTCGTCATGTCTAATATCTTTCAAGCAATTTGTTCATTGTGAGTACTTGCCTGGATGGGGCCTTCCGGTCGTCCAAGTCTTCGTCGTCGCTGTGCAGCGCCGCGCCGTCGCCAAGCTCCAGCGCATCAGGGTCATGTTCTGCAGCCGATCAATTTGCATCAAATGCTTGACGTAATATGCGGGCCGAGCCTGACCTCCGCTCAGGGTGTTCACTGACCTCGGGCGGGGCCAGGCGTGAGTAAGTCGGCGAGCTCCTGCGCCAAGGATTTCTTCTTTGGAGCCATGGCTAAGAACAACTTGTCACAACCGGGTCTTGTCGCGGCCCAAGCCGAGGCGGAAGCGGCGTCAATGTCCGTGTCCGAGCGTGCCGACAGGTCAATCTCCAGCCTACGTTGCCGATTGTATGCAGAGTATTGCAGGTTAGTACCTTGTGATGGTTGCAGGTCAAGCCACCGGTCCAGCAACGACAGTTTGGGTTAGTGCCAGGTTTTGTGCCAGGGGAGACCTCACTGGGCAGGCGTGTCGCCCTGACCTTGTGTTGGGGTCATTGCAGCCGATAGCAGCTCTTGGCATACGCAAAAGCAGGCAAGCCCCCTTGGCCGGCCCCGTTCGGCTGCTCACAGAGGGACGGAGTTGGGACGGAGACGGACAGAGTGAGGCGTGCCCGGACAGGTGCATTCAGGTGCATTCCTTGCCAAGTGCCACAAACTGGCATGCATCCCAGCGGTTCAGAAGCTGAGCTCATATCTGCGGCTATCCTCGCTGCAGGGACATGCGTGCCAAGTGCGGCGTCTCCCCAATCACAAGTGCCCTTGGTGACTGATCGTTCTTGCTGATGGTCCAGGGAAAATTCGACTTGTCAGCACCATACCAGGATTGACGTCGCCAACTTCGTTTACACAAACCACAGGCTCTCTGCTCTCCTCTCTGCACGTGACGTCAGCCCCCACGCCAACGGCCCGCCTTCCCGCCTGTGCGTGTTTTCCTGACTCCTTGCTACCCGGCTCTCTTTCTAGTGCCACAAGCTGTCATGCCACGTGTCCCCTTCGTCACCAATGCAATCACGCAGCCTGCACATCAACACACGGCATAACAGCCACACGATGACACCAGTCGGTCATGCACCCATGGTGCGGTAACAGCGCACCGTACTGACGCCTCACACCCTTGTCCAACACAGCTCTCCAACCACCGCACAGCGCACAGCGAAGGTTCGCCGTACCAGCGCTCAGTACAGCCCCAGCTAGCGCACTCCATTCCGACTGTACGACACTGCTACGGCCGTACGACACAGCTACGGCCATTTGCGACAATGTCTCAACGCTGAGTCAGTGTACGTATTATGCAACTTTGCCTCCTGCAATCCTTGCAGGCCATGGTCCCGGTGGACGGATGCATCACCCGTCAGCTCAAAAAGCTAAACGTCCACAACTGTTCGTACTTCGTACAACTCTCGCACCTCGTACGAGCCAGGAAAGTGGCCGACCTAAGTGCACGGCTAGCGGCGCAGACAGACCTTCACCAGCACAGCAGGGGTCCCCCAGCCTGATCCTGTACGCCCCACAAAGCCAACGTCCCCACGCAATGCCCTCTCCATGCGACGTCAAACGCCTTGCCGCAAGGATACAGCTCCTGCTGCTGCTGCCGCTGCCGCTGGATGTATATACCCACACGACACTCCTAACCTACGGAGCCGCAACGACTGTCCGGGTTCCACCATGGTCCGCCCGCTGCTCTTCGTTCCGCCCACCAGCCCAAGCTGCCCTGTACGCCAGCCTGTACGAAGCGAGATCCAGAGCAGATCCAGAGCAGCCGTGCCTGCTTGCAATTCCTTCCGTTCGCCAGTAGCTAACGCCTCGCTTGCAGGCTGCTTAGACCTTAGGCCGCTTGCATGCTAGGCCGCTTAGATGGCAGGCCGCTTAGAAGTCGTCGTCGCTCCACAGGGCGTCGCCGCCCTCGTCCTCGTCCACCTCCAGCTCCGTCAGGTTGACCTGCAGGCAACCAACAACAACAGTTACAACTGCAACCGGACCATGAGCAGTGCATGCGGGGGGTGGCACGCACGCCAGTGCGGTAATGCAGGCGGTGAGGAGCGGGCGTGGATACAACCCGTGCAGTGCGTGTAGGTGAGCTCGCCGTGCCAGACACGCATGTGAGCTAGGAGCAGTAGCCGTAAGAAACCTCGACACGCCCAGCGCCTTCCCCTGGCCCCACCTGACCACCCGCAACCCATCAGATGCCGAGGAAATTTTACGTTTCATATGGTTACAAAAGTGTTCATGATGTCGGTCCAGTGCCCCCGGCCGCAACCCCACCTGGTACCGCAGGATGCCCCCGATGCCTCCGAACCCGCGGCAGAACTGGCTGCCCTCCTGGCTCTTGTTGGTCACGAACTCGAGCGTGCAGCCGAACTTCTTGTAGTTGTTGGCCAGCCACTCCAGCAGCGGCAGCTTTTCCTGCACCTCCAGGTCGGAGCCGCTCTCCTTGTCCTTGAAGTGAGACGTGTCCTTGGCCTGGGGGCGAGAGAGTCGAGATATTGATGTTGATGATGATGTTGATATTGATTGATGTAGTAAGTGAAGTAAGTGAGTGAAGTGAGACGTGTCCTTGGCCTGGGGGCGAGAGGGAGAGCTGGACAGCCGATTGCTGGGCGAGAAGGGCATACGCAGGGCAGGCGGGAGAAGACGGCGCGAGGCGTGCGATTGATGCAATACGCTGCAAGGCCCTAAGCGCTGCAGTGCAAGGTCCGGAGGGCGTGATGTGCAGGTAGGTGTGTCGTGATACGGGCCTTCCCTCGCAACACGAGGCCTCCATCTCGAGCATGCGAGCATGCCTCCATGCCCATGTCCTCTTGATGTGCTCCGGACGAGACCCCCTTGCCGGCAGGGCTTGCAACAATGGTTACAGACACCTTCGCATGTGCACCATAGCCAACCGTGTGGGGTACCCCACCTGCTCCGCGCTGAGCGATTGCCTCCCTGGTACGAGTGGTCTCGTACCCTTCCCGTGTGACACCACCTCCAGCCCATGCACGCCTCCCTCTCATCCCATCCCATCCCATCCCATCCCATCCCATCGCCTTTACGCTGCCGACCCCGCCCCCACCTGCTCCGCGTTGAGCAGCTTGACCTCCGCCTTCTGCGTGGTGGGGTTCATCAGCTCGTAGCGGTCGCAGTCCAGGTTCTCCCACACGATGAGGATCTCCACGGCGCCCATCTCCAGGCACTGCATCGTGTCCTTGACCGAGAACACGAACTTGCCTGGGAGGGGGCAGGGGGCGGCAGGGTTCGCGTTGAGGACATCGGACAAACCCAGATACGGTACATGTAGGACAGCCGAGACTTGCGTCCGGCGGCTTGCGCAAGACGCAGACGGTGTGCAGTCACACGCTTCGAGGTGCTGCCACGTTCCAATGCATACCCAACATTGCAACGCCCCGCTGCTGCTCCGCCCTTCCTCCCACCCGTCCTGCCCTCCGTCCTCACTGCCACTGGTGCCCTCACCGTGGTGTTGCCTCCCTGGTTCCCCGCCCCACGCCGCAGTCCGCCCTGCCCCACCACAGCCCGCCCACAGCCCCCCTGCTCCCATGCCTGTGACCTGACAGCTCTCCTTTCCACCGTGCCAATGACACCTCAAGACACATGGCGCGTGCTGAAGGTGCCTCTTCGTATCCTCTTCATGCCGGCCCCCCGTGGCCCCCACTTGCACCATGCGCCCTGGCGCCTCCTTCGCGCCCGCCCTGCCCCCGGCCGCCTGTCCTCACCCGAGTCCTGACTGATCTCCTCGGCTGATCTCCTCCATCCGCCTTTGTCTAAATCAATTCCCACACGCTGTGCTCCACTTTTCCCACTTCACCCAGTCCCTAGCTCACCCGAGTCCTGGCTGATCTCCTCGAAGAACCTCCCGATGAGGCGCTTCTCCTGCACGAACTTGACGTTGGACAGCATCTCCGCCGACAGCTCGATGGCCTGGTTGAAGCCGTTCTCGCCGCCTGCGCCAGAGCGGGCAAGTGGCAACCCTTGGCGGACGCTCGTGCCCCTGTTACAGTAACAGCGTGTGCTACGGATATCCCCGCAGGTAAGAATGCCGGGGACCAAGCTGCAGGATGTCCTCGTTGGACGCTTGTGACCCAGCGGTCACAGTAACAGGGCGTGCGGTGCCAAGAAGGTCTGACTGCCAAGGTGTGCTTGCGTGCTTGTGTGTTCGTGTCTCCGCGTGGCATGGGGGCGGGCCGCCCACGGGAAGGCATGGCGGCCCAGGTGCGACCCGGGGATGCTCGCTGTGGGACGAGAGCCATTTGATCTCTTGCCACATGTAGGCAGGAAATTGGTAATCCGTCCCGTTTCGATAGCCGTGAACACGTGTATGAGACAAACCATAGATTATACCGGGCCGACAGCTGCACCTGCGGCTTCTCCCGGCGTGACGGCCCCAGGTGCTAGCCATGCGGCTGCCCCAACACCACCCACCCAAAGAACCCCACGTGCTCTTTGCGCTTTCCCCGTCCTGCTGCCCACCCGCCTGGTCCAGCCACCCTGGTTACAGGGCTTGCATCCCCTCCCCTGCCCTCAATCCCCATCCCCTTGCCCGCCGCGCCCCTGCTCTCCCTCCCCCACCGCACGACACGTCCACCAAGCCCCCCCTGCTCATAGAACGGCTCGCCTCCGGCCCGTGCACCCCTCGCCGCACGTTCAACCCCGTCCCTCCCTCCCGCCCTTGTCATTCCCTCTGCCCCAACCCACCGCACAACCCACTAAGCCCACAACTGCCGATGGCCAAAAGGCTGCCCTACCTCCCGCCCCTCCCTGCCCCAACCCACCGTACCTTCAGTGTGCCTCCATAACCCCTTCAATCCACAACCCTCTTACCATGGTTCCCGACCCACCGGCTACCCCGCCCACCACGCCACACAGCTCTCCTGCGCGCTCCCTTCCCCTTCTCCCTTCGCCCCGACCCACCGTACGACACGTCCACCACTCCCAGCACCACCGCCTGCAGGCGCGGGTCGAACATGTCGGACTGCGACAGCTCGTTCTTGAAGTCCGCGCTGCCCGCCAGCACCAGGCCCGCCACGTTGGGCCGGTCGTTGGTGATGAAGAACTGCACCGCCAGCTCGGCAACCTGATAGGGGGGGGAGAGAGGGGTAGAGGACGAGTATGGAGGGAAGGAGCCGTGGAGGTGCTGTGCTAGGAGTGCAGGTTGGAAGGGACAAGGGGCGAGTATGGAGCGAGCGAGCCGCGGAAACGCTGTACTAGGAGTGCAGGAGGGATGGCTGTCCCTTTGTAGTGAGCTGCACGCCGGTTGCCGACAGCCGTGCCCGACGTTGCCTGGCGAGGGGGTGAGGTAGGCGGTGGGAGCTGCGGCACCCACACCCACACCCAGGACGTTCACGTTGGCCCCTGTTTGGGCGCGTTGCCGTTTGGGCCCCCCCGGCAGCTGGACGCATGCTTGCTATCCCACCCCTGCGTCGCGGCTGCGTCCACGAACGCAGCTGCTGCGCCCCCGAACGTGGCAACTGTGCCCCCCAACGCGGCGGCTCGTGAAGGCTGCAGGCCCGCCGCGCACCCAGGGGCACTGTGCACCCGGCCTCTAATGCCACTTCGCCTTGCGCCCCCTATCCCACGCTGTCTGGTCCGGCACTAGCATGTTCCTCACGCGGCCCATCCGCTTTGCAGGTAGATAAGCACCGGACCAGCGCCTGCCTTTCCGCCTGGCACTACGCTACCGGTGCCCTCATGGCTGCTGCTGCTGCTGCTGCCGCCGCCATCGCCCCGCCGCCACTGGCGCTGCTGCCACCCCAGCTTTGCTGCCTACTGCCGCTGGCCGCTGCGAGGCAGGCTGCTGCAACCGGCAGCAGCCCACAAGCCCGCCGGTGCCACCGCCTTGCCCAGGCCCTTCCCATGGCCCACCCGCCAGCAAGCGTTGCCGTTTCGGGGCAACCCACCGCCTCCATGAGCCCAATGGAACCGCATAGCGGCCGCAATCCTGCCACTCCGACTGCTGGTGCCACCAGCGCCCCGCCGCGCAGAGGCCCGCCGCCCCCACCCCGCCCGTGCGCTGCTGCACCCGCACAAGCCGCCCGTAAAGCCACCAGCCGTGCGCCGCCAGCGTGCTCAACGGCAGGACCCTGGGCACGGCTCTGACCCGCAAGCCCAGACAGGACGGAGCCGGACGTGTCGTGCACGTCTGCGCCATCGCCGCGGCGGCTCCGACTGCTGGCGAGCCGCTGTCCCTGTCCGCCCGTTGCCCACACCGGTCGCGTATGTAGGGCAGGCACGAAGGGCCCTGCCACCCACTGCTGCGCGCAGTCCGCGACCAGCCGTCGTGGGGCAGGTCTGCATCCTCCTGGTCCTGCTTCCCCTCCTGCTGCTGCCGCTGCCGCCGCCACCGCGCTCCTCCTGCTGCTGCCGCTCCTGCTGCCGTTGCTGCTGCCCGCCGCTCCAGGAATCCGCCGAGGCAAACAACAACAGACAAGACCGCCTGGTCGATCCTGTCCCTACCCGGCACCAGCAGCAACAATGCCAGCAGCTCAGCTTCCACCCCCACCTTGCGCACGTAGTTGTGGCGCTTCTCCACACGCAGGCGCGCGAAACGCAGCGCCGACTGCCCTCCTCTGCCGTGCTTCTTGGGCAGGTCCACCAGGAACTTGTGCATCACCTCGCGCGTGTTGCCGCACAGCGTGCCGAACAGGCTGCCGTTGCCGTCCATGATGATGAAGCCGTACCTGTACGGCAGCGGCAGTGCAAGCAGCGGCGACAGACGGGTGCGGCAGTACGGCAGTGAGGTGCTGTTGGTAAAGGGGACGTGTGCACTGTGTTCCGCGCCGTCAGTAAGCCCGTGGGCGCGCCGGTGGCGCTGCGCCGTGCGACTCAGGGCCGCTGTTAGCTGCTCTGCACCGGCCTCAGACAGGAAGTGGAGCACGCTGTTCCAACCCTTCCCCATCCCGCCGTCCGGGTGCTGCTGCGCTCCCTCCCTCCAATGGAATTTGTCACACGCACGCACTTGTTGTCGGACTCCAGCAGCTCGTTCAGCGCCTCCGTGTGGAACTTGTTGTCGCACAGGTACAGCGAGGTGTTGATGGGCTTGAAGGGCTCGAAGTCAATGTTCACCTTCTTTTCTTTCCCGTCATCTGTCATGATTGTCCCGGTGTACACGACCAGGCCGTTGGGGGGCACCTGGAAACAAACGCACGCAGCCGCGCGGCATTGCCGTCACTGAAAGGTTGCCCCCAAGCCAGTCCCGCTGCACGAACCGTGCGATACATCTTGTTGCTCGGGCGCTTTACATACCTTGGTGTATAGCTTCAGGCGCTGCTGTGCGGAGGTGATGGCTGACAGCACTGACAGGCGGTTCACGCGGGACTTGATGTTGGACGCTGTGCCATACTCATCGCCAAGCATCTTCTGGACACGCGCGACCTGCATGGCGGCCCGAGGGCAGCTCAGCGAAGCTGCTCAGCGGTCGCGCATCTGCCCTTGTGCGCGTTTGGCCGCCGTTCCCACCTGGTCCTTTGGCGGCATGATTAGGCTGATCATACTGGTACCGTTTCCTCTAGCAGCCTCCAGCGCCTTGATCAACTGTGGGCCAAATGGCGACGCAGGGAGCAGCATACTTTTGCCGCCGCCCGGACCCAGCGATGCGACCCGAGTGCCAGCGACTGGACGACTGCAATAGCTCACCCGCTTGATCTTCCACATCTCAATGTTCTTGTCCGTTTCGTCCGCCATGGTGCCCGAGTGCCCGAGGCACCAAAAACAAAGACTGGGACTTTTGAGGAAGGGAAGCCCGCCTAGGGCGGGTGCAATAGGATCAGTGCGTTGCTAGTACAGGTGTGTTAGTTAATCGGTGTGGGTTGTGAAAAGTACGTAGTGCGGGCGTAGCAGGGGCAAAGGCAAGGGTGTGCTGCATCGGGGCCTAGGCCAATGACACGGGAGGTATCCGACACCTAGATCCACCCACTGGAAACCGTGAAATACAGAACTGTTTAGTGCGCCAGCAACTTCCGCCAGGCCACCGAGCCCAATCTGATTTTGCACAACGTCCGCCGGCAAATGCACGCCTAAGAGTGACACCTGCAAACTTGCCGTCGAGCCCAAAACGAAAATGGCCTTAGATACCTGGAGCTTGAGAGGAAGAGGACGGTTGCCATCAGCTTCGCGGAGTCCGCTGTCTACAGCGTCGACGGGGCCGACGGCGATGCTGCGTGCTTGCCCGGGCGCGACAGCGACAGCGTTACGCGCATGCCCTCTTACAACAGCTACATCAACGGTTTCGACACTGGGGTGTTTGGGCCTTGCACGGGTCTTGCCGTGCCGCTCTCCCGGCCCAGGTGGGGTTGGGGTGGGGACTAGGGAGGTGGCAACCAGCCGTGTTGCACGGGTGGAGGCATAGGCTCCATCAGGCTCCATCCCCTGACCAGACGACAAGGCGCCGCTGCACTGTACCTTGAGCGCAACTGTTACGCCCCTTCATCCTGCTGCCACACCCTGACACCCGTCCTCCGCAGCCGCCCCTACCCGGCAACACCTCGGCGCCCGGCGTGCCCCCGCGCCGCCCCTGCACGCGTCCGCCGGCGGTGACGCCTCCTCGTCCCCACAAGGCCCCGGGGACCAGGGGCCAGGCGCATCGGAAGGGCAAGGACCGCAGCAGCAGCCGGGCGAGCAGCAGCAGCAGCAGCAGCAACAGGATGCGGGCGCTGCGGTGCCGGGCGGTGCCGGGCTGGAGGAGTGGGAGGAGGGGCTAGAGGGCGGGCCCGCAGAGCCGTGGAGCCCCGACTTCATTCGGTCGCTGTTGGAGGCGGAGCAGGAGTTGGAGGAGCTTGTGACAGGGGAGGAGTGGGTTGACAGCTTCCGGGACGACCCAGAGGTGGGTACGACAGGGGCGGACGGAGGCGGGCGCTGTGGTACGGCTGGCCGTACCAAGGGGGATAGCGAGGGGTGGAATGGGGACTGAGGGGTGCAAAGCCGGGACCACCGCGTGAGGCAGCAATTGGTAGTAGGTGTGTTGAGGAGGCCGGAGGCGTCCGGTGGCAAGGGGCGCGCTTTGGGGTGAGCTCGTGGCTGGTGCGCGGCTGGTGCCTTGTACGGCATGCGCAAGAGCCATGGCCCATGGGAGCGGGTCGTGATGGCGGCGTGTGACCGGGGAACGCGAGGGCGACTGTGTTAGGGCGCATTGAGCCGCACTCGCCGCACCTCTTCGGCACCCCACTACGACGGATTGCGGGCCTCATGGGAACCGTACGGCATTCCCCATTTTACCGTGTGCCGTACCGTGCTGCCATGCAGAGCTTGTACTACTACATGGACGACGCGTACGAGGAGGGGCCGAGCAGGGTGCTGTCGCCGGAGGCGGTGAGTCGGTTGGCGGTTGCTCGTTGTAACGTGGCAGTTGCATCGTACGGCGTACTGAAGGCTGCACATGCTTTCTTTGCCGGCGGCCGTGGAGTCTGCCAATGGGGAGCGTTTTCGGCGTAGTCAGCAAGTGTCAGCTGGCGGCCTGGCGGGAACAGCCGCAGCCATGCATACGGTTGCCCGGTTAAAGCATTGGCGCACCGAGGGCACCACGCGCTGAGGGGCCGCTGAAGGCTGTGGCAGAGGTTGGCATAACGCGGCTCTCGGCCTGCAGCTGCAACCCCGCGCCGCAACACGCCGTCGCCACGCGTGTACAGGCACCCCGGTGGACTGCCGCCCGGCGAGGAGCTCGGAAAGTTATAAACACAACGGTTTCCGTAAAATCTTCGGCAAGCCCTCTCCTCGGCGCCATATTTTTGGCCAGCTGAGGTGCCTCCGGCACCCTGGGCCCACAGACCAATCCCTGCTCCCCTGCTTAAAATCGACCTCGCACCGATATTCGCTCCGCTTCCTTCCCCCTCCGTCTCCAGGAGGAGCAGGCGGGCGACGAACCCGCCATGGCGTGGCCGGCCGCCGTGGCCAACGACATTGTGGGCATGGGCACGTGGCGCCTCAAGGTGCGCGCCGTGCCGTGCGATTGTGCCACGTGGGGGCTGACACGGACACGTGTGTCCACGCCGTGCAAACAATTTTTTGCGGCGTCTAGGTGTGCGCGCCGCACCGTGCCGTGCGGCCATGCCACGTGCCGTGTGACACGGGCAGCGTCAGCGTCGCAGCCAGCCGCCTCGTGGGCATTTGACAAGAGCACACGTGGCGTGTGGCGGCGGGATGCCGCGCGCATGCCGTGTTAATATGCCACGTTGGGTGCCGCCGCGTGCCAAGCGTGGGGTGCCCTGGGGCAAACGTGTGCGCCGATGCCACATGCCACTTTGCCCGCCAAACGGTGCTGCTCCTTGTTCGCCCTGCAACCCGCGCGTACACGCCTTCGCGTAGTAGCACGCGGCTTCAGCACGCGGTTCCCTCGTTGCTTGCCTGGCCACACGCATCCGTGCAATGCCGCACGTGCACAGCAGGCGCAAAGCGGGAGAGGGCGATTAGGCAGACCAGGACCTACAACAGGTTACAGGCTTTGCTCACGCCATTTGTATGCTTAATCCTCTCTGTGTGTGCCTTCCCTCAGGGCTCTCTGGACCCGGTCATCGAGTTCCTGGTGCCCCGCATCGAGGGCAACTGGCGAGAGCTGCTAGACACGGGTGAGTGCGGGGAGCGCACGGCTCTCGACATGCGAGTTCACCAGACAGAGTGACGCATTCTGTCACACGTTTACGTAGACAGAGTACCGGTACGCATACGTTGCATGGTGGGAGACGCCGGGGTCAGCATTGTTGTGCACCTGGTTAATGTATGCGGCAACAACTTGACGCGGTGCAGAGGCCCCAACCACCGGGACGGATCACCAATTTCCTGCCTACATGTGGCAAGAGATCAAATGGCTCTCGTCCCACAGCGAGCATCCTCGGGTCGCACCTGGGCCGCCATGCCTCCCCGGGGGCGGCCCACCCCCATGCCACGCGGAGACACTTCTGTGCACGGCGTTCACTCATGCATATAGCACGCAAGCACGTCACCAGCGCACTGCAACAGCAACACACGGCCTAGCAGAGCCGTAGATGCAAAATGCCGACCTGGTGAGCCGGCGCTCGGCACGCCCCTGTCCAGCCTTGATGCAGCTGCCATTATAAGCAAGCCCCTCGGTCAATGAGGCCTAAGGCCTAGCTGCGTTGCTTGCGGTGGCTTTGCCGCGTGGGCTGGGAGGCCAGGTCATAGCTCACCCCCAGAGCTACAGCAGTCCTGCGCCGCTGCCTACTATCTTCCGCTGGCACCCCCTGTTTCCCCCAGACCTGAACCCCCCTCCATGACCCCGTTTCCCCCAGACCTAAACCTGTACCCCCTCCGAACCTCCTTCCGTCGTTCCTCCCAGACGTAAACCTGTGACCCCCTGAAACCTCTCTACGCCGCGACCTCCAGACGTACACCCGTGCCCCTCCCAATCCCGTCCGCCCCGTTCCCCCCAGACCTGAACCTGTACCCCCGCGACCGCTGGAAGGCCCAGGGGTGGGACCTGGTGGACAGCGAGGACCCCAAGCGGGAGCTGGACGGCTTCTCCATCTTCGACATCCCCGACCCGCAGGAGGGCGCACAGGGGTGAGCGGGGCTAATACACACGGGGGCTGGAAGCACCACCGACCCGCAGGAGGGCGCACAGGGGTGAGCGGGGCTAATACACACGGGGGCTATTGCGGTGCGGCGCCGTGTAGGCATTGGGCCACACACGGAATCCTCCAACGCTGGGCCTGAGGGCTTTAGAGGCTTATGGGTCACTGCGGTGCGGCGCCCAGCGGGGGTACTCTGCAGGAGGCCGCTGCGGTGCGGCGCCCAGCGGGGACCTGGACACCCAGTGGGGGCCTCGCACTTGTGCCGTACCTGTACCCGTTGCACTGGCGGTGCATAGCCCTGGAGCACTGGAAGCAACTCACTGTGTGTGGACGGGTCGAAGGCAGGCGGAGCCGTGCCGGCCGCGTGCACTCAGCTCTCCTCGTCCTTGGGGCACTCTGGTCAGCGTCCGGTGGTGGCTGAAGTCCCCTAAACACTGGCGACCGGAGGAACAACCGCCACCATCGCAGCACTGCCACCGACCCTGCCCGCTTCCCCGTCCCAGTCCCTTCAGCCGGGCCAAACTTATAGGCTATGGCAGCTCGCATCGCGTCTCTTTGGCACTTTTACACCACTAGGCAACACGCCGCTCGCTTCACGCGACACCCCCTGCCCCCACGCCCCATCCTCCCTTCACTTGGTCCCCGTTTCCCCTTCACTCGGTCCCCATCCTTTTTTTGTTCAGGTATTCAGTCGGTCCCCGTCCTTTCTTGGTTCAGGTACCCCCGGCTGACGCTCGAGAACCGCGTGTACTGCTCCCGCGTGTTCCGCAAGCTGCACGTGGAGGTGGGCATACGGCAGGACGGGCTGCAGGTGCTGCACGTAGTGCTGTACCCGCGGTACAAGTGAGTCAGGGGGCGGACAGCGTAGGGGAGCGGTACAAGTGGGTCAGGGGGGACGGCAGGGGTTGAGAGTGGGCTTAGGTACAAGTGAGTCCGGGGGTGGGGGCCAGGCATTTGGCGTGAGCGGGCGGGCAGATGTTGCGTGTAGGCGGGTGGGCGGGCGGGCGAGGGAGGCGGTGCGGTGCATCGAATGGGGCCCCTTGTGTCGGCTGGGCGGCGCTGCGGCGCCGGAGTGGCCACGTGTCAACTAACGAATGCATTTTAAGTGTAACTCGACGCGACAGCAACGTTTGCATGATTGTGTTATGGCCTTTTTCTCCTAATGAGGTGGTGTCAACATGATGCCTTGCATCTGCAGCTTCGACCTGCCCATCTTCGGGCTGGACCTGGTGCTGGTCAAGGGGCGCGTGAGCCTGGCCGTGTGCGACCTCATGAGCCTGCGCCCCGACAGGAGGCTGCCGGCGCACTACATGGAGGTAAGGGGGGGGCATTGGCTAGGGGAGGTGAGGGGCGGGTGGAAGGTTGGAGCGGACCGTGGCGCTGCACCGCCACCACTGCCGCACCCCTTGCACAACCAAGTACCTCCTGTTGCCCCCCTGCCCCAACCCATGCGTCCAACTGCCGAATCCGTAAGCCCTCCTGCTGCCACTCCCAACCCCGCCCAAAGTTACCGTCTACCACTGACTAGCACTTTGGTTCCCACTTTGTGCCCCCCACAGACCATGGCGATGCTGCAGCACACGTTCTTCGAGGGCTGCGACATGTCCGACCGCCGCGTGCCCGACTGGGGCAAGGCCATATTCTCCCCCCTGGCGCTGTGCATCACGCCCAAGACGCCCGAGGAGCTCGCAGGCTTCGTAAAGTGGGTGCCGTGCGTATAAGCTAAACTGCTTCTCCCCCGAACGGGCAACGAATTGCAGTGCGGTGTACGGTACATTTAGGATGCATTGTGCGGCAGTGGGAGGTTAGCTCGTACCGGCGGGCGCAGCTTGGGCTGCACGTCCTGGTCACGTGCAGCAGGTGTATTACACCTACACACTGCGGGCACGAGCCAGGGGTGCATGGTCCCACGGACGCACAGCGATGATCCTCCAGACCTTGTGCACGTGGCGATAGGGCTCAAGCGCACGGAACGACAGCGAACGGCATGCGCAGGGCTGGAGAGTGCTGTTGCACACAGCCTTGCCCTTTTCCCCTTCAGGTGCGCCGTGGCGCTGTACCGTACCTGAAGCTGCACCACCAGACCGTGACGTCCACACCGCGATAACACACATGCATTTGCCCTTGCCCCTGTGCCCGCCAGGTACGCTGGTTGCGCTTCACCGCGCGCACCTGGACCAGACCACATGCTGCATGTGTATTAACACCCACACCCACACACATCCTTTCCTCCCCCACAGCGACAGTGACCTCCGACATGCCACTCTCCGGCTTTGCCTCGCCTCGCACCGATCTGCTTGCTACTCCTATATGTCTTGCTATGTATAAGGCTCACTTGCCTACGTCCCGCACCGCATCCGCTTCACATCCTTTCCTCCCCCACAGGTACGCCGTTGCGCTGCACCGCGCGCACCTGCTGTTCTGCAAGTCCGCGGAGCCCATCGTGGTGGCGCCCGGCCGCGCCGACAGCTGGAGCAAGGAGAAGAAGCTGCGGGAGCTGCTGGACGGGCAGAAGAGGTGCGATGGGCAGTTGGGCACACTATTGCGGGAGTTGATGCAGGAGGGTGCGGTATTGGTATGGGTGCCGCCGTACGTGCCGCCTGGTGCTGGGGTGCTTGGGGGAGGTGAGGTGAGGTGAGGGAGCTGCTGGACGGACAGAAGAGGTGCCCTGTGTGCTGGCACTCCAAGGGAATGTGGGTGGTTTATCCTGGGACTTGCGCGAGGGGCATGCGCCGGGTAAGACACTAGAGGGGTAGCGCCTGCCGGGCCGCCTGGTGGGAGGAACAAAGGACCAGTAACGCGGGGAAGTAGCGGTGGGGGGTGGGGGGTGAAGAGAAGTCAAGGGACAGAGGCACGGGAGTGTTGCGTTCACCGCATGACCAATCCCAGACGCTAGTTGGGCGTGAAGACAACAACATGCCTTTCTAGCTACGTTTGTGCCATTCTGGCTGCTCCTGCTGCTGCTGCACTTCCTCCCACTGCCGACCATGCTGCCCGTGCTGTCTCGCCTGCTGCCCCTGGCCTACTTACCATGATTGCTAACTGCGCCCAGATAAAAATCCCTGATAGGTGTGGTCGGGACCAGTAAGGATCGTGTGGCCACACCAACTGGAATGTAACATAAAATGTCAAATGTCAAAAATGGCCCAGGTTCTGCGACAACCAGCTGGCCAACATTAAGACGCGGCGGGTGCTGGAGGCGGCGTTCGGGGCGGAGTGGACCAACGAGTACATGGGCAAGGTAGGTCTGTGGGGAGGGCTTGGAAGGGGGTTACGGTAATGTTCAAGCAGACATTTCTGCACCGGAAACCCGCATCTGATGGTGTCCGGTGGCGCCGCTCCAGGTTATACAGGTAAATTCATTTTGCGCATGCGCGGGGTGCCCGTGCGAAGGTGGGGCTGTACGGCACGGGTGCGTGTAACTTGACAAGCACACGGACTTGCACGCAGCAGCGTGGTGTGTGAACGAGGGCCTGCCAGGGCCAACGCAACCGAGGGGCATCTTGCCTCTGTGTCACCGTGCTCCGCCTGACCTGCCGCATCCATGTACAGCATGTTGATCAGTTTAAATCCGAGCCTTATCGTTGCCGAACGGAACACTGGTCTTGGCGTAGTGGTTGGCATGTGCGGCTTCGGCTCCAGCGCAAGCAGAGGTCGTGCGACTGCACCCATGTACCGTACAGCATGCATTGCGCAGCATTGAGCGGTTGTGGTAGGCGCTCGAACCTGAACACTGAACCCCTGTCGGCGCCTCCCATGCCCGGTGGGCCCCCACCAGATGATGTTCGACTACGACCCGACGTACAACCCGCCGTACTACGACGCGTCCTTCGAGAAGCTGTACGAGTACTTCGAAGGCAACCACGAGTACGACGAGCTGGGTGAGTCTGTGCACCATATCCATATGGCCCCGTACAATGGGAGCTTGAGCTACGCGAAATGAAGCAGAGCGTCGCGCTTGGCCCATTGCACCTACACTGTGGACCATTGCACCTGTGGGCAACATGCGGCCAGCTTAGCAGGCCGCCTCTGTAAGCTGTAGGCCACAGGTGCAGACGTTCCTCAGTATTTTGTTCCCAGCTGCGGCCTTCTCCCCTGCCGCCAACACTGTACGCTGCGGCTCTGGACCACGAGCTGTACCTTACCCTACCTTGCTGCGCGCAAATAATCCCACGCTACCCCTGCGCTTACCCCACCCCGCCCCACCTCACCCCATCCGCAGCGGCCGAGGCGGCGGGCCTGGAGTTCGCGGCGAAGGCGGACCGCGCGACGGAGACCCTGCAGGTCGGCCGGCTTGCCAGCTACACCTGCAAATGTGCCGCGGGCATAGAGACACGCATCGCTGGACCGTAGCGCGCTGTGCCGGTATGCGCTTCTGCTCGCCTTCGTCCATCCCGGCTGCCGCCCATGACCCCATGTGGCCCTTTTTCGGTGGACACCCTGCAGTCGGGCCGCACTCCTCACATGTGTCAGTGGTCGGACATGGACCGCAACAGACAGCAATTTGACCAGGAGATTATGCCTCCCGCCAGCACCCGACCACATGTCGTGCTTACTGGACGGCCCTGCCTTGCGCTCATGCTCTCCTGCCGCGCTGCCGCTTCACGCACCCGCACCCCCGCCCAGTTTGCACTTCCTCGCATCCTATCCCGGTCTACCCCCTGGGGGACCGTGCCTCCCATCGTGTACCCAACGACAAGTTCCGCGTGTGACCCTTACCGCGGTCAAAACCACAAAAGGACAGCTTGCTCTTCCACCCCCCGCACCACCCGCTGCGTCTGCTTCTGTACCGCCTGATCCTCACCAAGGGCTGCCAGCAGCCCCGTGCTCCGCGAAAGGCTGCGCATTGCCCTGCAGCCAGCTACAGCTATCAATGCAGGGTGCAATGCATTAAGCATGCCACTCCTCCCCCGCGTCGCTCCCACAGGACGCCGTCGAGGGCCGCGTGTCCCGCAAAAAGCTGGGCCTGGCCATGGAGTTCATGTACGACAGCGACCCCACGTTCCGGGCGGCGGTGGAGGCGCTGGTCCCGGAGCTGCGGGAGGGCAAGAAGGTGGGCGGGGTCCAGAGGGAGAGGGCGGTACTACAGAGAACGAATCGTTGACTTGGTTGAGAGGGTGGGTCAGCAAAGGGCAGTACGAAGTACGCCGTTGGTCCGCCTGGGGCCCAGTGGGGCTGGCGGTGACACTGGCCGTGGTCCGTATGCAGAACGGATGGTCTATGCACATTGCCACCCCCGGAGTAACGGGGGTGGCAATTAAGGATGGGGACGGGGTGGTAGGCTGGGATGGAAGGGTGGGGTATTGTGGGGAGTGAAGTCGGGGGACCAGTGGGGAAGGGTAACGCAGGACACACAGAGCGAGGGAACATGGACATGGTGTGACACAAGTCTCGTTTGAAATGCTATTGTTTGCAACTGATGCTTTGCAGTCTCCGCGGGAGTTCATGACGGACGAGCTGATGGAGCTGCTGATCAACCCGGAGCGGGGCCTGCAGAAGGCCGCGCAGCAGGCGGAGAAGGACCTGGCCGCCCAGAAGGCGAAGGCAGCTGCCCAGAAATGAGGGGCGGCAGCTCCGTCGTTGCTCTGTGCGCTGATGGCTGTTGGAAAGGAGTTGGCAGGGGCGGTGGGATGCGGAAACGGGAAAGGCGGTGGCGGGGCGGGGCGTGCCCACTGCCCAGCTGTCCGGCTGTCGTGGGGCTGCTGGGGCCTGGGGTAAGCCCCCTACCATGCCGGTGATTGTAAGGGTCTGGTCTACCACTGTCCGCTATTATGACAGCGTATATCTTGCGTTAACATAGAAATGCTTCCCCACGTTGAGCCTCACTGACCCTCAATCTTTCGCGCCGGCCGGAAAGGCCGCGCTCAGAGCGCTTTCAATTGACGCCAATGACGGAAGGTGCACCATCAACACTACAGGTTAGATTTTGTCGCGGTCTTGTCGGGAGGCCGTAGGGCAGCAGGAAAGGATTCCCGCGTTGACTCCTGCCACCAACTCCACCTCGCAGTCGCAATACGAGACCGGACAGAAGGCAATATGTATAGCGAGCTTTGATGGGCAACAACGTAAGTGCAGTGAAATGCTTCTTGGCGGAGCAGGAGCCGAAGGCGACCCGCCGACCCGCACCCTTCCTCTCCTCGACCGCAGACCCTGTGGAGATTGTAGATAAGCGCCTTGAACGAGGCGATTTTGTATACTATGTACACTACATCGACAGTAAGTATTGGCGTTTGTTGAGTTTGGGGACAAGATGGACGAGGATGGCCTCGCCGAAACCGGTTCTTTCCTTCGCAGGAGATCGGCGGCTAGACGAATGGGTGACAGCGGACAAGCTGGGGTCATGGTCCCTGACGCCACGGCCCAGCCTGGCGCGGATGGACACGCTCCCCTCTTCCAGCCTTGGCGGGTGCGAAGCTTGTTGGCCGCACGCGCGCAGATTTGGGCGTTGGGGCACAGCATTATAGTGATGATTATGTCCTCTCGGGTCTGCTCGCAGGGACCTATTGTCCCCCACAGGGGACGGGAACACGCTGAAGGTCACGCGCCGGTTGAAACGGAAGTATGAGGAGGCGCACCACCTTCCGGTGGTGAGCAAACTCTGGGTTGTAGAGGCTGGACATGAAACACGGCGGGGGCCAAAGGCGCCATGCGCCTGTGTCACCTCCGGCATCCCTCGGGGCACAGGGAAGCGTCCCATGGGTCGGCCTCAACTCAGTTGGGCCCCACCAGCACCGGTGCTGTTCACCAGCGTTTGGTACCCAAATCAGACATCCCGGGCGTATGGACATGCAGGCAGTAAGCTGTTTACTGTCCGCCGATACCATAGCTTGCTAGCGGGCTCCCTCTTTCTTGACCCCCACCCGCCAAACCTGCGGTGCCCTGCGGCAGGACGAGCATGGCGGTGACCACGGGCACGACAAGGAGCACCACGCCCCCCGCGTGAAGAACATCCAGGTAGGCAGCTTGGGTGGGCGGGTTGGGGGTTGCTCTGATACGGCATGGCATATCCATGCAAGTTAGGGTGTCGCTGTGCCGGCTGTTGCGGTGGTGCTCTTGTATCAGCGGGGTCGGGGAGGCACCATACAGCGTCGAGGCTCGAGGGGGAGTAAGGGACAGCTGGCTCCCGGTAGACCAAGCGGACGGTCTCGGTCTGGCATCAGGATGAGCAGCAGTAAGCAAAACGGTGATTAGGGCAGGGCATGGCTCAGCATCAGGACTGGTCTTGGACCGCGGACTTTCAGCCTGGCATTTGCCAGCTCCTCTTGGTGGTGTCGCCGGAGCGGCAGTCGTACTGCTCGGGTGGAGGATTCATGCCGCCAGCGCAAGCCGAAGGGGAGGGGTGCGCAAGGCCATGTACAGCTGTTTCGACAACCGCCAGCCGGGTTGCTGTGCCGGACGGCATCTGAGCTCGCGTGAACGCGGAGGGACCTTTGCAGTGCAGGGCGCTTGCATTGTATCTCGCTAAGCCGCTCGCCCCCTTTTCTTTGGCCGGGGGCCACAGGTTGTGGAGTTCGGGCGATACGAGATGGACACGTGGTACTACTCGCCGTACCCCGAGCCGTACGCCTCCGCCACCAAGCTGTACCTGTGCGAGTACACGCTCAAGTACTTCCGGAAGAAGAAAACGCTGCTGCGCCACCTGGCCAAGCTGGACATACGGCACCCGCCGGGTGGGTAGTTGCACAACGCTGCGAGTTAAGGGCTTGTTATGGACGGGTGACATGTCATGTAGGAGACGTTACCGGCAGAATGACTGGCGTGGCCCAACTGCAGCTGCATTGCGCTCACAGTGACTTTCGTGCGCCCCGTCGCTCCCCCAGGCGACGAGATCTACCGCTCTCCGCCGCCGCCCCCCGGTCAGCCCAACTACACGGGCGGGGCGGTGACCAAGCCGCCCATCAGCGTGTTCGAGGTGGACGGCAAGAAGGCCAAGGTGGGAACGGATAGCCGCTCCGCGGCAAAGCAGTTTCACTTGGAAACCGAATGCTTGTCTGTAGACCGCATAAAATGTACCGAACAAGCTGAACAACGTACCCTGACCCGCCCTACCTCCGTTCTCCGCCCTCCACGCCGTGCCCCTATCTCCCACTGTTTCCCTCGCTGCACGCCGTACCCCTCCCTCCCCAGGTGTACTGCCAGAACCTGTGCCTGCTGTCCAAGCTGTTCCTGGACCACAAGACGCTATACTACGACGTGGACCCCTTCCTGTTCTACGTGCTGTGCGAGCGGGACCAGCACGGGTACCACCTGGTGAGGGGGTGGAGAGAGGGCTGAGGCCATTAGGGTTGAGGAAGGTTGTTTGGCATGGAGTGGTAGTCAGGTAGCAGAGGGCGTCTGATGATGGCGGGCCTGGGCGCTGGGGCTGTGGGTACCGGGTTGAAGGGAATACTGCGCAGACGCCAGCGTCGAGTTTCGCTGGAGTGTGCGTAGCGCAGGGGGGGGGGGCATTAGCAGGCGGAAAGACACCTCCCGGCCAGCAGGGGTACCACCTGGTGAGGGCGACACGGAGCGCCAGCAGTGAACCGGGGGCGAGGCGGAGGCGAGACAGCTCCGGGTCATCTACGAACGCGCACCAAGCCTTGACACCCTCTCCCGTCCTTCGCATTTGCCCTCCACTACGCCCCATCCGTTGTGCAGGTGGGGTACTTCAGCAAGGAGAAGAGCTGCATGGAGGACTACAACCTGGCCTGCATCCTCACGCTGCCCGCCTACCAGCGCAAGGGCTACGGCAAGTTCCTCATCGCCTTCGCCTACGAGCTGAGCCGCAGGGAGGGACGCATAGGCACGCCGGAGCGGCCGCTGTCGGACCTGGGCGCGGTGGGTTTCAGGGGCGGAGGACAGTGGGGTAACCGCAGAGCGGCACAAGCGAAGGAGCCGGGAGCCGCGGGAGGCGGTGGGTGGTTGGGTGTGGGGCAGGCAGAGGCGGAGGCCAGCGCTTGGCCAGGCCGCGTGCGGACGGCCCACCGTTGGCGGGACCGGGGGCTCGGGGCCCGCCCCGCCACATCACTACCACCTTGACTCAATTTGTCTCTCAATCCCATGCTCTGGCCGCTCCCCTTCCTGCAGGTGTCGTTCCGCTCCTACTGGACGCGCGTGCTGCTGGAGCAGCTGCGCAACGTCAAGGGCGACGTGTCCATCAAGGAGATGGCGGAGGCCACCATGATCCGCGGCCAGGACATCGTGGACACGCTGCAGAGCCTGGGCCTCATCAAGTACTGGAAGGGCACGCACCTCATACACGCAGACCCCAAGGTGCGCGCGCCGGGCCGCGGCCGGGCGGGGTTTAGAAGCTTGGGAGAGGCGGAGGAGGTTTGGGGCGCACGGGGTGAAGCAGAGGACGGTGGGTGGCACAAGATGCAGCGACTAGCTGCGTGTAGTGGTCAGGGCTTTACCACGACGCAGACGCACGGCGCCGGCTGTTGCAGTTCCCATACCCGTACCCGCGCTCCCCACACCCCGCCAACGCCCTTTTCCCCCGCCGCTCCCTTGCAGGTGGTGCAGGAGCACTGGTCCAAGTACATGCACCAGCGGGTCATCGAGGTGGACCCCGCCTGCCTGCACTGGCAGCCGCTGCCCACCACCACCGCGCGCAGGAGGCCGTGAGGCCCTGGGGCCCCTGGGCAACCGTGGGTACCCGGGGCAGCGCAACGCCGTTCCCCGCCACCTTCCTCACGCCCCAACTGCAAGGGCCGCCGCTCCAGCGGCGAGCAGCCTGTGTTGCCGGGGGAGGCCCGGCACGGGCAGCCGTGCCCAGATAAGGAGGAGTAGCGTGGTGCAGTGCAGGAGCAGCAGCCGCTCGCAGCGCCTGGTAGCTCGTGCATGGGCTGCAGGACGTAGGGCGGGCGGCGGGCAGGGCTGGTGGGCTTAGCGACTGCGACCGCCACCGGACGGGTGACCCTTGGCGCCATAGCTGCCTGACTGGCTGGCTTTGGCCCCGTAGGTGCCTGGCTGGCACGCCGTGGGATGGAGCGTGGCATGGGGGATGGAGCCTGGCGTTGTGTTGTCGGCATGAATGACCGTGCGGGTTGTGGCTAGAGAAGGCGTGCAGCTGGCTGGGCCGTGCAGGGAGGAGGGAGCCGTGCGGCGAGGGGGCTGCATGTGGAGGCTGCACGGTCACTTGGGAAAGCATGGGGTGAGTTGGAGGTGGTGTTGGGTGGTCGCGGCTCAGCTTCGGGGCGTGTTGGGCCGTTGGGGCGGCGGTTGTGCGCGCGAGGCGTACGGGCGATGAATTGGGTCGTGCGGCCTACAGAACTGGGAGTGGTGCATTGCACTTGTTCTGCATGAATGCTTGTGGAAGGTCGGGTGAACGTACGAGAGGTGATTTGCATGGAAGCGCGGTTGGCAGTCGGGTTGTCTTGTTCCATGGGGTGAGGTCTGTTGCCCTGCGAAGGAAGGGGCCTGGGGTGCGACCGGCGGCTCGCCTGGTGAAGCGTGTCTCCGCAGTGTGTCTCCGCAATGTGTCTCCGCAATGTGGTACTAAGGGAAGAATAGGAGGTCCGCTAGGGAACAGCGGGAGCGGGCGCTGGCAGGCCGTACGCGCTACGGTATGTGGCGCTGAAGGTTTTGGTGGATGCTGAGTCGCTTCACCTGCTGTACGTAAAGGGGCGAGTGTGAAAGGGGACACGGGAGTCCCACCATGGAGCTTTCTCGGCAAGCTCACACACTCCATCATTCGCCTCTGTAAAGGTGGTACCCGAGCTCCGGCGTCTCCAGCGCCCAGGTGTACAAAGCTTGCCAAGCGGCAAGGCCATGTTCAGGGGATGCCCCGTACCCGACACTGGTAGTCTTCCTGAGATGGCATAGTCCACTATTCACTAAGTACTGATTCGCAACCGAACATGCTTCCAATATGTAGGCAGCTGGCTACCACCTACGCGCCAGCACGCACCCAGGCAAGGATGGCACACACCGTCGAGCGGGTGTCCTCATTGCCGTCGCCCCCCGGATCAGCCCGGCCCACATCCAGATAG
>VFQN01003154.1_pt1 | contig 24134 bp, 26 predicted proteins | sample 3512371 | NCBI WGS metagenome assembly VFQN01 (sample SAMN10412370, study PRJNA504923) | tailings metagenome | isolation source: Replicate 2 from Balatoc abandoned mine | place: Philippines: Itogon, Benguet | collected 2017-08-28
GAGTGGGGCGAGAGCATATGCCATCAAGAAGATTAAAAGGAAGGAAAAGCGCTTTTTCGAATTCTGGCATAAACTTGCGCGAAAGAGGGCATTACGACGACGTCGACGTATCCTCGCCACAGTAATTGGGAACTACGCAACCAAAGCCCGCTGCTTCGAGCGAATCAAGTTATTTATTGAAAATAACCGCCGCATCGAAGCAGTCGTGGGTACTTTGCATAAAAAGGCGCGTCTCTTCAGACTAGCCGGAACACATATCAGAGAATTTCGACGATTGCATGCTCTAAGAATGGCTTATCATAAGTGGTGGAACATCTGCGTTGAAGAGAACAATGCCGAAGTCGCGAAGGAGCATAATTATTATCGACTTTTACGCAAGGTTTTCACACCCTGGCGAACTCACGCCCACGAGCAAGCTGAGGCAGAAAGACAAGATATTATTGTACGTGAGAATCAGCAACGCCTTGAACGCATGTTACAAGAGGCCGAAGAAGCTACCAAGCTGTTAATGGAGTTAGAAAAGCAGCGCGAGGAGCAGAGGAAGGAAGAGGAGGAGCGCAAGAAGGAGGAAGAAAAGAAGCGCTCATTGGAAGAGAGTCGACAGAAATTGAGAGCAGATAAACTGGCGGAGAAGCGATTACTCTTATCAATGCAGAGAGAGGTTCGGAGGAAGCGAGTTGAGGCAGAGATGAGCATGTTGAAGTTGCGCTTCACAGTAGAGTTTCAAGAAAAAGCTCAGGAGTATTACGTCAAAGCCAAGGATCGAATCACCGCTTATATTGAGAACCCGGACAACAAACTAGCTATCGACCTTAAATTCCAACAGTTAAAGCGAGAGTTTTATGCGAATCCTTCCCCAGAAACGAAGGAGAGAGAACGAATCCTGTCTTCTTATAAGAACATTCTCTTCCTCCACATAGAGGCGAAGCTGCTCTTAGAGAATAAGGACATCATGGACCTCGTCATTGAATTCGATAAAGAGAAGAAAGGTTACTTAACTTACTCTGAGTTCGGGAATTTCATTCGCTCTGTCGGCGCAAACCTGAAGGAGTCGCAGGTGGTCTCTGTCATCAGAGGCGTGGACTCTGACAAGGACGGATATGTTGATTTCAAGGAGATCGAGACCGCGATGAAAGAGTTGACTCAGATGGGTGTCCCTGGCAGCCCATGGAAGCTATATATCGATCCCTCGGAAGATGTTATCTGCTACCACAACTTTCTGACGAACGAAAAATATTTGGAATACGAGATGAATGATCAGATATTGCGAACCATTGTTATCGCCAACATGTACGGAGAGGCGGAACATAAGACAAAGCAAGAATTGCTTACGCTGAGGAAGGAGGAATGGTCTCAGCGACTATCTGAATACATGGCGAGGAGACTACAGTTCATGTATAGACAGTGGAGGGCGAGGAAGTGGCGTGCTAAGAAGATTTGGAAGGTAGAAAAGAAAGTGCTCCAGCATAAATCGAAGCAACAACGTCTCATCGTACATTTTCTCGAGAGAGTGATTTATTCTTTTCAGTCCAGACAAACCTTTCGCAAGCAACTACATCTCACGATAGAGAAGCTCTATGACGTGGAGAGTAAACAAATCTTCTACTACAATCATCATACACAGCAGTCGTCTTGGGAGAAACCACGCCTCCTTCTACGATATGGTGATGTCACTGCGCCATGTGTTTGGATCCCTCTCGACACTGCCAACGGCGAGAAAGAGAACGCGGAAGATGACGAAGAGGAAGATGGAAATGAATCAGAATCAAGGAAGGATAAAAAGAAGAAAAAGGGAAAGAAGATGAAGAGTAAGAAGAAGCTTGAAGAAGAGAAAGAAAACAGTGGTTATTATCACATTCTTGCAAAAAGAGAGTATCCCAAGAAACCCGACGGTTTCCCGCTTTGTCAGACATGTAACTACCTCCTCGCTGTACACACGTGTACTCAGTGTGCCTTGCATTACTGCTTCACTTGCCATCGAAAGTCACATGCACATCCCTTAGGATTCTCTCAAAAGACGAAGGCGAAGCGTCGTCAGTACACCAATCCACGTAAGCTACTCATTACCCCCTTATCACCTCGTAACGATGAATGACGATGTTAGAATTCGTGGAGCAATTGAATAACTTCCTTCACACCTGGATTGACACGAAGCCATACTCGTGCGACCTTTGTAAATCGTCTAACAAGCTGCTTGCTGCCTTCCACTGCGATGGATGCAAGAAGAATCTATGTCGTCAGTGCTTCCACAGGTCAGACATCATCCCATCCCATCCCATTCGAGCATCATTTACCACTAATTGATAGAATTCACCCACCTGACCGAGGGACAGACCATTACTTCTACAACATCTGAAGGTTCCAAAAAGATAAGAAACGAGTACAAATAAGTCAAAGCTACTTAATTAGGAAGAAGGACAAAGAAAATGAAAAACGCTATCAGCAGTAATAATATATCTCTCCTCTACCGTCAATGAAAAGCTTCTCGAGGAAAGTACAGAAGAGGCACAGGGCTTGGACAGCGCAGGAAGGGGATTGATTGCAATGGAGTCAAAAGCAACAACGACGAAGGCGACGACGGTCTTAATCATAACAAACCACGCTCTACGTCTCGTCCAGAGCTTCATTCAATGTTTAGAGCAATACAGCACCACAATAGCTCTGCACACAACAAGTACAACAGATTATTCTCTTATAAAATCACTACACTGCACCTCTAGGTGGTTAAGGATGTCATCGCTCAGAAAACAAAAGACGCGGATAAGAATAGATTGAAGTCGAATGATATGAGTCGAAAAGGACGAGAGGATGGGGGAGGAGGAGGAACGATGTTAGGCGTGATGTAAGTGGTTGGCGGATAGATGTTGTTGCTGCTGTTGTTGCTGTTGGTTGACGGTAATGACTGAGGTGATAGCTTCATTGAAGTCGCTGACATCGCTCTTGTGCAAGCTCTTCAGCAGGATTGAGATTTGGAATTGAGTCGAGTTCATCATAATGAACACGACTGCCACTGCTGCTTCAATAGTGAGTTCGTCGAGCAGCGAAAAACCCGACTCAGTTGCCACCTCGGCCTGACTTGCGTTACGTTTTCGTGCCGAGCGACTCGGACCAGTAGGTGGAAGCATGGAAGTTGATGAAGTGCTCGGAGAATGCATGCCATAACTGGAATTACTGCCAGGACCACCAATTCCTCCCCCTGCCTCCATCGCTATACCCATACCACCGCCATTCAGGTCCTGTCGTTCCTGTAACAATCAAAGGATTGAGTCCGTAAAAGAAATAACAGAGCTGATTGCGAGGCTAACCTGAGCCGAATGATTGTTCGAGGAGAAAAATCCCGTCGAGAAATTGCGTGGCAAGAAGGAAGAGAACTTCGGATTGGTGAAAAGGACGAAGTTGTTTCCGTCAATGTTTAATCTTTGTAGTGATGTAATGAGGTGCAGGAGAATAACTCTAACAAAGATACACATTGAAATAGGAACAGGAAGAGAGTTATGAAAACGATCTTACCGTTGAGCAGTTTCGTTTAAATAGCGGAAGAATCGCACACATTCAATAGGCACATCTTTTAGGTTATGATCCATACCACCATATGAAGCACCAGAGTCAGCATAAAGTTGTTGGTGTACTCGAGATAGTGCAGCTGTAGTGAGTGCAGCAGAGTGGTAAATGTGCGGTTCAAGCCCGGGTGTATTAGGGGCGGGTGCTGATTTAATTGCACTGTTGTTTGCGCTTTGAGGAATAGGTTGTATGATCACAGGTGAGCCTTGGCGCAATGACATTGTCTGAATTTGACGAGATATACTGCTGTCATCATTGCCCATTCCGCTACCATTGTTTTGATGCGAAGAGATGGAGCCATGGTCCGATTGCACCGAGTGATCATCAAAAGAATCTGAAGAATAACAAACAACCCTCACTAAAGTAAAGAAAGAGAGAAATGAAGTCATTTACCTCCTCTGGCACGCTTCCATTGAGGTGTTTCTTGTGGCGTTACGTGTCCACTCTGATAGGGAGATTGTTGCACTGTTACTTGGAGGTTGGAGGAGGAACCACTACCAGAACCATTGAAAGGTAGTGGCGACTTCTTCAGCTGATAAAGTGCATCAGCAACCTCTCTCGTGGAGTGATCTTGCTCAACCTTCAATCCCTGGAAAGGAGATCTCGCTCCTTCGCCATCAATGCTTCTCATATAGTTTCGAGTGTCTATCCCACCATTGTTCTCATGCGCGTTTTGTTGTTGGTCTGTTGTGTCAAAACGGAGGATATTGGACAACACAGTGGAGTCAGAAGATGCAGTTTTGAGGAAATACATCGCGTCGTCTTGCAAAGCACGGACTTTATCATTTGATTGAGATCTATCTGCTGACGAAAGGTGAGGAAGCTGACTTGATGCAATGCTCTCTTCACGGTCACTCTCTTCCTCAGATGTATCATCATCGAAAGCGCTCAACGCTACGAGTGCTTCTTGACTCAACTCGATGCCAGAACCATTAATATTCTTCTTGAACTGAATCACCGCATCGCGCATCTCCGCTTTAGAGCTGTGCTTCATAACTTGCGTCGGGCCTGGCTCAAAGGAGCGATCCTTCAACCACTTCTTCATGGCACACGAGTTCCAACGATTTTTCACAGCATTTTCTGTTCGGCCTGGAAGAAGTTTTGAGATCTCACACCATCGATTGCCGAAACATTTTTGCGCCTCGTAGATGATTTGTTCCTCCTCATTGGTCCAATCTCCTTTCTTGATCGAAGGATCAAGATGATTGAACCAGCGTTCTCGACATTGCTTTCCGATGCGCCCTGGCAGCTTCGCAGCAATGGAAGACCACTTAACCTTGCCCACACCATGTTTCATCACCATCTCCATCACGATGGCATCTTCCTCCTTTGTCCAGGTGCCTTTATGTAACCCCGGCTAAACAGAGAATTGATGGAAAGGGTCAGAATGGTGTAAAGAGACAAGTTGAAGAGGATCTCACCTTCAGCACTTTGTTCCAGCGATGCAGGCATTGTACATCAGTGCGGTTTGATCCGAGCAAGCTCGCCACTTTCTTCCAACTCTTCGGTCCATGCTCCTGCACAATCTCCCTCAACATATTGTCTTCTTCTTGTGTCCACTTGCCTCCTGCTGGTCCTGCGCCTTTCTTCTCAGGTCGAGGGCGAGCCAGAAGAGGATTGACAGGTTTCGTCGCATTAGAAGGAAAACCTTTACCAGCCTCGAACTTAAAGTCCTCCTCCTCCTAATTACACTCATCAGTCCAATGAAAGAGGTTCAAAGAAAGGCTATACATTGGGCAATATTCCTGCGTCTCCTGTCATCGCAGCAAGTTCCTCCATATCAACAGAGAAGGACAGTGTCCCCAAAGGAAACTCATCTAATGCATCTGAAGAAGAAAGAGATTAACAAAAAAACGATCAATGAGGCGCTCAACTCTTTACCTCGTTCTATTCTTCCCTCGACATCCATGTACCAGTGACTGTTGTCCCCTGCAGTATAGAGTTAAGCGCACGCGGTAAAATCGAAAATAGGCTTACGTGAAGCATCTCGAAAGATATTCATTGACATTACTGTTAATCTGTGTGAGATTCAATCGACTTGAATATTAAATCTGAAACGGTTGCTCAAGTGAAAAGAAAGATATCCTCTATTCAATCAGTGAATAATAGACCTGAAACACAAGTAATACTACAAAAGACTTTGATTTCAAATGATGAAAGAGGATGATTGATTCGGGAATAATTTAAGAAGCCCTGAGACTAGTCGCTATTCATTGATCAAGATATCACTCAAATGTCTTCAGAAAAGCAGAAAGATGCAGAACATCTTAAAACTCACTTTTATCAGCAAATAAATCGTATTTTATATATAAAGAAAATCGTAATTCTTAGTTAGTTATTTCTAGAGTTTTTTGAAATAACGGATTTGGAAAGTTCCCAAATTAACGGATTCTTTATAGAAAAAACTGAGATTTGAGAAAGACGAGTTTCATTGAGACATCACATTATAATATAATAAGAATGCCATCTTTAGATACAACAACAACACAACCACAGGCTTCGACAAAGAAGCAGACGAAGAGGCTTCAGAAGAGCACTGATAATCCTTTCCAATCAAACAACAAGTCAGAAATTACAAAGAGGGTCAATGTTGGTCTCGCTGGACAAACTCCAAAGAAGATTATACCCAATCAGAAGCCATCGTACAACGGGAAAGGTTTAGATGCAGTCACTGAAAACTCAACTGAGGAAGAAGAATCTCCACTACCTGCAAGCGAAACTCATCACAACATTCTCTCTGCTCAAGAGTTTCTCGCAAGACAGTCGAGCAGACCGAAAACAGGGAGAGGGAAGCACAACCCTTCACCCGACGAGTTCTTTGACTACGTCGTGCCTTCTCCATCCCATGATAGGCTTGCAGCGAACCGCTTGGTGATCAACCACCGATCAAAGAAGGCGATTCTCCTCGCTGACGAAGAAAAGGTCGCGGAAGAGAACGAGAATGATTCCAATGCCTTAGCCGTCGAGACAGAGAGACATGATATCTCGAACAATTATCTACTCGGACTTAATCTGGACGGTATTCAGCGAGGAAAGCAGGTTGCTTTGTTGGGCTGTTGGCTCTTCGGATCCGCGCTGAAAATATAGAGAGACAGAGACCCGTCCATCACCTCTAGTCCTAACACCACTTATCCTCTGCCCGACGAGGCAGAACCATTTTCATCATCTGTTCTTTTATTTTGATTTTTCTTTATTGATTGTGATTTAATTATAAATAATATGTCAAGCGATCCCCGCTATCGCCGCTGATCTCATATGAAATACCTGACAAGAAAGAAAGAACTATTAACCCAACCATAACCAACCCAACCAAACAAAAAACCGCCTAACCCTACCCTAACTCTAACTAGACTAAAACAGAATAGATCTCACACCATCATCCCCTCATCGCAACTCAGATAGCATGACGTGAGGGTTCTCGAGGTAGTGCTTCCACAAGTTCGAGAACTTGGCGACCGTTGCTCCGTCGATGACTCGATGATCCGCCGACCAAGACACATTCATGAGAGTGGAAGGAGAGACTGTGGCTTCACCGTCTTCGATCTGCTCTACAGTTGCTGGATTGCCGTTGCGATCGAGATAGCGAGGTAAGATCTGCAATCTGCCGAAGGCACCGATGATAACTTGAGGGACAACTAACACCGGCACAGCATAGGTTCCACCGACACTCCCTACAATAGAAGGAATGACGTCATACAAGGAAAGAAGTGAGGAGAGTGCAGTGGGTCTTACCGATATTAGAAAGAGAGAAGGTTCCGCCAGACAGTTGAGCCTCTGTGATAGTTCCATTGACAGCAGCTTCCTATAACAGTGAAAGACAATGAGAATGGATAGAAGGTGACGTCAGAGAGGCATCACCTGTAACTGACTCAGAGCGATCGCAATCTCAAAGATTGACTTGTTTTGCACTTGTTTGATCACAGGGACGACCAAGCCTTTGGGTGTGTCCATCGCGATACCAATGTTGTGGTTGGCGTGGTACGTCATCTCCGTCACTTCCGCATTGACAGTGGCGTTCAACATTGGGAACTGTAGGAGAGCCATAGATGTTGCTTTAATAAGGATAGGCATGTAGCTCAGCTTCACACCCTTGCTAGCCGCGGTCTTCTTCAGGTCGTGACGGAGCTTCTTCACCTTATCGAAGCTGATTTCCTCGCAGTACGTCAGGTGCTGCACCTGCAGAGCTGCAGTCATACTCTTCACCATCATACGTTGCACGCCTCTGATAGGCACCTTCTGATCGATTAAAGGCGCTGTGACGGCAGGGGCAGCGACTGGCTGAGCGGTCTTAACCGAGGAGGTGGATGAGGTAGTGGCAGGAGGTGCAGGTCTTTGAGGTGCCGCAGCAACACTTCCTCCGCCTCGTTGGCCTTGTAAGAAGACAAGTACGTCCTCCTTTGTGATGCGATCCTTGGGTCCGGTGGGAGTGACCTGCGTCAGGTCGATGTTGTTTTCCTTCGCGATCTTTCTCACTGCAGGTGTGGTGAGGATCTTATGAGAGCTGCGGTGACCAGCATTCGTCAGACCAGCAGCAGCTTTGCCAGGTGCTGCGATACTAGGGGAGTTGGGCTTATAATGTGACGTGGCAGGAAGTTCCTTCTCCTTCGCGTCGTTCACTAACTTCCCTGTGCTCGCTGCGGCTGTCTCGATGTCCACGAGGGTCGATCCAACCTACCAATAGAGCCTTTTCAGCTATTTAAAACTGAAAGAAGCGATGATATCCTCACCTTCACGATGCTTCCTTCCTCGTGATAGACTGTGGTGATGACGCCGTCATAGCGACTGGTGATCTCCACTGTAGCCTTATCACTCTGCACCTCACAAATACGATCAAAAGATTTGACTGTGTCTCCTGCCTTCACAAACCATTTCATTAACTCTACTTCTGCAATACCTTCACCGATATCAGCTAACTTGAAGGGAACAACAGCGAGACTTCGGCTAAGAGTGAGAGGAACACTCCTCAATACCCTACTCTGTCGATTGAGGATATAGTGCATTGCTTTGGTCGAGGCGAGCATGATTGCAGCAGAATCTCTCTTGGTTCTGGTTAGATTGTGAAGGACTCTGATGGCTCGCTGTTGTTGAACTGACACTTCTGCAAGTTGTATTAAACCCAGAGGAAATCAAAGAAATTCCAAGAAATATGAAGGATTTCTTTTCTTTTTCTGAGAATTTAATTTTCTCCCGAAAGTGGGAAATTGAAGAATCTTCGCTCGCTTGAACAGATCGCAACAGCAATCATTCAACCAATAACAAGTAGAACACCTTAGATATCCCTCGATATCCTCCACGACCCCTCCCTCCCTCCCGTCTCTCTGTGGCTACCTCGATACTGTCACTTGAATTCTCAATTATCCTGTAATTCGGTGAGGTTTTATTCATATTTTAGGTAAGAACACCGCAACGCAACTTCAACAAGCATCAAATATCATCTAATTTCGAATATCTAGCTCAAGATATAATGTTATCAAGATCAATCCTAAGGAAGACGCTCCGACAGGCGAAGAATGTTGATCAATCTCTCTTCACTCGCAGCTTATCAACGGTCCAAGAGACTAAGCGCATGAATCTTTTCACAGCCGTTAACGACGCTATGAGAATTGCCCTCAAGACTGATCCTACTGCAGCTGTATTTGGTGAAGATGTGGGATTCGGTGGTGTGTTTCGTTGCTCGGTTGGCTTACAGGAGGAGTTTGGCAAGCATCGAGTCTTCAACACTCCTCTCTGCGAGCAAGGCATCGCAGGTACCTGACGTCACTCGACTCTTCTCTTTCTCGTCATTGATATCGCTTACACTCTAGGTTTCGCGATCGGATATGCTTCCATGGGTCGCACTGCCATCGCTGAGATTCAATTTGCTGGTAAGAACACGTCACAACCAGCACTCCCACCACCTCACCGCGATGTATCCCCTCCTTCCTTCGTTAGACTACATCTTCCCTGCCTTCGATCAGATCGTCAATGAGGCCGCGAAGTTCCGCTTCCGCTCCGGCAACGAGTTCAACTGCGGTGGTCTGACGTTTCGCACTCCCTGCGGTGCGGTGGGTCACGGAGCCCTCTACCACTCCCAGTCACCCGAGGCCTACTTCACACACACTCCAGGCTTAAAGGTCGTGATTCCATCAGGTCCAGCGGATGCGAAGGGTTTGTTGCTCGCGAGTATTCGTTGCCCTGACCCTGTCATCTTCTTCGAGCCAAAGGCGCTCTACCGTGCCGCAGTTGAGGAGGTGCCAGTGGGTGACTACGAAGTCCCTCTTGGACAAGCTAAGATTGTTCGTGAAGGCAGTGACGTCACCTTGGTGAGTTGGGGCGGTCAGATGAATGTGTTGAATAAGGTGGCGGAGAGCGCTGCTCAGCTGGGCATCTCCTGTGAGGTCATCGACCTCAGAACTCTCCTGCCTTGGGACCAGGAATGCGTCATTAACTCTGTTAACAAGACAGGACGTCTGATTATATCGCACGAAGCCCCGGTAAGCCTTTGCCTTCTATGTAGTATAGTGTATGACGTGTTTCCCTGCTGTCATAGAAAACCTCAGGATTCGCCGCTGAGATTTCCGCTGTCATCACTGAGGAGTGCTTCCTCAGTCTCGAGGCGCCTATTCAACGAGTCTGTGGCTATGACACTCCTTTCTCTCTCATCTACGAGAAGGTGAGAACTCTTCTCTGCGATGACGTCATCGTCTCTAACAATGTGTCTTTCTCTAGTTCTATATGCCAGACCAATACAAAGTCCTCGAGGCAGTGAAAAAGGCAGTGAATTACTAATCCCATAGCTTATCTTATAGCAGTAGTCGTATAGCACAGTAGTAGTGACGTCATCGCAGTAGCGATTGATTGTATTTATTTCTCGTTAGTCGCCCTAAGACAGGCGTCAGCAATCTCTTCTAACTAGATCATCATCGTCTATCACCTCTTTGTCCGTCTTCTCAGCGAGCAACGTCAGTCTGGCTAACACTATCTCGTAACACCTCCCCTACTCACCGTAGTGTGATAGAGGTTCAAGGACAACAATTGCCTTGCAGTTGAAGGATTTCTCTGAACATCTTTCTCGATGACTCATGCAGTAGAGAGGAGAGGATGAGGAGGTGTTCCTTGCTCAGATGACTCAGATCTATCGCACTCGTCACTGACAGATCATGCAGCAGTCCAGTGAGTGCGGTGGGGTAAAGCGCGTGAAACTCCGTCAAGTAATAGTACGCATGGATGAACTTCATGCTCTCTAACGTTGAATGACGTTGCAGGCGTCGGAGCAGCTCTTGGGCCATTGCCCTTGCCCTCACAGAGATCTTCCTCCCTTCTTTATTCCTGTCCACGTCAGTACTCCTGTCCACGTTGCTCCTGTCCACGTCATCGAACTGAATAAATGCCATTAATATGATAGTGATGTTACTTTTATAGACTTGGAATTGTTCCTGCAATCTCTGTGCCGCCATCTTTCCCTCCTCATCGTCGTTGTCGACGTCATACTCGAGGGAGAGAAGGAGGAGGAGGTCGAGGAGGTGTTCTACGCTCTCCCAATCTCTGCCTCCTCCTCCGCCATAGATCACAGCGATATCATATCGAGCAGTGCACTCTGGCGCATTTTCAAGGAAGAGTTGCAGTGACGTCAGAGCAACAGGCAGAAGTGACGACAACATATCTAACAGTATCCGACGATTGATTGAGTGGATGGCGAGGTTGCGAAGGAGGGCAACGATGTCTCTCAGTTGAATGATACCATAAGCATATCCTCTCACTGCGAGATTCCTAGATTCACTGACGGAGGGATCGTACTTCAACTGCAGCTGAAAGATCTCCAACGTCATCGCCTTCAGATGCTCGAACTTCACAAGGATGGGCTCAGTATGATGGATAATCCTATCGTAGTAGTCGTTTTCGTCGTCGTTGTTGCGGTAGAGTATGTTAGTGAGGATGACGGCTGCTTTGAAACCTTCCATGTCCTCACACGTCATCATCTTGGCGAAGAAGTGACCAACTTCAGCGATAGATCGCAGGTGTTTAGCACCTTCTCTCACACTGGAGAAGGCCATGAAGAAGTTGAGGCACCAGTAAGGAAGGCCGTTGACGCGATTCTGCCACCTCGCAGGCCTCGGGCCGAAGCCAAGCAACTGATTGAACATGAACTGAGGGATATTAGACCGCACGAAGTAATGGATATGCTGCGACTGCACTACAGTAGCGATATTAGCGAAGAAACGGTGATAGCAGGAGAGTGCTGGCGGAGTTTCTCTCATCTCACTGTGGCAGAAGCTGAACAATCCCACCTCCTCGCTCAGCAGGTAGGAGTGAGTCCTCGACGTTAGGACACAGTTTGACACGATCTTTAGAATCGGTTCTCTCCACTCATCGTCTCTGATGAGGGACATGAGAGCGGGTATGAGGCGATTCGAAGGCGAGGCGATGTTATCGCGATTCTTCAGCTCTCTCGACAGATACCACAGACAGAAGACACTGTAACGCACACTTAAACGATCTTGTTGTTCATGAAGTAAAATATTATGGAGAAGTTCGAGAAGTCGTAGTTTGGGGTGGCAGAGGGCGATCTTGTATTGATCATTGTGCGACAAATTCCACAACTCTTTCAGAGCGTGAGATCGTTTGACCCCGTTCTCATTCGTTGCTATTTCAACCAGTTGAAAAGCTTTCCTTTCCAGTTCTTGTGAGATGCCGACTCCCATGGATAACTGCGAATACTAGAGTTGAATAACTACACTTGAAACTGCACTGTCCGTAACTTCCCATAAAAATACACTAGACTCTCTCGATATAACAGGTAATAATTCTTCGAAAATTCCAAGAAAAAAGAATTCAAACTCACCGATACTGATATCGATACCGATATCGATACCGATATGGCGGAGAAATTGTTTCACTTTGATGGATCATCGATCAATTCCTCATCTAATTACTCCCTATCTTTAGTATTGCATGGAGCAGACAGAGGAAATTTATGATTTTTCAATTCTATTGGGGAAAGGAGGATTTGGAACAGTTGTGAAGGCGATACATCGCGTGAAGAAGGTGGAAGTGGCGATAAAGATCATTCCACTAACTGCCTTGACAACCCTGGAACTACAACGCAGAATCGAAAATGAGATATATATTCACAAAAGAGTTCATCATCCCAATATAATACAACTATTTGAGGCGTTCATCGAACGAAATCAGTATTATCTGGTGATGGAATGTGCGAAAGAGAAAAACCTGTTTCACTATCTCTCACTGCACGGCCGCCTCTCTGAAGCCAGGGCAGTGAAGATCACCCACCAATTACTTCTTGCTTTGCAATATTTGCATGAGAATCGTATCGTTCATCGCGATGTGAAGCTGTCTAATGTTCTCATCGCTGATGTCGTCGCTCAAGACCTTGTCATCAAACTCTGCGACTTCGGCCTTGCTGTCGAGCTTACACATCCTGATGACGACCACTACACCTACTGTGGCACTCCCTCGTACATGGCGCCAGAGACAGCGAGGCAAGGGCAGGGGCGAGGGCACTTAGAGGCAGGGGCAGGAGCAGCTGTGGATATATGGGGTATGGGCATCATCTTTAATGCCCTGCTGTCAGGCTCTCCTCCCTCCAATCCTACCATACCTCACAGTGAGACTGTGGAGACTTCATCCGCTGCGACGTCTAATGCTAGAGACTTCCTCAGAGCTTGTCTAAGCGAGGTAAATACCCTACCACTCTACCCTACCATACCACTAACACGTCTCTTGTCTTTAGAATCCTAAGCGACGACCATCTGCCACTGCTCTCCTTGCTCACACCCTCTTCCAACAACAAATACCTGACGTCAGTCAGTTCACAGAGACGAACACCTCCTTCACATACACGACAAAAGCATCGTCCGTGTCCCTCCCACCGCCAACCCGTCACACACCTGTCAAATCATCATCCACACCGCCTCAACGAGCACAACGGCACTCCACCACTCGACTCACAGCATCCACCACCTCTTTATCCTCTTCCACTTCTTCGCTCTACCTCCCTCAACACACCCTCGAGAGAGGAAGAGGAGGGCAGGTCACTCACTCGCTATGGCAGAAGATCAAAGCAAAGACCAAATCTTTGCCCTCCTTTCTTTTCTTTCTCGACAACCACCAGACACCTCCTACCTCCTCCTCTGCATCCGGAAACTCGTCGGAAGCGATCTTTCTCACAAGAGAAGGCAATCTCTTCCTCTTCCAACGCAGAGTGAAGCTCTTCCTTCAGCTAGGAGATGGGACGGATATCGTGAAAATGGGGAGATGGAGTGCAGAGGAGGTGCACCGCTTACAACACCACTGTGATCAGGAGGAAGAGGAAAAGGGATTGAGAAGAGGGAGTGGAGGAGGTGGGAAGAATCTCTTCTTATTCAACCATCACAACTACCCTACTAATACTACCTCGATCTCTTCTCTCTTTGACCTGACGCACTTCCCCAAGACCCTTTACTGCCACGATCTCTTTCTCACAATAGACGAACCAAACACCTCTTTCAACACCTCCTTCGCCTCCACCTCACACACTTCCTCGCACCACTCCTTCAAGAACATCGCTGCCACCATACAATCTCTCCTATCGAGAGCTCTGAAGATCATCGATCGCATCACACTGCGCATCCCGAAGCTCATCGTCTACTACACCTCCTCATCCTCCTCGATGAAGTGCATGTTTATGAGCAACCAGCCACTGCCTGACTTCCACATACAATGGACCGACGGCACTCGGTTGACGTACTCCTTGCAGTCTAATCACCTCCACATCCTCTCCACCTCCTCGAAGCTGCAGTGGAGAGGAACTCTACACCTCAGTGGTGGTAGTGATAGCAGTGCTGACACAATGCCAACTCAACTACGTCACTACCTTCATGTCAGCCAACAAGCACTACTGCAGTGTATGAAGGAGGAGAGGAAGTTGAATGATAAGTCGAGGGTGTCGCTGACGTCAACATCAATGAGTGATAAGCGACTCGAAGGTCCTATGGTCACTTTTATTAAGAATTAGCACTATTAGTCGAGCAATGCCATCGTTGCTGGTCTATCTGTAATACATTTAATTATTCTTATTGATATTTCTATACTTCACGAGGGATGTAAGTCATAGGATGAGTATGGATGAAGTAAGAGAGTGAGTTGTACGAGTCTAAAGAAGGTTTATGAAGATTTATTTCTTCCTCTGCACGTAACAGGGAAAGAAGACAAAGCAGCAGCAGTACAAATAAATCAAATCATTATTGTTTCTTAACATCCTGCCTGTGAGAAACCAATCTTCAAGCGAGGAACATTATCTAAGCCACTGCCAGTGTAATCCTGGATCTTATAGCATTGAATGATCTTCACCACAGGGACTGTGACGAGACTGCGAACATCTTCTAAGAGATGACACTCAATGATCTCCACACTGTGATTCCTTCCTAAAGCTGTGACGTCAACCAAATTAGAGCATTTTCTCAATCTAAGAGAGGGAATGTCTCCTAATCCCTTCACATCTTCGATCTCCAACGAATCCAGCGATAAAGATTGCAAATTTCTGAAGTAGTGAGGAAGATCATTCACTTCTTCGTATAAGAGATCAGTGAATTGACCATTGGATCGTAAAGTGAGGTCACTCACTTCTGATTGGAGGAAGGAGAAAGAGTTAGGAGAGAGACCATATCCCTCAAGGTTCAGTCTTCTGTTCTTCAACTGACTCAGCTGATCTTGCTTCAAAGAGCTTTCAAATGAGGGACTAACAAATATTAACGAATCAATGCTCTTTAAACTACTCACATCTTTGACCAGACTGCACATCCTTATCTCTACTCTCCTGGCGTGAGCTAAGGGCGAGACATCGAGAAGAGCGTCACAGCGATAGAGATAGACTGACGTGGCAGCTCTCAATACACTCACATCAACGATGTTACTGGCAATTAAAACCACGTGTGGGATATTCAGTAAGCTGTCATATCCGATCATTCTCTTATCGCAGTGAGCGAGGGAGAGGCGGTGATGTCCTCCTAAGACTGAGATGTCTCTCAACTTCGGACAGGCATGTAAGACGAGAGAATAAATGCCACGCAGCGGAGAGACGTCTTCAAGGTGGTCACATTCCTTTAGCGCTAAGTGACGAATCATTCGAAAGTTTTCAACAGAGACGAGGTGAGGACAGTGCATAAGAGTCAAGCTCCTCTGTCGCGAATGATGGAAGATCGAGAAGTCCTCAACCATCGTACACCGCTGTAGTGTAAGATCGGAGATGTCTCTAAAGGCGATTAAATGAGCTGCTAAGAGTCTGGCGTCTGACATGTCTAATCTCTCTAAATGACTCAGATTACTCTCATCGCTCAGCTCACCGTCCACCTGAATGATTTCCAGTTCCTTCACCCCTAACAGAGAAGGAACAGAACCTTCACATCGAATACCGGCTAATCTCTCAATATGAGCCAATGTCTGAAGGGGAGTGGTCTCATAACTCTCAGCGTGATGAAACAACTTCCTCGAGAACTGACGGATAGGAATACCCGACGAAAGACTTGATACATCAAAAAGACCATCGATAAGATTCACATTCACTTGTTTCCATCCATTTTCCACCACTTTCAATACTTTTTCACGAAATAAAGCATCAGTGAGATACTGGACACTCTTCTTAGGAGTAAGATTCAGAACGATCAATCTTCTCTTCAAGTCGAGGAAGGATTGTTTACTTGCATTGAGGAGATAATGGAAGTCATCATGAGTTGCATAGGATCTAATTCTATAAAAGATTTCAAGAGGGAGGTTAGATATTAATACCATATCTTCCCAAGACCTGAAAGCTATGCACTCTCGTTATGATATCCTAGCATTTGAGGAATTCCTTAATAAACTGCAAAAAGAGGGGAATATCAGCTATTAGACAACGACGACAACAACGACCAAATAGATGTTGGTGGTGAGCGAAAGGAGAGTAAAGATCCACCAAATATTGATGGGAAGTATACCTTGAAGATTGATAATATCTCTTCGATCCAGAGAACGTTTATCCAGAGAACTCTTCGATTATTGGTACCGTTGACAAGAGTAAGGGAGAGGTGGGCTTGTTTATAAATGGCCCGCTCAGATGGGGATAATGCAAGGAGGTAAATCATTCGAAACATCGAGAAAGGTTAAATGGAGAAGGCAAGTGTCAGAGAAACACAATGTTTCACTGTATAGTTTAATACGGAAGTGCTCCATGTTTGTTAGCAGATGAAAAAATACTGGAGATTGAATTAGCTCCTTAAGATATTGATAAAAAAGGATTTTGTATCCTTTTTAGGTTGAATAGCTCTAGTAGGGAGGTGTAAAATAAAGAAACTCTCTCGTTATTAGAGGGAGTCTTCCAGCAATAAATATGGCTAGATCGAGTAAGTTTGCTGGAATCTATCTGAAAAAATGCTCCAACTCTTCTGCTGTGCTATTTCCGTCCAGCAAATCACCAGAAGAATGGTCAAGTTGTCACGATGCCTACGATTATACCTGGAAAGTTGATCCAGATGGTCAGATCATTGGATTATCATCACAAAATAAGATCAAACTCGCACATTCCATGGGATTCTGCCCTCATCTGCGCTGTCAATTAGGAAATTTAACGAACTCTAATGATGGTGCGGGTCACTGTCCGAGAAACCTGTGCTACACCAAGTTAGAGGGAGGCAGTCCTTCTTTCGGGGCTTGCTGCTTCGTGAATGGATCCTTCCACTCTGGAAATATCATTGGATATTTTGAGAAGTGTCAAATAACGGCCAAGCCTATCTACAAACACTCTCGAGTAGTGTTGGATGAGGAGCATTCGTCAGAGTCAGTGGACAGCGAATCTCGCTTCATCAACGCGAATAGAATCCATCCTAACATCATCGCCACACAGTGTCCGATGAGCACCACATTACTAGATGTGCAGAGAATGGTGGTTCAGGAAAAGATCTCTCTGTGGATTCAGCTGACATCCTCACAGCAGTTGTCGTCCACGTCATCGAAACACAACTGCCACCTCATACCCGATGCTTGGACTGAGCAAAACACACCTTTCAAAGTTGATATGATATCTGATGATATACAGGGATTATCACCTTCACCGCATTTCCGATTTACACGTTTCAACCTGACATCACCTTCACTTCAACCTTCCTCCCCTCCTCTCTCCCAGCACACGAGACACGTGTGGTATAACAACTGGGAGGACTTCACTGTCCCTGCCTCTGAAGACCATGCTGTTATCAATCATATAGCATCCCTAGCGACAGAGACGATAAGACGAGGAGAAACTATTGCCATTAACTGCTTTAGTGGGCGAGGGAGAACTGGCACTCTCGCTGCCATCATATTGGGGAAGCTCCAAACAATACGTGATCATGATAGTCTTGTAGATCTAATCGTAGCTATGAGAGAGCATCGCGATGGACTGGTGGAAATTCCAGCACAATATAGATTCGTGTCAGAGATGTTGGATATCCAGCCTCCTCTCACGACATCAACAATGACAATACTTCCATCAGAGATTATTACACTTTCTTTTCCTCGTGATTCACTCTCTCCTCTAAATCGGGATCAAAGCCCTCCGCAGACCTTCCTTCTAATGGCTAGTTTGTGTCTGCTACTTCTCCCTCTCCTGCTGATGTTTAAACGAATGGCGATATAGGGATAATAGTGGATGGAGGCATTGTCGCTATTGGTATGATTAGATTAGCATTAGCGAGGCGGTAACTATGACAACGATCTGAGACGAGTCTATCTACTACTATAACGCCTCCCGTTCAGATCTATCCTATCACAAAAATTACTACATAATATGCTTATGATGTATGAGGGAAGACGAAGACACTTTCAGTGCAATCAAATCAAACAGGCTTTGGAGGAACAAGACGATGAAGAAAGAGGAGAGGAATGGACATCAAAGTCGAGAATAAGCGATTCGATAAAGGTGGGGATGGATTTTTTGACGAGTAGATACATGAAACATTCTTTCTCTCTCTTTCTTTAACAGCAACCAGAGGATTTAGCTGGGGCAGGTTGTTTAGAGAGGTTGATAGTATCTGGAATAAACACGTCATTCTCAGCTGTATCTTGGTGGAGAGCAGATTGAGCAGCCTCCAAGAAAGCAGCCTCAACTTTTGTCGCATCCTTCGCACTGGTCTCGAAGTAGGGGATAGGCTTAGGACCCTTTGACTTGCACCACTGAGTGGCTTTAGACTTGGGTACACGACGCTCGGACTCTCGATCCACCTTGTTTCCGATTACCACAAAGGTGAAATTATCAGGATCTCTCGGATTTGCTTGATTTAAGAACTCTTCCCTCCAACTGTTCAATTGATCGAAAGACTTCTCCACAGTTATATCATACACTAACACACAGGCGTCTGCTCCGCGATAGAATGCAACTCCCAGCGACTGGAATCGTTCTTGACCGGCTGTATCCCAGATCTACTCGAATAAAGCCCAATACATACAATGAACATCGTAGAGAGATCGAAGAAAGTCCTTACTTGTAATGTCACTAATTTATCATCAATCATGATCTCCTTCGTTAAGAAATCTGCACCAATGGTAGCCTTGTATTGATTCGTGAAACGCTTGTTCACATATTGGTTCATTAACGAAGTCTTTCCGACACTAAATCATTTCAAAGAATAACAACATTTAGCGAAAATCTTCACTTTACAAACATCAAACAAACTCACCCACTATCACCCAAGATGATGATCTTCAACAATACCTTCTTTCTGGTCGCCATTTCCTAAGGGTCCTATGATGGAGTCTGATCGAAAGATGTGGAGATTTGTTGATGATTGTTAGAGAATGGAGGAAAGATCGTTGTTGGCTCTCATCATGACAAATTTGGAATTTCGAATTTTCGAATTTTCGATGATCCGTCTTAACGAGAGAGACAAGTACAATGTTTTATGATACATGTTACAGAATAATAAAAGAATAGATTCTCATGACAAGTCGATTTCATCTTCATCTTCATTTTCCTGGGAAACTGGTTGTGGTTGTGGTGGTGGAGGAGGTTGGGTAGATTCGGTTGGAGGAGGAGGCACATAAATATCAGAAGTGGACGGAGGGACTTCTGTCGGGACAACACCCTCAGACGGCTCATCCTCTTCTTCACCGAAGTCATTAAAGTCAGGAATCTCTAAATTATTTAGTGCATCATGAAGATCTTCAGACTCTTCGTGAGCTTCCTCGACGGGCTTGATAGGTTCTTTCGGTGCTGGCTGTTGCTCTTTCTGCTCTGTTCTAGCAGCTTTCTTCGCCTGAAAAAGACTTGCCTTACTATCATTCGAAGGCTTGACGTCAGGCTGCGGTTGACTACCGCCAGTTTCCAGCAGTTCAAATAAAGAAAGGTTCTTGACAATATGTTGCAATTCCTTATCGAAGTAATTGAGCTGAGGATGCATTTTCGCCTTATCCATCATATCATCATCTTGATTGGTGCAGGCAAGAATCAAAATATCAATAAAATCACATTCTTGACTACGCATATATAATGCGACGTTTAAATGCTCTTGTAAGTATGTTTGTTGTGCCTAACATGAAGTTATTAGAGGTGGGTGGAAGTGGGGAAATATTTCTCACCTTTACCACATCACCTTGTGCAATTTGAAGGATTGTTATCGCTGCCATTGACTTACATATACCACTTTCCAAGTCGAAAGCAGTGAAGATATCGACCATACGATGAGCAAACCTAAGAGCGTCACTGTAGAATTTGTTCTTCACGAGGAAGGCGAAGAAAGACTTCGAAATATCAATAATAATCGGATGAACTTGACCAATCTGTTCCTTAGAGAGGGATTCAGGGCAAAGTACCTCAAATGCTGCAGTGAATACAATAGTAAGCAAAGTAAGAAAAGACAGAAAGAACGAGCTGAAGAAAGAACAAACCTTTGAAATGCAATTCCTTCGCTTTGCTCACATCAAACAATTCATACTCTTTCGCTGCCTTTTCTAACGTCTCTCCATACTTTTGTGTGTCACCATGTAGTGCCCATGTCTCGGCGGATTGGAGTATGATTTCCACTGCGTGTGCCTGATCGCCCATCTGCTTCGCCAAATCCGCCGCCTTCAATTGATTGAGAGCAGCGCTAGCCAAGGTATTACTCTTTTCATAATTATCTGCACTTAAAAGATAAGCTTTAATTGCCTTTTTAAATTGATCAGCGGCTTTATAGAGGTCTCCACAACGCTCAAAGTTAGAAGCAGCGGAAAGATGATCAGGTTTCCATTGAAAGAAGGAGGTCTTCAAGTTCTCTTCGCCCTTAACATAATATTCATGAGCTTCATTCATTTTCTTCTGCCTAGCCTCAGCAGACAATCCTGTCGATGCTGAACTGGCCGACTTACCGATAGTCATTCCAGCAGTTTTACTCTGCAGAGGTGCCGCAGGAGTCGGCGCTGTCGCAGAAGCTGTTGAAACAGGGGCATTTGTAGATCCTCCTGAGGGTTTTGCCCCTGCACCTGCCTTGTTGGATCCAAATAAAGCTTGTTTGTTGTTACTTAAACTCATCCGACAAAGAGAACAAAATCCTTTGCAATTAGTGAATAGCGTAAAAATGCATTTAAGCAATTGCCTTATCTCCTAGATCATGTCATCTTAGGAAAAAAGGGGTCTGGGGTGGGACTGTGCTGAGAACGAGTCATCGAAAGGAATCTGCACAGAAGAACGAACTTTCACACTCCTCTCTAGACCCCCTCAAGATCCGCTGATTCTGTCATTGCAAATTTAATTGCACCACAAAGATACCTATTGTATCTTCTCCTCTCACCTCAACGGCCTGAAGTATCCTGAATCCTCAGAGGGAAGGAATCCATTGAGATCCAATCACACAGCATCATCCAAATCAAATTAACTGACGGTCAATCATCATCGAAGTCATTGGACATCACTTCTTAATATACAACAAACAATTCCATCCATGGCAACAACGAACTCAACCTCCTTCGACCTGGACTACGATCCAGCCAAGCATTACGAGCAGTTAAGCTCAGAATTTGCCAAATATCACACTGATCCGCTCAATGTCTTCGTGCACTTTCTTACCACTCCTCTTGGAATGATTGGAGCATTTAGTTTGATGAGATACTACACGAAGTCCTCGTCTTTAGCGATGACTGTCACTGGGCTGTATCTTATCAGCCTATTGCCAATCCTTCCTAGTGGAGAGTTCTTAGGGACCGCACTGCTTTGTGGGTTAATTGTGCTCGCTTCTAAGCTTATACGATTAACTCTCTGGACGGGCTTTGGCTTGCTTGTTGCTGGTTATGTGCTCCAGGATGTCGCTCACTGGTACACCGGAGAGAAGACCTTCCAGAGCACCTACAGTGCAGGAGGCCAGATTGACCTAGCGAACCCTATCTTTTGGGCCCAATCCTTCTTAGAGCATTGCTACTATCTCTTGCCTTTGGTCGTTCACTCGGCCATGCCTTTCCTCACTCTCCCTGCAGAGTTCAAAGCCATCTTAGACGCCCCTGTGCCTCCATCCATGCAGCAGTTGCAAGTGTTTGCATGGTTCTTAGGACCATTAATTTGTTTTACCCTCGGATCGTATTGCATTGACTCAAAGAACAGCATGTGTCTTTTCCCCGGAACTCCGTACTTCTACCGTGTCTTACGCTGCTCTTTGACCAAGCCTAATAACTATCCTGAGGAAGAATCTATTGAGAAAGAATCAAAGAAGAAAGACATTCAAATCATTCGTGGCTGGACGATGGATCAAGGACCTGCAGAAGAAACTTCCTCACATTGGTGGTACAGAGATCTGCCAGCCGCACCTAAAGAAGCCTTTGATCGTATCGCCACTAGTTCTCAAATTCAGAGAATGTTTCGCTCTTTATTTGGAGAATCTCACTATTGTTTAGATGTGATCGAAGGCATGAATGAGATCTATGTTTCTGGTCCTTCCAGACAAGACGAAGCGATGAATTCAGACCACGTATTCTTTAGTCGTCATGTTGACGGTCCATGGGGTTTTGTTCCTTTTGTTTCTGTCTATCGTTGTCTTGTTGGTATGGACAAAAATCTTCTGGTAAGATAGAACCCTTCTTCCTTGTTATTTTCCGTCTTAATCAAGTTCTGTCTCTGCTCTCATAGTTCACCACTCACTTTCCCCTTGCTGGAATCAGTACAAACGCTATGGAGGGAGATGTTTTAGCTTTTGACTTCAACCGTGAAGTACACTACATTACTCGCGATGAATCAAAGAAGGAAGAATCCGATAAATTCAGAGTAACGTTGAAGTTACACTATTGCGTCTATCCTCGAGTTCTCGCTCCTCTTGGATGGTTAATGGGGTATTGCAACTGCAAGTACAATCAATCTTTCAGGGCCCTGTTCTTGAAGACGATCAAACCTGATACTTTCTATGAGCATTTCCTTGCTTGGAATGTGAACTTCAACACCTTCCTTTTCGATCGTATTGAGACGTACGTGATGTTAATGTCTTCAAAATGATTGATTCTCATTCATTATCTTAGATTGATTGGGTTGCGAAACATTTGCTACTTGATCTTTATCGGTGGCTTATGGTGGGCGACTGGCATCTACGAAGTATTCTTTGCTCTAACTTCTTTCATCCATTACTTCAGGTGGGAGAGTTCTTTCTTTGATTGATTTAAGATTATACTTTAATCTGTCTTTCCTCACTTTAGATATATTTCTACCTTCTACGTGCGAAGAGATATCGATTTCGGATCCTTTAAGCGCGATGTGTTGCTATTCAAAACGATTGCTTTGATTCAATTGTTTTATCATTATCTTTATCCTAGCACCACATCGTTCGTCTTCGATCCTATTTCGATTATCATGGTGATCATCGGTTACTGTGTCTCTGTCATGGCCACTGAAGCGATTGGAATTGATAGAACTTACTTCGCAGCTGAGTTAGGATTAGTTGAGCCAAAATGGATCAATAAGTTTCCATATGGGTGAGTGGTCTTTGTTCCCATTATATTACGACTTCTCGCTCACGATCACTTACAAATAGATACATCCCACATCCAATGATCATGAGTCAGGTCTTTGCATTGCTAGGCTTATACAAAGCATCGCACTTTCGACAAGAGTGGCCGTATGTTGTGCCAATTCACGTGGCCTTATACATCACTCACATGCTCCAAGAACATTTCAATATTTACAAGAAGTACCCTGATGACAAACGGAAGATCGCCTAAAGAATATAATTCAACTCTCTCTTATGAAGATTAGACGACTGAGTGTGAATAATAGTTGTTGGTTTTGATAGTTAGGAAGAAGTTTTGCTCTTGAATAGTTTTCTTCTTTTTGTTTGTTTTCTTTCATTTGGTTTCATTAGAGATGCATTGTATTCCGCTCAGTTATCACAAACATGATTATTTCTAAAAGTCTCTTATCCCCATCTCTGGCACTTCCTCCTATGAACCGAGGAACTCATCCGCCACTTACAATAAATCTAAGATACACAACACCATGTAACACCTGATTATTATATTATAGTATTCCCCCTTAAGTGTTATGGTTTTGGCAGCATGGCCGAGTGGTCTAAGGCGCCAGTTTCAGGTACTGGTCAGTAATGGCGCGGGTTCGAATCCCGCTGCTGTCAACTCTTTTT
>VFQN01003155.1_pt1 | contig 24130 bp, 21 predicted proteins | sample 3512371 | NCBI WGS metagenome assembly VFQN01 (sample SAMN10412370, study PRJNA504923) | tailings metagenome | isolation source: Replicate 2 from Balatoc abandoned mine | place: Philippines: Itogon, Benguet | collected 2017-08-28
CTGATGGAGCGCCATCGACGGGTTACGAGATCGCCAACGCCGCGATCATCGGCGCATTGCGCCGGGTCGGCGTACGGGTCACCGTGCTCGGCTTCGTCTGGCCGGGCAAGCAGCCGGCCGATCCGCAAGACACCGTGGTGCTGGGCGCCGTGGACGTCCGCACCGACGGCGCGTCCCTGCCGCAGAAGCTCGCCTGGCTCGCCGGCGCGATGCGTGCCGGCCTGACCTTCTCTTCGGCCAAGCTCAGGGTCGTGACACCTGAAACCGTGCGGGCTGCCCTGGATCGGATCGGCCCGGTCGACGGTTACATCCTGAACTCCGTACAATTTGCCGCGGCGTTCGAAGGCGCTTTCGACGACCACCCATCGATCTTCGTGGCGCACAATGTCGAGCATCGGTCGGCAGAGGAGAATGCGGTCGCCTCCGGCAGCCTGCTCCAACGCCTGCTGTTCTCGCGCGAGGCCAGACTGCTGAAGGCTGTCGAAGAACGGCTCTGCCGCAAGTCGCGCTTCGTCTTCACGCTGGCCGAGGAAGATCGAGCCGCGCTCGGCGTGGCCGATGCATCGAGGTCGGCTTTCCTGCCGTTGGTCACCCGAGACCTGCCGCCTCCGCCGCCGACGCCGCGTGCGGTCACTTGCGACGCGGCGCTGATCGGCACCTGGACCTGGCAGCCGAACCGTATCGGCCTCGACTGGTTCCTGAACGAGGTCGTTCCTCATCTCGATCCGGGTTTTCGCATCCGTATCGCCGGCAGTGTCGGCGGAACCATCTCCTGCCCGCACCCCGGCGTAACCTTCGTGGGCAGGGTGCCGGATGCCACTGATTTCGTCAGGTCGGGCGCAGTCGTGCCGCTGATCAGCACGTCGGGCAGCGGTGTGCAGTTGAAGACCATCGAGACCTTCGAACTCGGCCTGCCGTCCGTGGCGACCAGCCGGTCCCTGCGCGGTATCGGCAGGTCGCCTTCCAACTGCGTCGTCGTCGACGAGCCCAAAGCCTTCGCCAAGGCGCTCGAAGCGGCCGCATCGGCGCCGCCCCGCGACCTCGACGGACGCGGCTTCTTCGAGAGCCGCCGCGAGGCGCTCGACCGCCAGATCGTGCTCGGCCTCCAGGCGCTCGGTCCGGCAGCACCGAAGGTTTTCGCATGAACGTCTACGCCAAGAACAACGCCCTGAGCGGCCTGCCCGAACGCGACATATTGGGCGTCCGGGTGACCAGCATCGACTGGAACGACGCCATCGCGCTGCTGTGCCGGCTGATCAGGGACGAGACCTTCACGAAGATCGGGTTCCTCAACGCCCACAGTGCCAATATTGCCTATTCTGATCCGGCGTTCGTGGACGCGCTGGAAGATTTCGTCGTCCTGCCCGACGGGGTCGGCGTCGACATAGGCGGTCGGCTTCTCCATGGCGCACCTTTCCCGGCCAATCTGAACGGAACCGATTTCGTCCCGGCCGTGCTGCAGGCGATGGATCCGCCGCAAAAGGTCGCGCTTCTCGGTGCCAAGCGCTCCAATGTCGAAAGCGCGGCGAAGAAGCTGGCGCGCCTCGCGCCGCACCATAGTTATGTCGTCATCGACGATGGCTTCTTCACACCGGAGCAGGAGCAAGGTGTCGTCGACCGCATCGCGGCCATCCGCCCCGACATATTGCTGGTCGCCATGGGCGTTCCGCGCCAGGAGATGTGGATCGACCGCTGGGTGACGGACGACCATTGCACCATGGCGATCGGCGTCGGCGCGCTGTTCGATTTTCTCAGCGGGGCTGTGCCGCGCGCGCCCTATTGGATGAGGAGGAGCAGGCTCGAATGGCTGTTCAGGCTGGTCGTCGAGCCGGGTAGGCTCTGGCGCCGCTATATCCTCGGCAATCCGCTGTTCGTGGTCCGCGTGCTGCGGCAGAAGTGGCGGCAGCCGGAAGTCGAGGTATGAGCAGTTCCGTCGTTCCGGCCGAGAAGAACGAGACGGCAGAGCCGCCAATAGGACCGGCCGCGATCGTCACGGCGAGTTACGCGCCTGATTTCGAGCGCTGCCGGCTGCTGTGCGAGACCATGGACCGTTTCGTCTCCGGTTTCTCGAAACATTATCTTCTGGTCGAGCATGGCGACGTCGCGGCCTTCCGTGCGCTGGAATCCCCGCGCCGCATCGTCGTCGACGAGCGAGATCTCCTGCCGTCATGGCTGCATTGCATGCCCGACCCGACCAGCCTTTTTCGGCGCCGTGTGTGGGTGAGCACGAAGACCAAGCCGCTGCGCGGCTGGCATGTGCAGCAGCTCAGGCGCATCGCGATCGCCGCGCACACGTCGGAGGCCGTGCTGGTCTATGTCGATTCCGACGTCGCCTTCCTGAAGCCCTTCGATTGTACGGCCTTCAGCCGCGATGGCCGGGTGAGGCTCTTCCGCCGAGACGGCGCGCTGCACGAGGCCGATGGTCGCGAGCATGTGACGTGGTCGCGCAACGCGGGCACGGCACTCGGCATCGACGTTCCCGCCGTTTCACCGCACGACTACATCGCGACGTTGATCGCCTGGCGTCGCGCTGCCGTCGCCGGCATGTGCCGGCGCATCGAGGAACAGACCGGCCGCCCATGGGCCGCGACACTCGGTCTCCAGCGCCGGTTCTCCGAATGCATACTCTATGGGCGTTACGTCGACGAGGTGATCGGGGGCGAGGGGCACTTCGTCGGTTCGGAGGAATTCTGCCGCGTTCATTGGACCGGCAGCCCGATGTCGGATGCCGAGTTCCGGGCGTTTGTTGACGACATGGCGCCCGAGCAGGTGGCGATCGGCATGCAGTCCTTCATCGGCACCGATCTCGGACGCATCCGCAGCCTGCTCACCCTGCGTTGAGCTGCCCAGCCGAGCCATTCAACTTCGCTTCGGGGGCCGGCCGAGTGCAGGGTAGGTGAGCACGGCCGAGAACAGATAGAGGGCGGCAAAGGCCGCATTGAGCCAGAGCACGAGATCGGCCGTGTCGGAGACCCGGCTCAACAGCCAGATCAGCAGCAGGCCCTTGGCCCCGGCCAGCAGCGCCAGATTGACGGCGCGGACGGCGGTCTGTCCGCGTGCGAAGAGAAGTTCGGCCTGGTATTCGACGAGATTGCGCAGGCCCGGCACGAAAAGCGCGAGCCCGACCAGCGGGGCGGCTTCGGCAACATTGCGGCCTAGCGCGTTCGGGAAGAAATGGAGAAGCAGGGCCAGCGCCAGAAGGGCCAGCGTCGACACGACGAACACGCCGCCTTCTATGCCGGCCCGGATGGTTCGGCGCGCCAGCATGTAGGGCGCGCGCATCATCTTCTGGACCAGCATCATGCTGAAGGTGCGGATCGGGATGGCGGTCAGATCGACCAGCCGCATGACGATGGCGTAAACTCCGGCCAGCCGCGGCCCGCCATAGGCGAGCACCACGAGCTTGTCGAACTCCATCTGCAGATAGAACAGGACTTCGGCACCGGCGACATAGAGCGAATCCGGCAGTCGCCGCCAATAAAGCGGCATGCGAAAACGCAATCGCTGGCGTGGCTGGAAGAACAGGACGGCAATCGCGAGCCATGCCAGGTTGGCGGCGAGATAAAGCCAGCACCAGACGGCGAGGTCGGTCCGGGGCGACAGGGCGAAGAGAAGCGCAGCGCCCGCCCGCATCAGGGTACCGACGATGACGAGCGTCGCGGCCCGTCCGAAGCGGCCCATGCCGTTATTGACGATGACGACGACTTCGGCAGGGCGCGCGAGCAGGGCCTCGGCGGCTATGACGAGAGCAAAAAGCGAGGCTGCGATGTCGCTCGAGAAGAAAGGCAGATAAACGAGCCACGCCGCCGCCGACAGCACCGGCAACGAAAGCGCGGCGAATGTGATGAAGCCTGCCGAGAAAGTGCCGATCAGCCGAGGCTTGACGATGGCGACCCTATAGAGAGCCGAGATGAAGCCGAAGGCCAGGATGCGTGACAACATGACACCGGCGGCCGAGGCCGTCGCGAAGAGACCGAAGTCGGCGATGGCGAGCGTGTTGGCGAGCGCGATGAAATAGACGAGCGAGAACACGAGACGGCCCGCGGTGCCGCTGATGGCAGTGGCATAGGCCTGCAGCATGTCGCGCCGGTCCGAAAGCAAACGCAGGAACTTCTTCATCTGTCCGGCGTTTCCGCGGGAATCGGTCATGGGTGCTGGAACTCCCGTCCTCTCCCATACGCGCCAATGCTTAATAGCCGGTTCGGTCGCCCGATGACAAAACCGGCAGTAGAAATTAACCTTTTGTTTCCCATGGCTGTTTAGCTTGGCTTAACGATTGGGGACCGTGCGCGCGGTCAGCGGCCATTTCCGGAAGTGCAGGGATCATGTCCAACGACAGTCGAGATCGAAGGAGGGGAGCCGGCTCGCTGCTTTCGTTCGGTGCCGCGCCGCCGGCAGAACGCGGTAACGAACAGCCTCGGCCCCAGCACAACGAGGCCCCCAGCCCGTTGCTCGCCGCTTTGGCCGACGTGGACAGGCGGGCAGCCGAGGAGGCTGCTGCGGCAGCGGGGCTCACGCCACACCATGCGGAAATGAAGAGCGAGCCTGCCTCCCGCGCGCCGTCATTGCGCGAACGCGTGCTCGGTCGTCCGCCGGCCGGCGGTTGGGATTCGGAGGCAAAGGAGCCGATCGACCGAGAGGGGGCGCCGGTCCTGCAGCCCGTGCCGGCTGTACCGCCGCGCATGACGGCCGAGGTCCCATACGAACCGAGCGCTTCCCGACCCGTCGATGAGCGTGAAGACGAGATCTGGCGGCCTTTGATCGACCCGATGAAGGTTATCATGGGGGTGGTCAACGCCAAACGTTTGATCGCCGCGACGACTGTGCTCGGCGCGTTGCTGGGTGTCGCGGTGGCGCTGTCGACGCCGAAGAAATACGAGGCCGCCGCCGAGATCCTGTTCGATCCGCGCGACCTGAGGCTGGTCGATCGCGATCTCACCCAGGGCGGCCTTCCGTCGGATGCGACACTTGCTCTGGTCGAGAACCAGGTGCGGATCATCACGTCGGGTTCGGTGCTCAACAAGGTTGTCGACAAACTCAATCTCGCTGACGATCCGGAATTCAACGGACAGGGGGCGGGCGGCCTTGGGAACGTTATTTCGGAGTTCCGCTCGCTTCTGTCGCGTAGCGACGCGATCGCTGCCGGCGACCGCAAGCGCACGCTCGCCATCGAGAACCTGGCGGAGAGCCTCAGTGTCGAGCGTGGCGGCAAGACCTTCGTCATCGTGGTGGCGGCCAAGACCCGGGATCCCGAGAAATCCGCGCTGATCGCCAACACCGTAACGGATGTGTTCCTTCAGACCTCAGGCGAATTGCAGGCCGGCACCGCCGGCCGTGCGGCGGACGAACTCAATGCGCGTCTCGACGAGTTGCGCAAGGGTCTCGAGCAGGCGGAGCGGAAGGTGGAAGCCTATCGCGCCGAGAATGATCTCGTCGACGCCCAGGGCCGACTCATCTCGGACGACGAGATCATCAGGCTCAACGACCAGCTCAGCATTGCACGCGCACGCACGCTCGAACTGAATGCAAGGGCTGCGTCGGGCAAGGACGTCGATGTCAACGACGCGATCGGCGGCGGCCTGCCGGAAGAGATCAACTCCAACGTCATGACCGAGCTCAGGGCGCAATATGCATCACTTAAGGCCGAGGCCGACCGGCTGGCCGTGCGGCTCGGCCCGCGCCATCCCGACCGCATCGCTGCCGAGGCACAGCTCGATGGTGCAAGGGCCCGGATCGCCAACGAGCTCAGGCGCATCGTGGCATCGAACCAGACGGAGCTGAGGCGCGCCGTGCGGCTCGAGCAGGAGCTTTCGAGCCGTCTCGCTCAGCTCAAGGTCCGCCAGGGGACGGTCAGCGGCGATCTCGTGACCTTGCGCGAACTGGAACGCGACGCCGCGGCCAAGCGCGCCGTATACGAGGCATTCCTGCTGCGTGCCAAGGAGACCGGTGAGCAGAAGGATATCAACACCGCGAATCTGAGCGTGATCTCGCGGGCTTTCGCGCCGCTGATGCCGCTCGGTCCCTCGCGCTCGATGATCGTGCTGGCCGGTGCGCTGCTCGGGTTCATGGCCGGCATCGGCCTTGGCGGCGCAAACGGCGCCTGGCAGAGCCTGCGCGAGAACGCCGCGGCGCGGAGGCAGCCGAACCGCCCGGTGCCGCCGGATGACGGGCAGCCCCAGGCTGGGCCGCCGCCCGTGCGGCCCAGCCCACGTGGCCAAAATCATCCTCGCTCCGGCGAGCCCGTCGGATCGCGGACCGGGCCTAATGCGGAGGAAGCGCGACGCGCGGCCGAACCTGCCGACGACAGACGCCCATCCGCTTGGCTGCAAGCCGTCCGGCGCGTCAAACCCGATCGCAACCGGCCGCAGGTCGTGTCCGCGCCGTCTGGTCCTTCCCAGCCATCTGTCGCGCCGGCCCAGCCGTTTGCGCAGCAGCCGGTGCCTGAAGCCCAGCCGGTCGCGCCTCAGCCGGTGGCTTATCAGCAACCTCTGATGGCGATGCAGCCCCAGCCCGCGATGTTCGCATATCCGAGCGCACAGCCATGGGCTCAGCCGATGCAGATGCACCCGGTCGCCTATCCAATGGCGTATCCCGCCCCGGCTGCGCCGCAATCCTACTTCACGCCACAGCCTTTCATGGTGCCGCAGCCGCCGCACGAAGCCCAGCCTTTTGGGATGCCGACGCAACGTCCATCGCGCCATGTGGCCGACGATCCTTGGCTGGTGGCCGCACCGAGCGGCATCGAGGAGATCCGCGACAGCCTGCGCGATTTCCGTGAGGCGTTGCACGACCTCGCCGAGCGTCGGTCACGCCGCCGCGTCGGCTGATCCGGCGCGGCAACATCGAGCTGCGCTCCAGGCTTGCGAGTTTACGTCACCGGACGGCGCTTTGGCGGGATTGCCGCCGCGATTTTTCGCCATTATGCGGCCTCCACGGAAGAACGATCGGGGTCGGACTCATGGCGAACATCATCGATGGCAAAGCGGTCGGCGAAGAGGTCGCGGACAAGGTGAAGCGGCTGACAGCCGAGTTCGTCGCATCGGGCGGGACAAAGCCCGGCCTTGCCGTGGTCATCGTGGGCGAGGACCCGGCGAGCCAGGTTTACGTCGCCTCGAAGTCGAAGAAAGCCAAGGAGTGCGGCTTCCATTCGGTCCAGCACACTCTGCCGTCCGATACGTCTGAAGCCGACCTGCTGAGGCTGATCGGCGAGCTGAACACCGATCCGGCGATCCACGGCATCCTCGTGCAGCTGCCGCTGCCGGCGCAGATCGATTCGGGCAAGGTGATCCAGACGATCGCACCGGAGAAGGACGTCGACGGCTTTCATTTCGTCAATGTCGGCAAGCTCGGCGCCGGCGCGCTCGACACGGCCTTCGTGCCCTGCACGCCGGCCGGCTGCATGCTGCTCATCGAACGTGTGCGCGGCAAGGACCTGTCGGGGCTGAACGCCGTGGTCGTCGGCCGATCCAACATCGTCGGCAAGCCGATGGCCAACCTGCTGCTCGCCGCCAACTGCACCGTGACCATCGCCCACAGCCGGACCAGGGATCTGCCGGCTCTGGCGCGCACGGCCGACATTCTGGTTGCGGCCGTCGGGCGGCCGGAGATGGTGCGCGGCGACTGGGTGAAGCAAGGCGCCACCGTCATCGATGTCGGCATCAACCGGATCCCCGCGCCCGAAAAGGGCGAAGGCAAGTCGCGGCTGGTCGGCGATGTCGCCTATGCCGAGGCGGCTGCGGTCGCGGGTGCGATCACGCCCGTCCCCGGCGGCGTCGGCCCGATGACGATCGCCATGCTGATGGCCAATACGCTGGCTGCAGCCCAGCTCGCGGCAGGACGCGAACGGCCGGAATTCTGAACGTCCCCAAGGGACTGCGATCGCGCAGTCTTGCGCAAAGCTCCCGATTCTGGTGAGCATGCGGCCACCGTCGTCACGACTATGGGAGAGGGTTGGGAAAGCCGGTCATGACCGCCAATGTACAAGGCAGCCGGCATTTCGCCTTCCTGCTGGTCGACAAGTTCTCGATGTTCTCGCTCGCCGCGGCGATCGACACGGTCCGCTCGGCCAACCGGCTGCTCGGCACCGACTTCTATTCCTGGACGACGGTCTCGCCCGACGGCGAGGCAGTCATGGCGTCAAACGGTTTGCCGCTGAAGGTGGATTATAGTGTCTCCGACATTCCCTCCGTCGACATCCTCTTCGTCTCGGTCGGACTGACGACGGAGTTCCCCGGCAAGAGCAAGGTGCTTGCGGCCCTGCGCAGCTGGGGGCGCCGCGGCGGGGCGCTCGGCGCGCTGTCGGTCGGTTCCTATCTGCTCGCCGAAGCCGGGCAGCTCGAGGGGCATCGTTGCACGATCCATTGGGAGAACCGCGCAGGCTTCATGGAACGTTTCCCTGACATCGAATGCACGGGCAACGTCTTCGAGATCGACCGCAAGCGCTACACCTGTGCCGGCGGCACGACGTCGATCGACCTGATGCTGGAGATCGTGCGGGGCGATTTCGGCGCCAATCTCGCCAATTCAGTGGCCAATCAATTCCAGCATGAGCGCATCCGCTCGGCGCAGGACCGCCAGCGCGTCGGACCCGAGCGCGACCTGACCGGCAAGTCCGAGAAGCTGAGGAAGATCGTCGAGCTGATGGCCGACAATCTCGACGAGCCTTTTTCCGCCGTGGAACTCGCGAAGTCGGCGGGGCTCTCCGTGCGCCAGGTCGAGCGGCTTTTCCTGAGGCATCTCAACGTCACGCCTGGCCGCTACTACATGCGGCTGCGGCTCGAACGGGCGCGCGAACTGCTGCGCCAGACCAACATGCCTATCCTCGATGTGGCGATCGCCACGGGCTTCACGTCGCATTCCTATTTCGCGCAGAGCTATCGCCTGCAGTTCGGCCGACCGCCCTCCGAGGAGCGGCGCACGACCTATTAGAGCGCCGCGCGTCCATTTGGACGCGCAAAGGACGCAATTTTCTTGACTCTCCGGCGCTCCTCAGATGCCTTCGGGGTCGTCGGCTGAGGTCGAGGATGGTTCTTCCGGAGCGAAGGCGGAATCGGGAAGCAGAGCAAGGGTCTCTGCGGTGCGGCGTATATGGGCACGGGCGGCCTCTTCTGCCCTTGCCGCGTCGCCGGCGAGCACTGCCTCGGCGATCGCGCGATAGTCGGCAAAGCGCTGCTCCGATGGCAGGCGCAGTTGCGCACGCACCAGATGGACCTGGATGCTGGGAAGGAGCCGCTCGACTTCACGGTTTCCGCCGATCCGCGTCATCGTCCTGTAGAAACGATTGCGGGCGCGCACCAATTCGTAGGAATCGCCTGCCTGTTCGAAGGCCAGCAGTGCATCGAGGCTGTCCCTGAAGCGCTCGCTGCTGCCAGCGCGCAAAATGTTCTCGGCCGCCTGGCGCGCCGCGAGCCCGACCATCAGTTCCATCACCAACATCACATTGCGTGCATCGACGCGGGAGAGCTGGCGTATCTGGGCACCACGAAAGGCGTGGACCACCGCTATCCCTTCCGCGGCGAGGCGCTTGATCGCCTCTCGCGCCGTACTGCGGCCAACATCATAGCGCCGCATGAGGTCGGGCTCGACCAGCCGCTGGCCGGCCGCGTAACGCCCCTCATAAAGACCGCGCACGACGTCGCGCACGATCTGGTCGGACGAACTGACGATGCCGGTCGTGACGTCATCCGAGCCGGCTGTTGCTGGAGCAGTCTCCATGTCGATCCCTTTCGAGCCGGCTTGATCTCCTGCCGTCGGCATAACCTGCCGACCTCGGATTCAACAAGGCGTCGCAACGATCGGCCATCATCATGCTCGCTCAGGAAATTGTCCATCGAAATCGTCAGACGATATTGCTATATGAAAATGCTGACGTTATTGCATCGGAAGGGATGCGGCCCGGCTGCATCGATGTCCATGCGAGTTCCAGGAGGAAGATAATGACGGCTTTCGAAAAGACCGGGCGTGTGCAGGAACTGGAGGCTCGCCTGTATGCGTTCATGGACGCGTATATCTATCCCAGCGAGCAGCGCTTCTTCCGCGAGACGGAGGACCTTGGCCCTTGGCGTGTGCACCCGGTGGTGGAGGAACTGAAGACGCGAGCCAAGGCCGAGGGGCTGTGGAACCTCTTCCTGCCGCAATCGGAGCTCGGCGCCGGCCTCACCAACCTCGAATATGCGCCGCTCTGCGCGATCATGGGGCGATCGCATCTCGCCCCTGAAGTCTTCAACTGCTCGGCTCCCGATACCGGCAATATGGAAGTGCTGGAACGCTACGGCACCGAAGACCAGAAGCGCCGCTGGCTAGAGCCGCTCCTGGCCGGCGAGATCCGCTCGGCCTTCGCGATGACGGAGCCGGCGGTAGCGTCGAGCGATGCCACCAATATCGAGAGCAGCATCCGTCGCGAGGGCGACGAGTACGTCATCAACGGCCACAAATGGTACACGACTGGCGCCACTGATCCGCGCTGCAAGATCATGATCTTCATGGGCAAGACCGACCCCGATAACCCTGACCGCTACAGGCAGCAGTCGATGGTCCTCGTGCCGACGGAGACGCCGGGTGTCACGGTGAAACGGTCGCTTCCCGTCTTCGGCTTCTATGGCATGCCCGACCGTGCCTCTGAGGTGAACTTCGAGAACGTCCGGGTTCCGGTAACGAACATCCTTTTAGGCGAGGGCAGAGGGTTCGAGATCGCCCAGGGAAGGCTCGGGCCGGGACGCATCCACCACTGCATGCGCCTGATCGGCCTGACGGAACGGGCGCTCGAAAGAATGTGCGTGCGCGTGCAGCAGCGCACGACCTTCGGCAAGCCGGTGGCCGATCAGTCGGTGACGCGGGAGCGCATCGCCGAGGCCCGCATCATGATCGAGCAGGCGCGGCTGCTGACGCTGAATGCGGCGCACAGAATGGACACCGTCGGCAACAAGGTGGCCAGGGCCGAAATTGCCATGATCAAGATCGCGGTGCCGAACATGGCCTGCCAGGTGATCGACTGGGCGATCCAGGCCTTCGGCGGCGGCGGCACGAGCAGCGACTTCGGTCTCGCCTCCGCCTATGCGCTGGCGCGCATGCTCCGCCTCGCCGACGGCCCCGACGAGGTTCACCGCGACCAGCTCGCCCGCTTCGAATTGAAGCGCGTCAATGCGATCGAACCGGGAACGCAGGGCATCGACAACTGGCAGCCGGCTTTGTCGGCGAAAGCCCTGAACGACGTATCCGACCAAAAGGCTCCGGTATCGGCGTAGTCGGCGCTCAATAAGCCGACGGGGGCGGGCGCGTCGATACGATCGCTGCGTCCGCCCCCGTAGGACTCTAGCTCAGCGGCCGCCACGGAACTTCAGCGCAAGGCGTCCCAGATGGAAGCCGACGGTATCGTCGATGTCCATCGATTGGCCCTCGCTTCCCGATACCAGCCTCCTCCTGTGCCTCGAAGACGCATCGATCTCGGCCGCCCCCTTCACCCGATAGAGACCACGATCGGCGCGACCAAGGGCAATCGACATATCCTCGTGCCGCGCGACTGGCGTGACCCCGACGCTGACGGTGACCTTCTCCAAGCAGGAAGCGCTTGCGCCAAGAAAGATTGCATGCAATATGCAGAATGCAATATTGCGGTCGGAAGCCCCCGACCGCTGGGGAGGAGTACATGGAAACTGCCGTAACGGCCGCAAGGGGCCGCGAGCCCTCGTCATCAGAGGCCAAGGAAGCGCAGCTAGACGCTCTATACAAAAAGTTGATGTGGAGGATTGTTCCGTTCATGTTCCTTGCCTTTCTTCTGGCATGGATCGACCGGGTCAACGTCAGCTTCGCCAAGCTTCAGATCAACGAAAGCCTTGGCTTCACCGAAGCGATCTATGGCTTCGGTGCGGGGATATTCTTCATCGGGTACTTCCTGTTCGAAGTCCCGAGCAATCTTGTTCTACAAAAATACGGCGTGCGCTTCACCATTTCGCGCATCGCCATAATGTGGGGTTTGGCTTGTATCGCTCTCGCCTGGATGACCTCGCCGATGTATTTCTACGTCGTGCGCTTCATTCTGGGAGCGGCGGAAGCGGGTCTTTGGCCTGGCATCGTGCTCTATCTGACCTATTGGTTTCCAGCAGCCCGTCGGATGAAGGCGTTGGCGCTCATCGGTTGTGCCTCGTCGGTTTCGGGGATCGTCGGCGGTCCGCTTGCCGGCTGGATCATGGAATATGCCGACGGCTGGCTCGGCCACGCCGGTTGGCAGTGGGTTTTCATCCTCGAAGGCATTCCTACCGTCATTCTCGGCATCACGGCGCTTTGGGTGCTTAGCGACCGTCCTGAAACTGCTAAGATCCTGAATGAAGATGAACGCCGTCTGCTTCTTGATGATCTGCGAAACGACAATGTCAAAGCCGGACATCGCGAGCATTCCTTCCTGAAGTCTCTCAAGATCAAGAAGGTCTGGTCGTACATCACGATCTACTTCTGCATAATCATGGGGCAATCCGCCATCATCTTCTGGGCGCCGACGATGTTGCGGAATGTCGGCTTCGAGAACCCGACCACGATCGGCTACATCATGTCGGGCGCCTTCGCTCTGGGGCTCGGCGCAGTGATCTTGAACGGAATATTCGCCAGCAAGACGAACAAGCCGCATTTGCACTCGGGTCTGGCGCTTGTGGTCGCGGCCGTCGCCTGCATGTTCCTCGCGATCTTTCTTGCGCAGGACTCCAAGCTCATCATCCTGGCGATCTATGTCGGCCTGCCTGCCGTTCTGTGCTCCATTCCCGTGTTCTGGCAGCTGCCGAATACTGTCCTCATCGGGACCGCTGCGGCAGCGGGGATCGCCATGATCAACTCCATCGGCAATCTGTCGGGCTTCATCGCGCCTTTCGCCATGGGGCTCGTGCATGACCTGACCGGCGAGGTCTACTTGGTGGTCGGTGCGGTTGCGGTGATCCTCCTGCTGGGAGGCATAATGACGCTTTCCGATAGGCGAGCCTCCAATTGACGAGAGAAGCGGCGGCGAAAAAATGGCGCCGCCGCTTCTTCCCGCCACTAGAGCAATTCCAGCAAAAGTGCGTAGCGGTTTTGCGTCCGGAATTGCGTGAAAACTAAAAATAGAGGATTTCCGCGATTCGGAGAAAAGCGGAAATACTCTAGAGCAATTCCAGTAAAAGTGCGTAGCGGTTTTGCGTCCGGAATTGCGTGAAAACAAAGAGTTAGAGAATTTCCGCAGGGGAAAGCGGAAATGCTCTAGCGCGAGAGGATCATGAGCAAGGAAATTCACGAAGACTATATGCGGCAGGTTCTCTTTCTTTGCGAAGAGGCCAAGCAAATCGGCGACTGTCCGGTTGCTTCGGTCGTCGTCCGGGATGGTGAGGTGATCGGCGCGGGCGCGAACAGGCGCGTTTCGGTCGGCGACCCGACCGCGCATGCCGAAATCGAGGCGATCCGCGATGCGGCGCGCCGAACGGGTTCGCCTGATCTGTCGGGTGCGACCCTCTATTCGGCCATGGAGCCCTGCCCGATGTGTTGCTGGGCGATCAGGGAGGCAGGGATCGGCCGCATCGTTCTGGGAGCAAGGCATGCTGGAATGCGTCGGCCGGATTACGGCGACTACAGCGTGGAGCGTCTCGCTTCCATGACCAGATCCTCACTCGAGGTTGTCGATGGCGTCCTGGTTGAGGAATGCGAAGCGATGCGCAGGGGTTGGAAGCACTGGGTCGAACCCGCATAACCGCCATGAAGTGCTTTTCCAGACGATCGATCATCCGGTCGAGCCGCCTCTCACGCAGTGCTTTCACGCAGGTCGAAATACTGGGATTGTCGTTATCGGCCTTGCATCGTCACGGCAGTTCGGGCTCACCATGCTATGGTAACGCAGCCACGAATGCTAGCGGAGGATGGCGCCATTGATCCAGGAATACGAGAAGGTCGTCCGGTCGAGTCTTTATGACGAGGCGATCGCGCGCATACGCTCGCTGATCGTAAGGGGAGCGTTGAAGCCGGGCGAGCAGATCGTAGAAGCCGATCTGAGCAGCCGCCTGGGAATTTCGCGGACACCCGTTCGAGAGGCCTTGAAGCTGTTGTCTACCGAGGGACTGATCCAGTTGCGCCGGAACAGAAGCCCGATCGTAGCGCCTTTCCAGAGACAGGAGGTTCTGGAGTTGTTCCAGGTCGTCAGCAGCTTGGAGCGCCTGGGCGCCGAGCAAGCCGCCATGAAGATGGACGAGGCCGATCTGAACGAACTGCGTGCAATTCAGTCGCAAATGGAGAGCTTCCACGGGGCCGGAGACCGCGAGGCTTATTTTGGGCTGAACCAGCGAATTCACGCCTTCATCATGTATTGCTCCGGAAACAGCGTTCTGAAGCTCACCCATGAGAGCCTGATGGCGCGCGTGGAACGTGCGCGCTTCTATGCTCTCTCGGTCGAGGGGCGCTGGGATGCATCCATCCAGGAGCATCGCGAGTTGCTCGGATATCTCACTGCAAGGGAGGCGGAAAAGGCAGGAAAATGTCTCGCCGACCATGTTTTGAGAACTGGTGAAATAGTCGTCGGCGCCATCCAAAGAATCCAAGACCTCTAGCGTCCTTCCTAAAAAAGGCCGGGCGGCAGGACGGCAACCAATATGGAGAAATTTTTTGAGAATTCTTTTGTTGAATCCGAATACGAGTGAAAGCATTACCGAACTGATGATGAATACGGCCGTCTCGATTGCTTCTCCCGCCACTGAAGTAGTTCCGATGACCGCTCAAAGAGGCGTTCCCTATATCGCCACGCGGGCAGAAGCGCAGATCGGCGGAGCGGTCGTTCTGGAAATGCTGGCGGAGAGGCAATCCGAGATAGATGCAGCCATTATCGCCGCATTCGGTGATCCCGGTCTTCTCGGCGCAAGGGAACTTTTCGATTTTCCTGTGGTCGGCCTTGCTGAGGCCGCCCTGCTGACGGCCTGCATGCTTGGGCGCCGCTTTGCCGTGGTCAGCTTCGCAAGGGCGCTCGAGCCTTGGTATCGCGAATGCATCGAACTGCACGGCTTGAGGGACCGCTGTGCAGGGTTCACCATGCTGGACGAGCCGTTCGCCTCGATATCTGAGGTCCAGGGTGAAAAAGAGGAACAACTGGTCGCCCTCGCCAACAAGGCGATCTCGACGCTCGAGCCGGACAGCATCATTCTGGCCGGAGCACCGCTGACCGGACTGGCCGAGAAAGTGGCCGGCCGCATCGGTGTCCCTGTGATCGATCAGGTCGCCGCCGCTGTCAGGCAAGCCGAGACGCTCGTGATGCTGAGGCCTCGCAAGGCGACCACTGGCACATTCAAGCGACCGGTCGGCAAGCCGACCATAGGGCTGCCGGCCGCGCTGGCCGAGCGCATCGAGGGGCGTTGAGAATTCGCGCCGGGCGCGATCTCAACAGATTGTTGAACCAAGCAGGGACGAAACATGAGCGAACTGATCATCGAAATCGACGGAAGGGATTTCCCTGCCAGATTTGAAGCCGATCTGGCGCCCGAGACTGTCGCCGCCTTCCGCAAGTTGCTGCCCTACCGCGAACGTATCATACATGTGCGCTGGAGCGGCGAAGCGTGCTGGATCCCGCTGGGCGACTATCAGTTCGGCCTCGCCTATGAGAATGCCACGCGCCACCCCGCTCCGGGACAGATCATTCTGTATCCGGGCGGCATCTCCGAAACCGAGATTCTTCTCGCTTATGGTCCCGTCAGTTTCGCATCCAAGGCCGGCCCTTTGGCGGGCAACCATTTTGCGTCGATCACGGATGGATATGGAGAACTGGCGGAAATCGGCCGCTCCACGCTTTGGACCGGCGCGAAACCCATCGCTTTCAAGCGAGGAGACGGCTGAGAGGCGGATAACTTTCGGTCCAATCGGGGGACGATCGTCGCTGAACGCGTGACGGTGGAAGAACCGCATGCCGGGCGGTGCGCTCGCGAAGGGCATGCGCGCCGGTACGAGCCTCAACCACTTGTTCCATGAGAGGCCGGTGCAGTGGTGGGGTAATGCGATCCTGCGAGCCCCACAGTAAAGGCTGTGCGGATCGTTTCACCAACAATGAAAATCAAACGCGCTTGCTTCAGGCTGGCGCCGATCATGGCCGTATCACGATCGCGTTGCGATCGACGACGGCGCTCGGGCTTGCGGACAGGATCACGGCCGAAGGTCGGGGTTTCCATTACCGAAACGATGACCTCGACCTTCGCCGTGGAGCAGGTGCGAGGCAGCGTCAGAAAAGGACTGCGTTGACAATGTTCGACACAATCATCACCGGAGGGCGTATCTCGACGGCGTCCGATACGTTCTTCTGCGATATCGGAATCCGCGACGGCAAGATCGCAGCACTCGGCATGGGGCTGGGTGGGGCCTCTCAGAGGATCGACGCGACGGGAAAATGGGTGCTGCCGGGCGGCATCGACAGCCATGTCCACATCTCTCAACCATCGGGCGAGGGTATCGTCATGGCCGACGATTTCGAAAGTGCGACGCGTTCGGCCGTCATTGGCGGCAACACCATGCTGCTGCCCTTCTGTCTGCAGGAGCGCCAGGTGCCGTTGCGCGAAACGTTGAACGCCTATCATGCCAAGGCCGAGGGGCAGTGCTATACCGACGTGTCGTTTCACCTGATAATTTCAGAGGTTTCGGAAACACTGCTCGGACAGGAACTGCCGGCGCTGGTCGACGACGGCTATACCTCGTTCAAGATCTTCATGACCTATGAAGGGCTGGCGTTACGGGATCTGGACATCATGCGCGTCATGGCGGCCGCTCGTCGGACACGGGCGCTGGTGATGGTTCATGCCGAGAACGACGATGTGATCCGGTATTTGTCCGACCAACTCGAACAGGCGGGCAAGACCTTGCCGAGGTTCCACGCCACCTCGCGTCCAGCCGTGGCCGAAAGCGAGGCGACCTCCCGCGCGATCTCGCTCGCCGAATTGTCGGACGTGCCGCTGATGGTTGTCCATGTCTCGAACCGCGAGGCGATGGAGCAGATTCGACGCGCCCGAAAACGCGGCCTGAAGATCTTCGGCGAAACCTGTCCCCAATATCTGATGCTGACCGAAGCAGACCTGGAGGGGCTGAACATGGAGGGGGCGAAGTACGTCTGCTCGCCGCCGCCACGCGACCATGCCAGCCGGCAGGCGTGCTGGGAGGGATTGGAGCAAGGCATCTTCTCGGTCTTTTCGTCTGACCATTGCCCATTCCGCTACGATGACCCGCAGGGCAAGCTGACCCCGAAGGGACGCACCAGCTTCCGCTGGATCCCGAACGGTATCCCCGGTGTCGGAGCCCGCCTGCCGATCCTTTTTTCGGAAGGGGTGATGAAGGCGAGGATCGACATCAACAGCTTCGTCGCGATGACCTCGACCAATCACGCCAAGATCTACGGATTGCAGGGCCGTAAGGGGACCATCGCGGTGGGTGTCGACGCCGACATCGCGATCTGGGATCCCGAGGTGCGCCGCATCCTGACACACGACATGCTGCAGGACGGCTCCGACTATACCCCCTATGAAGGCATCGAGATCATCGGCTGGCCGATGACGACCCTGGTGCGAGGCAAGGTCGTCGTGCGCGACGGCGAGCTGGTGGGCGCAAAAGGTGACGGGGCCTATGTCCCGCGCGGCATCAGCGCCTTCGCCTGAGTGCACGCAACGTCGAAGCCTTTCGATATCCCGCACTCACGAAGGTGGCCTTTCCGTGCGCGGCCGCTTCTGATGCCTGGTGTGCGCTTCCATGTTCGCCGAGCGCGACGTGGCCGGCGTTTCTCAGGTGTAGAACCCCGAAGCCGGTCACGGCTTTGGGACATGAGTTCGGTTCACCTGCGTGGTGACGGTGGCAATTTGAGATGTTTCCCGGCTCGGAGAGATACGCCAGCTCTGACCGTCGGCGGCGAACCGCATTGATTTGCCGTCGGGAAGCTATTCCTGAAACCGCGACAAAAATTGCATACTGCATACTAAATTGCGTTTGACAGGTTTGGGTACCAAGTCTAGCCTGTGAATCGAGCGAGGGTGCCGCACATTCAGCACCCGAACGAAAATTCGAGGAGATGCTAGTTGGTGTGAAAGCAGCCGCGGAAGCGGCCGCTGCGTGCTTTGCTGCGCTTCGGTGTCATTGGAGGCTGGAGGAACCTGTTCGGCAACATTGCCGGTATCGTCGCGCCCCCCTGGTCGACATCATCATGCGGAGGACGGGGGCCTGGTTCCTCGCCTCCATGTTCTTTCCAAGGGAGAAGCGCGCTTCTCCCCATCTTCCCGTACACCATCGGCAGCAGCTGCAGATTGGCGGTCTGACGAGCCGGAACGACGGCACGCCGGCAAGCGTCGTCGTCGCTTCGTGGCGAGCAGGTCTCCGCCTGACTGAACCGCTTCGCGCCCGAGATTCTGAAGGAGAAAATGATGCAATCCATCGTTCGCAGCCGCACGATGATCACCAGGGCAAAAAGCCGGTTCGAGGTCGAGGAGATACAGGGCGGAGCAATAGTGCAGGAAGATGGCGTGATCGTCGCCATAGGCACCTTCGATGATCTGAAAACTCGATACCCTGACGCTCGCGTGATCGGCAGTGGCCAGGAGATCATGCTGCCGGGCTTCGTCAACGCGCATCACCACGTTGGCCTCACTCCCGTCCAGATGGGCTCACCCGACATGCCGCTGGAACTGTGGTGGGTCACGCGTATGGCACTGCGGGACGTGGATACTTATCTGGACACGCTTTATTCCGCGTTCGAGATGATAGCCTCGGGCGTGACTACGGTCCAACATCTGCACGGTTGGATTCCCGGCACAGGCGCGGATGTGCTCGACCGCTCGAAGCAGGTGCTGAGAGCGTATGACGACATCGGGATGCGTGTGTCCTACAGCCATACCGTTCGCGACCAGAACCGGATCATGTATCAGCCGGACGCGGATCTGGTCGCCTCGCTGCCTGCTGAGGTCGGAAAGCCGATGGGTGAATGGTTCGCCCGTTTCAAATGCAGCGTTCGGGACTACATGGACATTTTCGAGGAGCTGCACGGCAGCTGCCACGACAAGGAACGGGCCGAGATCCAGCTGGCGCCCGCCAATCTTCATTGGTGTTCGGACGAATCACTCGTCGCGTTTTCGGACATGTCGCGCAAGTATGATGCGCCGCTGCATATGCATCTTGTCGAAACCTCGTATCAGAAGGCTTACGCCGAGAAGCGCGGCGGCTGCACGGCCCTGGAACTCCTGGGCCGTTTCGACCTGCTGAATTCGCGCCTGACCATCGGGCACGGCACCTGGCTGTCGGAAAGCGATATCGAGCGTGTAGCCGATGCCGGGATCTGCATCTGCCACAATTGCTCGTCCAATTTCCGCCTGCGCTCGGGCATCGCGCCGCTGAACCGCTTCGAGGCCAGAGGTATCTGCACCGGCATCGGATTGGACGAGGCCGGGATCAACGACGACCGCGACATGCTGCAGGAGTTGCGGCTGGTGCTGCGCGCTCATCGCGTACCCGGCATGGTAGAGGCGGACGTGCCGACCACCGCGCAGGTATTTCGCATGGCGACCGAGGGGGGGGCGATGACCACACCCTATGGCTCACGCATCGGAACACTGGAGGTCGGCAGGGCTGCCGATCTCGTGCTGATCGATTGGAAACAGGTTTCCTGGCCGTATCTGGACGAGATGACTTCGGTGATCGACGCAGTCGTCCAGCGCGCCAAGACCGAGGGCGTCCGCCTGACGATGTGCGCAGGTGAGGTCATCTATGAGGATGGCGTGTTTACCCGCGTCGATCGCGACGAAATCCTGGCACGGCTCCACGAGTCATTCCAAAAACCATTGACCGAAGCCGAGTTGGGTCGTCGAAAGCTCTCTGCCGATGTTCTGCCGTACATACGAGAATTCTATGCGGACTACGTCGATTTCGAGAAGCACGAACCTTTCTACAAACTCAACTCGCGCAACTGAACGCTCGTCTGTTCGCCATTCGTCAACGCAGCGCGGCAGGGCGAGCAGCTGGATACCGGCGCGTTGGCGTGCACGGGCAATTTGCTGTCTTTGTTCCGTCCAACGTGGTGACCGGTATCTCATACCGACGGTTGACAAGATCGACCCTTGGAGCGCGCGACCGCATGGCCCGCGCCTGGCGGTGCGAAAGCCAGGCGGGCCAGACGGGCCGCGCCGGCGATTGAGGTAAGATGGATGCGACTGCCTGGCCTGGACGTGTCGACAGGAAGCCGAAGAACCTCTCTATGGAGTTCTCGGCTTTCTCCGCCCGGGTGAAGCCTTCCCATCAGGCAAGAGCTCTATCGCGATCTTCTCCCCGGGCCCACGCCCAGACATAAGCTGCTGCGATCTCGAGATTTGCTTCGACAAGGGTGAGATATCCGGTCCGCGCATTCGTTGCGAAACAGGCCACAGCCTGTTAGGCTCACCGTGTGGGCAACTTCTTCTCTGGAGGGGCGCGATGAACAAGCTCATCGGTTTGGCCGCAATTATTCTGGGCTTTCTCGTGATAGCGGCGGGATACCGATATACCGCGCCCGGATACTATGCGGGGGGCATCGTCCTCCTTGTGCTGGGAGTGATCTTCCTCATATCCAAGATTTTCCGCCGAAATCAGCCCAACCTATAGTAATCTCGAGCAGCCGGTCATCGACCGTATGGAGAGAGCTCCTTCGACGGGAGGTCGCGCTTACAAGGCAGGTCGCCGAAACCGTCTGCAGCGCAACCAACGAGCCGCCGGAAGAGGGGGAGGCGTCGACGCCAAGTACGTGGCGCCTCAGGGCGATGTCATGCTGTCGAACACGATGATCGCGCCGTGCTGCTTCGCGATTGTCAGGAGCAAGCGCTCAACATCCTCCCGCGCAACGTTTTCGCTCTCGTTCCGTTGCCTGATCGCCTCCGCCAGGAGGGGGACGTTGATGATCCTGTTGCTGCTGACTTCGGCCCACACACTGCGGCGAACGTCTTCTTGAAGCTGGGTCGAGGGTAGCCGTTTCATGGCTCTGGCTCCTGTTGGAGGAAACAATTCCCTCAATAGCCATTATGCGCCGGGAGCGATGATGACGCAAGGCGCAGACCAGAATTATTCAAACATAATCAATTAGTTAGACAAGTGTGCCCGTGGCGGAGAGCAAGCCGGAACACCCGTTGGCGGATGGTGACGCATTAGCGGGATAGTGCCTCTTGATGGGCATGCAGCCACAGACTAAATAATAGCCGATGTCGGTAGTTACTCATTCGACGCATATGCCCACTGGAGGCGGGAATGGCTGACCTGGAGAGAAGTGAACGCCTGCAGATCATGCTCAGCGAGGAAGAGCTGGTCGCAGTCGAGAATTGGCGATTTGAGAAACGCATGCCGAGCAGGGCGGCCGCAGTGCGGGAGTTGCTTCGCCGGGGGCTGGCGGCCGAGGGCTTTCTGACTGCGGGCCACGGCTCGAAATCACAAGACTTCGGGGTTCTTGACGACAAGAGTTCCAACGGCGACGAAACAACCGGGTAGTTGATGTAGCGAAGCCGGCCCTCGACGGACGCCGCTTATGGTCCGCGAGTGGTTTCAGCGCCATGACGAGAATGCAACATTTGAGGCCCGGCTGAACCCTGAGCCGAAATGCAGCTCGACGATATCCGACGGAACCCTACAACTGCTGAACAAGTTCAGATGTATGGTTCGCAACGAAGCATATACCCAGGATCCCATCGAGCGGATCCGTCGCGACATAAGGCGCATTCGCGCCTACATCCAGTCGCTCCCCGAGCACGGGAACCTCACCGACGTCGATACCCTGCTGTCAGTTGCCGAATCCGAAGCCTCTCGGCAATCCGTGCCCGGGCCAAGCGAGGATGACGTTCAGGATGGGCCTTTAGAGAATCGAAGTGCTTTTGTGGCAGCTTGGGATCGCTCGAAGGGTTGATTGGCAGCTGAAATATGCGCCGAGCGCGATTGGACATGCGGGGCAGCCTGCGGGAAGTGCTTGTGTCCTTCGGAGAGGTGGTTCCTTGTTTACACAGCAGCAGCTGACGTCGATCCTCTCCTCCCTTCCGGACCCCGCATTCATTCTCACCCGCAGCGGCCGCTATGCCGCCGCATTCGGAGGAAAGGACGCCAGGCACTATCATGACGGTAGCGGCCTCGTCGGGCGCAGCATGTTCGAGGTGCTGACGGAGGAGAGGGCGCAATGGTTCGCTGCCGAAATCGATAAGGCGCTGGAAAGTGGTGCCCTCCATATCGTTGAATACGAACTTAGCGGCAGTGAAGTGAAGGGAGCCGGCGAGGGCCCCAGTCATTCCATTTGGTTCGAAGGTCGCGTTCAGGCGCTGAGCTTTCCCGTAGAGGGCGAAGATGCCGTTGTCTGGGTGGCGACCAATATCACCGACAAGAACGAGACCCAGCAGAAGCTACGCCAGCTGAGCGAAACGGATGCCCTGACAGGATTGTACAACCGCCGTAAGCTGATTGCGGCGCTCGACGATCGGCTGGCGGTTTTTGAACAGGAAAAGGCTCCGACCTCGGTGCTGGTCTTCGATCTCGACAATTTCAAACGCCTCAATGACGAGATGGGGCATCACGCAGGGGATGCAGCCCTCGTGGAAATTGCACGCGTATGCCGCCAGCGACTGCGTCAGAGCGATGTTGTCGCCCGTTTCGGCGGTGACGAATTCGTGGTCGTCATGCCCGACACCCATCGGGGCGATGCGCTGGAAATCGCAGAGCGGCTTCGCGAACATGTTCCAGCCAGCCTCAGGAAGACACTGCGTTACGAATCGACGATCAGCGGTGGCGTCAGCGAGTACGGGCCGCCTGATCGCTCTTCCAGCGATTTGCTGAGACGCGCGGACAAGGGGCTGTATCTGTCGAAACGGACAGGTCGCAACCGGGTATCCGCACTGTAAGCAGCCATCGGCCTCAGTTGCTTCGCTGCGTGATAGGGCGCGGGCGCTGTTTGTCCTGTACGTTAGCCATCCCTCGTGGTGGCGCACAAGAAGCGCCGAGGCCGCGCAGCGTTACACCACACGAGAGACACCAACTGGTACCGCTACGCCGTTCCGAACGCGCTCGCCCCATGGTCGGCGGGGGTTGCCAATTGGCGGAAGCCCTCGAACAGTTCGCGTCCGAAGCCGTGCCCGTTGGCCGACAGGTCGGGCGTCGGCATCTTGCGCGCAGCGAATTCCTCGGGCGGGACCAAGGCTTCGAGCAATCCGGTCTCCGCGTCGACCCGGATGATGTCGCCGTCGCGCAGCTTGCCGATCGCCCCGCCGTCGAGCGCTTCGGGCGTGACGTGGATCGCGGCCGGCACCTTGCCCGATGCTCCGGACATGCGGCCGTCGGTGACGAGCGCCACCTTGCGTCCGCGGTCCTGCAGTACGCCGAGCACGGTGGTGAGCTTGTGCAGTTCTGGCATGCCGTTCGCCTTGGGGCCCTGGAAGCGGATGACCGCGACGAAGTCGTGATCGAGCCGGCCTGCCTTGAAAGCGTCGCTTAGCGCCTGCTGGCTGTCGAACACCAGTGCCGGCGCCTCGATGATGCGTCGTTCGGGCTTCACCGCCGACGTCTTGATGATCGCCTTGCCGAGATTGCCCGAAAGCACTTTCAGCCCGCCGGTCGGCTGGAACGCCTTGGCAACCGGCGCCAGCACCTTCTCGTCACCGCTGGCTGCGGGAGCGGGTATCCGCACCACGCTTCCGTCGTCGCCGAGTCCGGCTTCGACCGTGTAGGGCCGCAGGCCTTCGCCCCAGACGGTGCGTACGTCCTCATGCAGCAGGCCCGCATCGAGCAATTCGCGGATGAGGAAACCGAGACCGCCGGCGGCGTGGAAATGGTTCACGTCGGCGAGGCCGTTGGGGTAGACGCGGGCCAGCAAGGGCACGGCCTCCGAAAGATCCGAAATATCTTGCCAGGTGAGCGAGATGCCGGCTGCAGCGGCCATGGCGATGAGATGGATGGTGTGGTTGGTCGAGCCGCCCGTCGCATGCAGCCCGACGACGCCGTTGACGATTGCGCGCTCGTCGATCATGCGGCCGACCGGCGTATAGGCATTACCGAGCGCTGTGATGGCCAGCGCCCGCTTCGCCGCCTCCCGGGTCAGCGCGTCGCGCAGCGGCGTGCCGGGGTTGACGAAGGAGGAGCCCGGTATGTGCAGGCCCATGATCTCCATCAGCATCTGGTTCGAATT
>VFQN01003156.1_pt1 | contig 24121 bp, 20 predicted proteins | sample 3512371 | NCBI WGS metagenome assembly VFQN01 (sample SAMN10412370, study PRJNA504923) | tailings metagenome | isolation source: Replicate 2 from Balatoc abandoned mine | place: Philippines: Itogon, Benguet | collected 2017-08-28
GATCGAGCTGGTAGATATCGCCGAAGTAGGCCTTGTAGGTATGGCCGAGCCGCGGCTTCTCGATCAGCAGCTTGACGTAGGCCTCGTACTCGCCGGGCGATGCGGTGATTCCCAGCACGGCGTTGTTCGAACCGTTCTCCGCCGTGCGCAGGCCGAGGATGTGATGGCTGCCAGTGCCGAAGTGGAAGATCGACGCGTTCTGGACGCCCTTCTCTTCGAGATACTCGGCGAAGTACACGTCACAGGGGCACAGACGCTCATCGAGCGCCCACGATGCATCCCAGAAATTCAACATGCTTGCACTCCCGGTGTCGGCTGAATCTGATCAGCCTGCCTTCTTCGCGATCGCGATCAGCTCGCACAACGTGAAGCCGATCTTGTCGCCGTCGATCGTCGGCTTGAGGAAGGCGGCCAGCGCGCCGCGCGCTTCGGTCAGCACTGGGCGCAACTCGGCGACCGTTCCGGCGGGCACCCGCATGGTCTTGCACCAGGTCGCGAAATCCATGCCCTTCGGCGCGTGCTCCGTGTGAACGAGATCGAGTCCAGCGTCCTTGATGCCACGAACCCACTCCGCCGTCGTCCAGGCGCGGCCATGGGAGGGATCGCGCTTCTTCTCGAACGCGTTGTAGGCCGCATCTGCTGCGGCCAGATCGCTCGCGGGGAAGCCTGGCGTCGTCGCTTCGTCCGGCGCCACGTTGTCGACGAGGGCGAACGTGCCGCCCGGCTTCAGCACGCGCCGGCTCTCGCGCAAGAACGCAGGAATGTCCGGGAAGTGATGGGGTGCGATGCGCGACGTCACGAGGTCGAAGCTCGCATCGGCGAACGGCAGACGCTCCGCATCCGCTATCGCGGTCGTCATGTTGGCGTAGCCTTTGTCGGCGGCAAGCTTGGCCGTTTCGATCAGCATCTCCGGGGTCAGGTCGCTGGCGACGACATGGGCGACGTGGGGCGCGAAAGCCAGCGCGGTGTGGCCGGCGCCGGTCGCGATGTCGAGCGCCGACCAGTCCGCCTTGGGCTTCACCAGCTCGACCAGCCGCGCAAGGCTCGCGCCCTTGGCGTGGACGGTCGACGTGGCATACGCGGCGGCGTTGGCGCCGAACTGCTGCTGGACCAGGTTCTTGGACATCGCGCAGCTCCTTGGCTGTTGGGGCGGCGGACTATACGCCTGAGCCCGTGGCCGGCGAAAGGCGCCTTTTCGGCCAAAAGCGATGACCAGATATCAGGGTCTCATTTGCGGATCGGCACCGCCGGACAGCCTTTGCCGGGCGGCCGGCCCATAATCTGGACCGAATAATAGGTCGGCGTCGGTCCGGGCGCCCGCGCGACGCCGACGCCGATCTCGGTCACCTTGGGCGAGGCCATGTTGGCGCGGTGGCCGGGCGAGTTGCGCCAGCCGGTGACGACCGTGTCGGCAAGCGCCTTGGGCGCGAAACCCTTGGCGTCGCGCCGAAAAGAGAGGTTCTCCGCGAGCCAGCAGAAGGTATAGCCCTGCGCACGAACGCGGGCGTCCATACTCCGGCCGTCGGCGGTGTGCGACAGCGTGCCGGTCCGCGCGAGATATCCCGCGTAGGCACGGGCGGCGGCTGACAGCTTCCCGTTCGAGACCAGTGCGCTGAGCTTCTGCTCGCGGCGGAAGGCGTTGGTCATCTGGACGATGGCGATTTCGGCTTGCGGCGGGTCGGGCAGGGTGACCAACGCAGAACTCCAGCGATGAGTGATGAACCAAGTGAGGAGGCGATCAGGGTGTATCCGGGTTCCCGCGTTCCCGTCTACAGCGGCACGAAGGTGCCGGTCGCCTCGTTGAGGACGGTGAGCTGCCCGGTCGAGATGTCGAAGTAGGCACCGTGGAGGTCTAGCCGCCCCTTGCCTTCGAGGATCTGCACGCAGGGAAACGTTCGCAGGTTGGCAAGCGAGACCTTGACGCCTTCGCGCTCGAGATCGGCGCGCAGCTCCGGCACCGGGCGCCCGGAGTTCTTGGCGAGCAACTCGTCGCGGGCGCCGTCGAGCATCGACATCCAGTTGGCGATGAATTCGGCGGCCGTCTGACGTGCCGCGTCGTGCTCGAGGCAGGCGCGCACGCCGCCGCAGCCGGAATGGCCGATGACGACGATGTGCTTGACCCGGAGATTGAGAACCGCGAATTCGAGCGCCGCGCTGACGCCGTGGTACTTGCCGTTCGTCTCGTAGGGCGGCACCAGATTGGCGACATTTCGCACGACGAACAGCTCGCCCGGCATGGCGCTGAACACGGCTTCCGGCTCGACGCGGCTGTCGCAGCAGCTTACGACCATCACATCCGGGTTCTGCCCGTTCGCGGCAAGCTGCTCATAGTCGTCCTGGTGAGGGATGAAATGGCGCAGCTTGAAGCGGCGGTAACGGTCGGCCAGTTGTTCGGGAAAGTAGCTCATGCGTCGCCCGCGGAAGTTGGGTGGAGCTGCACGGACCCGCAAAGGGCCAGCGGCAAAGAAATGGCTGCTGCAGCGCACAAGCGCAAGCGGTAAAACCACACTGACCACCTGAGAAGGCTCCGGCAGGGCGCGCCTCCGGCCTCGACGACGCCATATTCGACCTGCACCAGCACGCCATTCGCGATGTGGCCGCCCGTGCCGCCGTGCGATAGATATTGATCAGCTCTCATTTTTGATGCACCCGGCACGGACGGCATGACAACCATCACCGACATCGAGCGTGGGCTGATCGCGCGCTACCTCGTGCGCCTGCTGAGCCGGCCGGATCTGACACAGCGGGCGGTGCGCGGGCTGCTCGTCTGGCTCAACGAGCGCGCCGACGTGCTGAGCCTGCCGCTGCCCCCGCCGCTGATCGAATCCCTCGGCGGGTACATGACCTACAAGCCGGCCGAGTTCGAGCGCGCCTGGACGCGCCACAAGAAGGACGTCCTGGCCGCTTTCGAACGGGCGGCGATTGAGACCCCGCGGCCCGAACCGATGGCAACCAACGCCGAGCGTTTGGTCGATGCGCTGGGGCTGCCAAACGCGGCGTGGCGGCTGCTCGGCCTGTTCGCCTGCTCGACGCGTTTCGAGCAGGTGCAGTATCTCGCCGGCGCCGCGGCCGACTACTGCGGTCCGATCACGCGCGCCGTGTCGCTGCTGTGCGACGTCCATCCGCGCGCGACCGAGGAGCTGCTGGCGCCGGGCGGCGAGCTCGTCGCGTCGGGCCTGCTGCAGGTGCGCGAGAACTCGCTCAGCATCGCCGGTTACGAGGCGCGCTATTCGATCCCCTTGCGGGTCAACGCGTGCCTGGAACGTACGTTCGGCTCGTTCGACGAGATGCGCAACGCGCTGCTCGGCGATCCGCTGGTGTCGTCGGTGACGATGGAGGACTACGAGCACGTGATGGCCGATCGCGATCTGATCGCCGGCGTGCTCAAGGGCGCTGTCGACGGCGGCGTCGCGGGCGTCAACATTCTGCTCTATGGCCCGCCGGGATCGGGCAAGACTGAGCTCGCCAAGGTGGCGGCGCAAGCGGCTGGCGCGGCGCTGTTCGCGACCGGCGAGGCGGTCGGCGGCGACGGCGAGTCCGACCGCTCCGAGCGGCTTGCCGACATCACCTTCTCGCAGCGCCTGCTCAGCGGGCAGAAACGCACCGCGATCCTGTTCGACGAGATGGAGGACGTCGCCGTCCACCTCATCAAGCGCGGCGGCTCGAAGGTCTATCTCAATCGCCTGCTCGAGACCAATCCGATCCCGATCATCTGGACATCCAACGAGCTGCAGAACATCGATCCGGCGCTGCTCCGGCGGATGACGCTCGCGGTCGAGCTGAAGCGGCCGCCGGCGATCCAGCGCCAGCGCATCCTGGAGCGCCTTGCGACGCGGATGGCGTTCGACCTGTCGACGGCAGATGCGGAAGCGCTGGCGCGGCGCCTCGATGCGACGCCGGCGATCTACGAGAACGCGCTCAAGGCGGCGAAGCTCTCGGGAGGTGGCGCCGAGGCGGTCGAGCGCGCGGCGCTCGGGATCGTGCGTGCGGTGTCCGGAACGGTCGCACGCAAGTCGGGCGCGGTGCCCGATTTCGATCCGCTGCTGGTGTGCTCCGACCAGGATCTCGCCGGTCTCGCCGACCGTCTCGTCGCGGCGCAGGCGCGCGCGTTCTCGATCTGCCTGTCGGGCCCGCCCGGCACCGGCAAGTCCGCCTTCGCGCGCTATCTCTCGCGCCGGCTCGGCTTCGAGCTGATCCAGAAGCGGGCGTCCGACATTCTCGGCCCCTACCTCGGCGAGACCGAGCGGCATATCGCCAATGCGTTCGAGGAAGCGCGCGAGGCGAACGCGATGTTGGTATTCGACGAGGCGGACAGCCTGCTGCTCGATCGCCGCGATGCGACGCGTTCCTGGGAGATCACGCAGGTCAACGAGATGCTGACGTGGATGGAGGACCATCCGCTCCCCGTCTGCTTCACGACCAATTTCATGGAGCGCGTCGATACGGCGTCGCTGCGGCGCTTCACGTTCCAGGTCGTGCTGTCGTACCTCGACAAGCCCGGCATCCGTCGCGCGTGGCAGATGTTCTTCCACTCGGATCGTATCCCGCCCGAGGCGGCCGGCATCGCCAATCTCACGCCCGGCGACTTCGCCAAGGCGAGGAAGCAGGCCGAGGTGCTCGGCGTCATCAACGATCCGATGCGGCTCGCCGAGATCATGCTCGACATCAGTCGCTCGAAGCCCGACGCGCGCGGGAGCTTGGGGTTTGTGAGGTAGCTATACTGCGCGACGCGTACGGCTTCGCCTACACGCGCGGCGGCCGCTGCCTCGCCGGTTGGCAATTTATTGGCGCGATCTTCGATCGCCACCGACAAGAGTGCTACCGATACGGAGCGCTCGAAGAGCGCCGTGTCGAATGCCACCGGGTAAATTGCAGCCGCGGCGCCAGTAGCCGAAGGCGTTGGCGACCGCGGAACAAAAACTACTTCACATCCAGCATCGAGACCATCACGCGGACGACGGACTTCTTGCCCCAAACCTGGTCGACGGACGAACGCACCGCGCGGCGCACGGCTTCGCGCACGGTCTCGATGTCGCGGCGTCGCGACGGCGGGATGCTCTCGATCGTCCCTTCGACGACGTCGAGCACAATGTCCTCCATGGCGCCGCCACCGGGTCGCTGCGAAGGGATGCCTTCCATGACGACCTCGGGATCGTCGAGCATCTTGCCGTTGCGCGAAAGGACTAGCGAGACGACGATGACCCCGACCACGGCCATCTTGCGCCGCTCGCGGATGCACATGTCCTCGGCGCCGATCAGCAGGCTGCCGTCGCGGTAGATCCGGCCGACCGGCGCCTCGTCGACGACGGCGGGCTTGCCGGGGCCGAGGGTGACGATCTCGCCGTTGACCGGCACGACCACCTCCGCGATCCCATGCGCGCGGCCAAACTTGCCGTGCTCGCGCAAATGACGCATCTCGCCGTGCATCGGCACGAGGATCTCGGGCTTGAGGTAGCCGTATAGCTGCTTCAGCTCCTCGCGTCGCGGGTGGCCGGTGACGTGCACGAGCGCGTCCTGGTCGGTGACGAGATCGACGCCCATGCGCGCGAGCGCGTTCTGGATGCGCCCGACGCTCTTCTCGTTGCCCGGGATGGTGCGCGAGGAAAAGATCGTGAGATCGCCCTTGGCGAGCGAGATGTCGGGGTGGGAGTTGTCGGCGATCCGCGCCATCGCCGCGCGTGGCTCACCCTGGCTGCCGGTGAGGAGGGCGACGACCTCGTCGCGGCGGTAGTCGCTGAACCGCTGCTGGTCGGCGTAGATGAAATCGGGCGGCAGATAGCCGGTCTCGATCGCGACCTGGATGACGCGGTGGAGTGCGCGGCCGGCGACGACGAGCCGGCGGCCGGCCGCACGCGTCGCCTTGGCGACCGAGAGGATGCGCGCGACGTTGGAGGCGAAGAGCGTGACGACGACGCACTGCTCGGCCTTCTTGATGATGCGCGTGATCGACGCGCCAACCTCTTCCTCCGATGGTGAGCGGCCGTCGCGCATGACGTTCGTCGAGTCACAGATGAGCGCGCGCACGCCTTCCTCGCCGATCGCCCGAATGCGGCTCTCGTCAGGGGGAAGGCCGACGCCGGGCGCGCTGTCGAACTTCCAGTCGCCGGTGTGATAGACGAGCCCGTGCGGCGTGCGGATCGCGAGGCCGTTCGGCTCGGGGATCGAGTGGGCCTGGTTGACGAATTCGATGGAAAATGGGCCGACCTCGAACGTCGAGCCGAGCGGGACTTCGCGGATCGGCAGATTGTGCCGTCCACCCTGCTCGGCGAGCTTGGTCTTCAGGAGAGTTGCGGTGAACGGCGATGCGTAGATCGGCGCCTTGAGGCGCGGCCACAGCTCGATCACGGCGCCGAAGTGATCCTCGTGCGCGTGCGTGAGGACGATGCCGCAGAGGTCCTTGACGTGCGCCTCGATGAATTTCGTGTCGGGCAGGATGACGTCGATGCCGGGATCGAATTCGCCCTCGGGAAACGTGATGCCGAGATCGACCATCATCCATTTGCGCGATCGCTCGGGACCAAGGCCGTAGAGGTAACAGTTCATCCCGATCTCGCCGAGGCCGCCGAGGCCGACGAAAACCAGCTCGCTGTCGCTGGACGATCCGGATTTGCGCTCGCTTCGTGCCATTACATGTCCTCAGGCCTGCCGCGCCGTAAGCACGGAGACGTCGCCATAGGTGAACCGCCGCCTGCCGGCCGACGGGAGATCGAGCAACAGCGCGCCGTCGTGATCTAGACCAGCGAACGCTCCCGCGACGGGGCCTTCGGTGGTCTTGATTTCGAGCGCCCGCCCGACGGGCACCGCGCCCGCGAGCCACGCCGCGCGAATGTCGCCGAAACCGTCGCCCTTGCGCCAGACCGCGAGCCAGTGCGCCATCTGCGTCGCCAACAGCCGGAGCACGCCGTCGGCATCGAGCGTCGAGCCGTGGGCTGCGAGGCAGGTCACCGCGCGATCCCTAACCGGCGGCGCCGAGGCGACATTGATGCCGATACCGATGACGGCAACCGTCGATCCACCATACTTGGCGGACTCGATCAGGATGCCGCAGGTCTTGGCGCCGTCGATGAGCACGTCGTTCGGCCATTTGAGCTCGACTCGGGCGGGGGCCGTGGCAGCGAGGGCACCGGCGATTGCCGCGTGGGCCGCGACACCGGCGATCAGCGACAGCTCAGGGAGGCGCGAAGGTGCGCAACCCGGCTCGAACAGCAGCGTCGCCGCGACATTGCCGATGCTGGCTTCGCTCCAGGCGCGGCCCGAGCGGCCCTTGCCTGCGGTCTGCCGGCGCGTGGCGATCCATAGCGGGCCGCGCTCGCCTGCAGCGGCGCGGCGCATCGCCTCGTCGTTGGTCGAGCCTATCTCGTCGAGCACCTCGATGCGCGGCAGGACGCCCGGCGTAGGCTGCAATCGCATGTCGAACCCTCTGCTGCGACCGCTCGGCCGGCTCTGCCGGAAGCGGTGCTCAGGCGATGGCAGGATGGAGCCTGCTGTCGGGCTGAGCGAGGGGAGCCGGACGGCTTCCTCAGAACAATGTCCGTGCCGCGGCCGAGGCGGCGGAGATCAGCGGCGCGGAAATCAGCGGCAGTACGAAGCCGACCACGAGCACCAGCGCTACCCACTGCACCGCCCGCTCCTTGGCGAGCATAGGCGCGAACGGCTGCTTCGCATCGTCGAAGAACATGATCTTGACGATGCGCAGGTAGTAGTACGCGCCGACGACGCTCGAGACTACGGCGATGACGGCGAGCGTGTAGAGCTCGGCCTTGATAGCCGGCAGGAAGACGTAGAGCTTGCTGAAGAAACCTGCGAGCGGCGGGATGCCGGCCATCGAGAACATGAACATGGCGAGTGCGAACGCCATCGGCAGGTTGGTCTGTGAGAGCCCGGCAAGCTCGTTGATGTCCTCGATCGCGGCACCGTCGCGGCGCATCGACAGGATGCAGGCGAAGGCGCCGAGCGTCATGACGACATAGATCGCGAGGTAGACGAGCACGCCTTCGACGCCTTCCGGCGTGCCGGCCGCGACGGCGACCAGCGCGTAGCCCATGTTGGCGATCGAGGAATAAGCCATCAGCCGCTTGATGTTGGTCTGGCGGATCGCGGCGAAGGCACCGAGCAGCATCGAGGCGATAGCTATGAAGACGACGATCTGCTGCCACTGCGGGCGCACACCGGCGAAAGCAGAGACCACGACGCGGATGAACAGCGCCATCGCGGCAACTTTCGGCGCAGAGGCGAAGAACGCCGTCACCGGGGTCGGTGAGCCCTCGTACACGTCGGGCGTCCACATGTGGAAGGGCGCCGCAGAGATCTTGAACGCGATGCCGGCGAGCACGAACACCAGGCCGAAGATCAGCAGCAGGTCGTGACCGGCGCCGGCGACCTTGGACGCGGCAGCGATGGCGGCGAAGTTGGTCGAGCCCGCGAACCCGTACAGCATCGAGGAGCCGTAGAGCAGCATACCCGACGACAGCGCGCCGAGCACGAAGTACTTGAGGCCGGCCTCGCTGGAGCGCGTCGAGTCGCGGCGGAAGGCGGCGACGACGTACAACGCGAGGCTCTGCAGCTCGAGGCCGAGGTAGAGCGCGATCAGGTCGTTGGCGGAGACCATCATCATCATGCCGGTCGAGGCCAGCAGGATGAGGACGGGACATTCGAATTTCAGCGCCTTGCGCTCCGACATCTCGTCGAAGGAGAGGACGAGCGCGCCAGCGGCGCCGACCAGGATCAGTATTTTCAGGAAGCGGGCGTAGCCATCGACGATGAAGGCGCCATCGAAGACCTGCACGCTGCCCTGACCCATCGTCACAGCCACGCCGGACGCCGCCATCACGGCGATGGCGAGCCACATGATGCGGCCGGCTTCCTCGCCGTTGTCGGGGCGGAACACGCCGATCATCAAGAGCGCCATGGCGCCGACCGCGAGGATCAGCTCGGGGAGCAGAGGGGCGAATGGGGCGAGCGCGGACATCACGATAGGGCCTCTTTCACTCGTCGGTCAGCGCACGGGCTCGCGCGGCGCAGGGGGATTGATCACGACCCGCGGCGCCTTGTCCGCGGTCGCCTTCTTGATGGCGGCGACGTGGCTGGTCACGAGCTGGTTCACGGATTTCGCGGTCACATCGAGGATTGGCGCGGGATAGAAGCCGAACAGGATGGTCAGGATCACGAGCGGCGCCATCACCGCGATCTCCCGCGGGGACAGGTCGGCGATAGCCTTGAGCTTGGGTTTCTCGAGCGCGCCGAAGATCATCCGCCGATAGAGATACAATGCGTAAGCCGCCGACAGGATGACGCCCGTGCTCGCGAAGAAAGCGACCCAGGTATTGACCTGGAAGGACGAGAGCAGCGTCAGGAATTCGCCGACGAATCCGGATGTGCCCGGCAGGCCGACGTTGGCCATCGTGAAGATCATGAAGCAGAATGCGTAGATGGGCATTCGGCTGACGAGGCCGCCGTAGGCTGAGATCTCGCGAGTGTGCATGCGGTCGTAGACGACGCCGACGCAGAGGAACAGCGCCGCCGAGACGAAGCCGTGCGACAGCATCTGGAAGATCGCTCCGTCGATGCCCTGCTGGGTGAAGGTGAAGATGCCCATCGTCACGAAGCCCATGTGGGCGACGGACGAGTAGGCGATCAGCTTCTTGACGTCCTCCTGAGCGAGCGCGACCAGCGAAGTGTAGATGATGGCGACGACCGAAAGCACGAACACGAACGGCGCGAACTGCTCCGACGCGATCGGGAACATCGGCAGCGAGAAGCGCAGGAAGCCGTAGCCGCCCATCTTCAAGAGGATCGCCGCGAGGATCACCGAGCCGGCGGTGGGTGCCTCGACGTGCGCGTCGGGGAGCCAGGTGTGCACCGGCCACATCGGCATCTTGACCGCGAACGAGGCGAAGAAGGCGATCCACAGCCACCACTGCATGTTGGCCGGGAACGTCGTCGTCAGCAGCGTCGGGATGTCGGTCGTCCCGGCGTGCCAGTACATCGCCAGCATCGCGAGCAGCATCAGCACCGAGCCGAGCAGCGTGTAGAGGAAGAACTTGAAGCTCGCGTAGACACGCCGCGCGCCGCCCCATACGCCGATGATGATGAACATCGGAATGAGGCTCGCCTCGAAGAAGACGTAGAAGAGCACGATGTCGAGTGCGCAGAAGACGCCGATCATCAGCGTCTCGAGGATCAGGAACGCGATCATGTACTCCTTGACGCGTTCCTCGACCGACTCCCAGCTCGCGAGGATGGCCAGCGGCATGACGAACGCCGTGAGCACCACGAACAGCATCGAAATGCCGTCGACGCCCATCTTGTACTTGATGGGTCCGAGCCACGCCCGCTCCTCGACGAACTGGAAGCCCGGATTGTTGGCGTCGAAATTGATCCAGATCAGCAGCGACAGGACGAACGTCATCAGCGTCGTCCACAGCGCGATCCAGCGGGCGTTCTGCTTGGCTTCCGCATTGAGGAAGCACATGCAGATCGCGACCGTCAGCGGCAGGAAGGTGACGACCGAGAGCAGGCTGTTGCCGGGGATGTTCATCGCACACCTCCCGTGCCGAACATGAACCAGGTGGCGAGCGCTGCGAGGCCGATCAGCATTGCGAAGGCATAGTGGTAGATGTAGCCGGTCTGGAGACGGGCAGCGGCGTTAGCGGTCGCGACCACGCGGTCGGCGGTGCCGTCGATGGCGCCGTCGATCACCGATCCGTCACCCTTCTTCCACAGGAACCGACCGACGGCCATGGCGGGCCGCACGAACAGCCAGTCATACAACTCGTCGAAGTACCACTTGTTGAGCAGGAACAGGTAAAGCGGGCGGAATGCGGTAGCCGTCGCCTCGGGCAGCCACGGCGCCTGGATGTAGTAGAGGTAGGACACGCCGAAGCCCGCGGCCATGGCGACGAACGGCGCCCAGCCGACCCAGCCCGGCACCTCGTGGAAGGCGTGCATGATGTGATTGCTCGGCGCCTCGAACAGCGCCTTGCCCCAGAATGCCTTGTAGCCCTCGCCGATGAACAGGCCCTTGAACTCGAAGCCGGCGAAGACCGCGCCGGCGGCGAGCACGAACAGCGGCACCAGCATCACGTAGGGGCTCTCGTGCGCGTGCTCGTAGGTGTGGTGGTCGGCGCGCGTGCGGCCGTAGAAGGTCATGAACATGAGCCGCCAGGAGTAGAACGACGTCATGAAGGCGGCGAGGACGAGAGCCCAGAAGGCGAAATTGTACGGTGTGTGACCGGCGTAGGCGACCTCGATGATGGTGTCCTTCGAGTGGAAGCCGGCGAAGCCGACGAGGTGCGGGATGCCGACGCCGGTAAGCGCCAGCGTGCCGATCAGCATCATCGCCCAGGTGATCGGGATCTTGGAGCGCAAGCCGCCCATGTGGCGCATGTCCTGCTCGTGGTGCATCGCGTGGATGACCGAGCCGGCGCCGAGGAACAGCAGCGCCTTGAAGAAGGCGTGTGTGAAGAGGTGGAAAATGCCGGCGCCGTAGGCACCGAGCCCGAGCGCCGCGAACATGTAGCCGAGCTGCGAGCAGGTCGAATAGGCGATGACGCGCTTAATGTCGTTCTGGACGAGGCCGACAGTCGCCGCGAAGAAGGCGGTAATGACGCCGACGATTGTCACAACCTGAAGCGCGACCGGTGCAAGCTCGAACAGCGGCGACAGGCGCGCGACCATGAACACGCCGGCGGTGACCATGGTTGCGGCGTGGATCAGCGCCGACACAGGCGTCGGGCCTTCCATGGCGTCCGGCAGCCAGGTGTGGAGCAGGAACTGCGCGGACTTGCCCATCGCACCGATGAACAGCAGCAGGCACAGCGTGGTGAGCGCGTGAACCTCGTAGCCGAGGAAGCTCATCGTCTGATTGGCCTTGCTCGGCGCGGCAGCGAAGACGGCGTCGAAGCCGATCGTGCCCTCAAAGACGAGGAAGACGCCGAACATGCCGAGCGCGAAGCCGAAATCGCCGACGCGGTTGACGACGAACGCCTTGATCGCCGCGGCATTCGCCTCGGGCTTCTGGTACCAGAAGCCGATCAGCAGGTAGGAGGCCAGGCCGACGCCCTCCCAGCCGAAGAACATCTGCAGGAAGTTGTCGGCCGTCACCAGCATCAGCATCGCAAAGGTGAAGAGCGACAGGTAGGCGAAGAAGCGCGGCCGGTGCGGGTCCTCGTGCATGTAGCCGATCGAGTAGACGTGCACGAGCGCGGAAACGGTGTTGACGACGACCAGCATGACGGCGGTCAGCGTGTCGACCCGGATCGCCCAGGAGACGTCGAGATCGCCGGAGGTGACCCACCGCATGATGGTGATCTTGTCGGTCGCGTGGCCGATGCCGACCTGCCAGAAAACGATCCACGAGAGGACCGCTGCGACGATCAGGAAGCCGGAAGTGATCAACTCCGATGGCCTCGGGCCGATCATGCGGCCGAAGAAGCCGGCGATGAGCGCGCCGAGCAGGGGAAGGAAGACGATGGCCTGATAGATCATGCGATGGTTCCGGACGGCGCGCGGGGCGCTATGACGAGCTGGCGGCGCACGCTCACCCCTTCATCATGTTGATGTCTTCGACCGCGATGGTGCCGCGGTTGCGGAAATAGACGACGACGATCGCGAGGCCGATGGCGGCCTCTGCGGCCGCGACGGTCAGCACGAACAGCGCGAAGATCTGCCCCGTGAGATCGCCGAGATAGCTCGAGAAGGCGACGAGGTTGATGTTGACGGCGAGCAGCATCAATTCGACCGACATCAGGATGACGATGACGTTTTTGCGGTTGAGGAAGATGCCGAAGATGCCGAGCGTGAACAGGCACGCCGCCACCGCGAGGTAATGTCCGAGAGCGATATCCATCAACCTATCCCCAATCCGACGGCGATCCCTGCGCCCTTGACGAGCGGGCTCACGAGAGCGTAGGCGCCGCCGATTGCCATCAGCATGAACAGGACGCCGACGATCCACTGCCCGACCGAGATGCGCGAGCCGTCTTCGCTGGCCTTGCGTATAGTCGCGGCGCGCTTCGCCTTTGCCGCCGCCTCCTCCTTCGCGCGCTTGCGTGCATTCGCCAGCGACACGACGTTGGTCGGTTTCTCGGGCTCCGGGTCGTCGTGGCGGTCGAGGCCGTTCTTCATCCTCGCTGCTCCCGTCCCGGCACGATCGACTGGCCCGGCGCGAGCGTGACGACATCGATCGCCATCGCGGGCGTCCGCGCGTTCTGTGCCGAGATCGACTGGCGGCGCACGCCTTCCTTGTGGCGCAGCGTCAGCACGATCGCGCCGATCATCGCGACCAGCAGGATGAGGCCCGCGCCCTGGAAGAAGTAGACGTACTTCGTGTAGAGGAGCCGGCCGATCGCCTCGGTGTTGGTGATGCCGGAGTCGGCAGCAGGCGTCGGCGCGGCGCGCGTCCCGACGGCGCCGCCGATGACGCGCGAGCCGAGCACCATGATGAGCTCGACCAGCAGCACGAGGCCGACGAGGGCGCCGACGGAGGCATTCTTGATGAAGCCCGCACGCAGCTCGGCAAAGTCGACGTCGAGCATCATGACGACGAACAGGAACAGCACCGCCACCGCGCCGACGTAAACGACGACCAGGATCATCGCCAGGAACTCGGCGCCGAGCAGGACGAACAGGCCGGCGGCATTGAAGAACGCGAGGATCAGCCACAGCACGGCATGGACCGGATTGCGCGCGACGATGACGAACAGTCCGGACATCACGGTGACGCCCGCGAATAGGTAGAAGAACAGGGCCGTCAAAGTCATCCGCCGATCCTCGCCTCGATCATTCCCCGCGTGCGGCCCGGTACCGGTGCTCGCGACCTTTGTGGCCTCCTGGGCCTTATCTGTACGGCGCGTCGAGCGCCAGATTCTTCGCGATCTCGCGCTCCCAGCGGTCGCCGTTCGCCAGCAGGCGCGCCTTGTCGTAGTAGAGCTCCTCGCGCGTCTCGGTGGCGAACTCGAAGTTCGGCCCCTCGACGATGGCGTCGACGGGGCACGCCTCCTGGCACAGCCCGCAGTAGATGCACTTCACCATGTCGATATCGTAGCGGGTCGTGCGCCGCGTGCCGTCGTTGCGGCGGGGGCCGGCCTCGATGGTGATCGCCTGCGCCGGGCAGATCGCCTCGCACAGCTTGCAGGCGATGCAGCGCTCCTCGCCGTTCGGGTAGCGGCGCAGCGCGTGCTCGCCGCGGAAGCGCGGGCTGAGCGGGCCCTTCTCGAAGGGGTAGTTCAGCGTCGACTTGGGCCTGAAGAAGTAGCGCATGGCGAGGAAGAACGCCGAGACGAACTCCTTGAGGAACAGCGATTTGACGCCTTGGGCGACGCTCATGTGCTTCCCATTCCCTGGTCCGGCGTGGTGGGCTGGCACCACCAGTAGATCAGGACGAAGATCCCGATCCCCGTGAAGGCGATAAGCTGCCACCAGCCGCTGCGCCCGATGTCGTGCAGGCGCCGGGCGCCGATCGACAGCGTCGGGATCGGGGTGGCGAGGCCAGCGATGGTATTAATCGGGCCGGCCATCATGCCGCTCGGGTCTGCCAGTCCGAACGATGCGTCGGCGACGGCGGAGCCGAGCCCGAGCAGCATCGTGAACAGGATGAACCACCAGAATTCGGAGCGGATGGCTCGGCCCTGGAAGTCGAAGTAATTGCGAAGCCCGGCTGAGACAGCATCGAAATACGACATCGACATCGCTCCGGATGGAACGGGGGCCATAATAACGGTAGTGGCCGCGCTCACGGTGCCAGCCCTCCGAAATGGAGGACCGCCGCGACGATGATGACCATCGCCAGCGACAGCGGCAGGAACACCTTCCAGCCGAGCCGCATGAGTTGATCGTAGCGGTAGCGCGGCACGATCGCCTTCACCATCGCGAACATGAAGAATACGAAGGTGACCTTCATCAGGAACCAGATCGGCCCCGGAATCCAGTTGATCAGCCAGTGGTCGATCGGCGGCAGCCAGCCGCCGAGGAACATGATCGTCGTCAGCGCGCACATGGTGACGATCGCCACGTACTCACCGAGCATGAAGAGGAGATAGGGGGTCGACGAGTATTCGACCATGAAGCCGGCAACGAGCTCCGACTCGGCTTCCGGCAGGTCGAACGGCGGACGGTTGGTTTCGGCCAGCGCCGAGATGAAGAAAACGACGAACATCGGGAACAGGACCAGCCAGTTCCAGTCGAGGAACGAGTTCGGCAGGCCCATGCGGGTGCCGATGCCGGTCTGCTGCGATGTGACGATCGCGCTCATGTTGAGCGAGCCGACGAGCAGCAGCACCGTGATGATGACGAAGCCGATCGAGACTTCGTAGGACACCATCTGCGCCGCCGATCGCAGCGACCCTAGGAACGGATACTTAGAGTTCGACGCCCATCCGCCCATGATGACGCCGTAGACGCCGAGAGAGGAGATCGCGAACAGGTAGAGGATGCCGACGTTGATGTTGGAGACGACGATGCCGTTGCCGACCGGGATCACGGCCCAGGCGGCGAGCGCCAGCACCGACGTGACGACGGGCGCAAGCAGGAATACGCCTTTGTCGGCGCCAGCCGGAATGACCGGCTCCTTAAGCACGAATTTCAGGAGATCGGCGAACGACTGCAGCAGGCCGAACGGGCCGACGACGTTGGGGCCGCGGCGCATCTGCACGGCCGCCCAGACCTTGCGGTCCATCAGCAGCAGGAAGGCGATGATGATCAGGAGCGTGGTCAGCAACAGCAAACTCGCGCCGACCGTCAGCGCCAGCCACAGCGCGTAGTCCCACCAGGTGTCGAAGGTTGTCGGAAACATGCCTCGATGGTCCGCCCTATTCCGCCGCCGCACGTAGGCGATCGTTGCCTGCCTTGATGGCCGACAGCTCGGCCATGACGGCCGAGGCGCGGGCAACCGGGTTAGTCGTGTAGAAGTCGTGCACCGCGCCGACGAAGGGCTCGGGCCCTAGCTTGCCTGTCTGGGCTGCAACTCGTTCGACGCCACTGATCGCAGCCGGCTGGATGAGATCGAGAGCGCCGAGCGCCGGAGCCGACTTCACCATCAGGGTACGCAGCGCGGTAACGGTGTCGAAGGGCAGCGTCGCGCCCATGACTGCGGAAAGCTGGCGCAGGATCGTCCAGTCCTCGCGCGCGTCACCAGGCGGGAAGGCGGCCTTGGCCGTCATCTGGGCGCGGCCTTCGAGGTTGACGTAGATCGCGTCCTTCTCGGTGTAGGCGGCGCCGGGCAGGATGACGTCGGCGCGGTGGGCGCCGGCATCGCCGTGGCTGCCCTGATAGATGACGAAGGCGCTGCCGAGCTTGTTCATGTCGATCTCGTCGGCGCCGAGCAGGTAGAGGACGTCGAGACGCCCCTCGCCGGCTGCCGCGATCATGCCGGCGGTGTCGAGGCCGTCCTTGCCGGGCACGAAGCCGAGGTCGAGGCCAGCGACGCGGGCCGCCGCGGTGTGGAGGACGCTGTAGGCGTTCCAGCCCGCTTCCTTGCCGGCCATGGCGTCGAGCCCGATCTTGGCAGCGAGCGCGAGGACTGCGCTGCCGTCGGGTCGCGCAGCCGCGCCCATGCCGACGATGACCAGCGGGGATTTGGCCTGACGAAGGACGCCGGAGAAGGCGTTCTTGCCCTCGGCGATCTCCCGCAGCGTGTCGGGGCCGGTGCCGAGGTGGTCGGCGCCATAGGTGAGGTCAGCCGGCGCGCCGACAAGGCCGATGCTGATGCCGCCCTGGCGCCAGCGCTTGCGGATGCGCCCGTTGAGCACCGCCGACTCGAGGCGCGGATTGGTGCCGACGAGCAGGATCGCGTCGGCCTTCTCGATGCCTTCGATCGTGGCGTTGAAAAGGTAGCTTGCACGCCCGAGCGACGGATCGAGCCTGGCGCCGTCCTGGCGGCAATCGAGGTTCGTCACGCCGAGACCGCCGAGCAGCGACTTCAGCGCGAACATCTCTTCCGCGCCACAGAGATCGCCGGCAATCGCGCCGATGCGCGCGGCCGGGGTCGACTTGAGCTTGGCGGAGACGGCGGCGAGCGCCTCGGTCCAGGTCGCGGGTTCGAGGCGGCCATTGCGGCGAAGGTACGGCTGGTCGAGGCGCTGGGTGCGGAGACCGTCGGCGACGTGGCGCGACTTGTCGGTGATCCACTCCTCGTTAACGGAGTCGTTGTTGCGCGGCAGGATGCGCATGACCTCGCGGCCACGGGTATCGACGCGGATGGCGGCACCGAGCGCGTCCATGACGTCGATCGATTCGGTCTTGCGCATCTCCCAGGGACGCGCGTTGAAGGCCCACGGGCGGTGCGTCAGCGCGCCGACCGGACACAGGTCGACGACGTTCGCCGACAGCTCCGACATCATCCCGCGCTCGAGATAGGTCGTGATCTCCATATCCTCGCCGCGGCCGATGGCGCCGAGCTCCTCGACGCCCGCCACCTCGGTCATGAAGCGGACGCAGCGCGTACACTGGATACAGCGCGTCATCATCGTTTTGATGAGCGGGCCCAGGTACTTCTCGTCGACGGCGCGCTTGTTCTCGTGGTAGCGCGTGCCGCCCTGGCCGAACGCCATCGCCTGGTCCTGCAGATCGCACTCGCCGCCCTGATCGCAGATCGGGCAATCGAGCGGATGGTTGATCAGCAGGAATTCCATCACGCCTTCGCGCGCCTTCTTGACCATCGGCGAGCGGGTGTTGATGACCTTGGGCGTGCCGTCGCGGTTGGGCGGCAGATCGTTGACGCCGAGGGCGCAGGACGCCTGCGGCTTCGGCATTCCCGCGACCTCGACGAGGCACATGCGGCAGTTGCCGGCGATCGAGAGGCGCTCGTGGTAGCAGAACCGGGGGATCTCGACGCCTGCCTGCTCGCACGCTTGGAGGAGGGTGATGCCGTCCTCGACTTCGATCTCGGTGCCGTCGATGATCAGTTTCTTGGGCATACGGCGAATATCTCGCATGGAGGCGGGCGACGAATCCCCGTGGATCGCCACACGTTTGCCGCACTCTTTACCGTGGTGCTGCGAACGATGCTAGTACGTTGATCAGGAAATCTGCGGCTCCGCGCACAGTGTCGCGGACGCCGATTTCACGATCCAAATCCCAACCGCGGCGCGAGGTATTTCGCGCCGCGGCCTGATACATCACTCGTCGGCTTCACTGGGCGTCGACGATCGGGTTCGACAGGATGCCGATTCCCTCGACTTCGACCTCGACCGTATCGCCTGCTTTCATCCACGCCGGCGGCTTCCTCGCATGAGCGACGCCCGACGGCGTGCCGGTCGCGATGAGATCGCCGGGCTCGAGCGTCATGAATTCGGATAGGATGGCGACGATCTTCGCCGTCGAGAAGATCATGTCAGACGTGTTGCTGTCCTGCATGGTCTCGCCGTTGACGCGGGTACAGATGCGCAGGCCCGAGGCGCCGGCCGGCAGTTCGTCGGCTGTGACCACGACGGGGCCGAGCGGGCCGGTGCCGTCGAAGTTCTTGCCCGGCGTCCACTGCGCGCCCTTGCGCTGGTAGTCACGGACCGAGACGTCATTGAACATCGTGTAGCCGAACACGTGGTCAAGCGCTTTGCTCTCCGGGATGTGGCGGCCGCCCTTGCCGATCACGATCGTGAGCTCGCATTCATAGTCGAGCTGGATCGATTCCTTCGGCCGAACAACGGGTTCGCCGGCTGCGACGAGCGAGGACGGAAAGCGCGGAAAGAGCGCGGGATAGGTCGGCGTCGCGTGGCCGCCCTCGGCCGCGTGAAGCGCGTAGTTGAGGCCGATGCAGAGGAATTTGGGCGGGCGCGCGATCGGCAGCGCCGGCTTCACCGCGCTCAGCGGTTGCTTGGCGCCTTTCGCGGCCGCGGCCTTGACAGCGGCAAGCGCGCTCGCGCCACCCGCGATCACGTCCAGCAGCGTGCCGACGGACGAGACGTCGATCACGCTGTTGCCGTCGACGACGCCGAGTGCGGCATCGCTTCCCTTCTTGAACATCATGAGTTTCATGGCGTTACTTCCCTTGCTCTGTTGTCGTGAGGAGTTGTTTCAGTGTTTTGCCTTGGCTTCGTCGGCGCGGATGTCGGCGATCGAGCGCTCGCGCAGCTTGAGCCACCACGCGTATTGCACGGTCCAGTCGTCGAGCGCTTCGGACATCGGCCGGCCGAGGGCAACCTCGGCCATCTGCGGCCAGCAGGGATTGACCAACGCCTCGCGCGCGATCGCGACGAGGTCGGCCTGGCCTTTCTGGAGAATGTCCTCGGCGTGACCAGGCTCGATGATCAGGCCGACCGCCATCGACTTGATGCCGGCTTCGCGGCGGATACGGTCGGCATACGGCACCTGGAAACCCCAGGTCCGCTTGACGCGCGCGGCGGTCGCCGAGCCCGTGAGACCGCCCGACGAGCAGTCGATCACGTCGACGCCGCGTGTCTTCAGTTCCTTGGCGTAAGCGACTGAATCATCGAGCGTCCAGCCGCCGTCGAGACCGTCGACCGCCGAGATGCGCGTGAACAGCGGCATCCCCGCCGGAATCACCTTGCGGATGGCTGCAGCGATCTCGAGCGGGAAGCGGGTGCGGCCGGCAAAATCGCCGCCGTAGGCGTCGTTGCGCTTGTTCGACAGCGGCGACAGGAACTGGTGCGCCAGATAGCCGTGGGCGTTGTGGATCTCGATCATCTCGAAGCCGGCCTCGACGGCGCGCTGGGCAGCGTCGGCCCAGTGCTGGACGAGCTTGCCGATCTCGTCGGGCGTCAGGGCGTGTGGCGTCAGGTAGCCCGGCGCCATCGGATCGGAGGTCGCGGAGACGATGTCCCACTGTTTCTCGCCGCGCTTGAAGTCCTCGGCATTGAGCGGGCCGTTGCCGAACCACGGGCGCTGCATCGAGCCCTTGCGGCCGGCGTGCGCGAGTTGGATCGCCGGCAGCGCGCCCTGCGCCTTCATGAAAGCGGCGATCGGCTTCAGCGCCTTGGTATGGGCGTCCGACCACAGGCCGACGTCGCCGTTGGTGATTCGGCCTTGATCGGTGACGGCCGTCGCCTCGACGACGACGCAGCTCGCGCCGCCGAGCGCGAAGCGGCCGTAGTGCGCGAGATGCCAGTCCTGGACGATGCCGTCGACCGCCGAGTAGGTCGCCATCGGTGCGATCACGATGCGGTTCTTGAACGTCGCCTCGCGGATTGCGAGGGGCGTGAAAAGGAGTGGCTTGGTCATGAAGCGGCTTGATCCGTGAATGTTGGCGGGAGCTCGTTCAATTAGCGAGCGGAGGCGCCATCACTGTCAAGCTATAACCTGCCGCGGTCCGCAACGCCTTCAGCTACTGCGGCCGCGGAACTGCCTCGCCGGTTGGCGCAAAAATGGCGCGGCCTTCGGCCGCCACGTGGGAAGGCGCGCGGTTCGCTATGCAGAAACAGATGCCCGCTATTCGGTGGCGCTCGAAGAGCGCGAAGTCAAGACGCGACCGAGAGGCAGTGCCGCGGCGCGTGTAGGCGAAGCCGTACGCGACCGCGGTAAGAATAAGAAAGAGACTCAGCTACCCGCTTCCGTGCCGCCGGAGAGGTCGGGCTTCAGCTCGCTGGCATCCTGGGCGCGGCGGACGCGGCCTTCGAGGCTCGCGCCCTCGTCGACACTGAGTGTCTGGTGGTGGACGTCGCCCTCGACCTTGGCGCCGGCCTCGAGCAGAACCCGCACGCCGCGGATCGTACCCATGATCGAGCCGAAAACCGTGATTGTTTCGGCCGAGACCACGCCGGTCACCTTGCCGACGTCGCCGATAATGACCTCGGTGCCGAGCACATCGCCCTGGATCTCGCCCTCGACGCGGATCTTGCCCTTGGAGATGATGCGCAGGCCCTGGCCGATGATGGTCAGGTCGCGCCCGATGATCGAGATGCCGGTGTTCGAGCCGTCGGAAATCGGCCGGGTGGTGGACATCGGCGCCTCAGGCGCGCTGTGATGATGCGGCGGCGGTGGTGACGGTGCCTCGGTGCGCGACGGCATCGGCGATACCGACTGCAGCCGCAAGGCGTCCATTCTCTGCGGCTCCCCACCAGCCTTGGGCGTGGTCCCATTACGCGTGAACATTGTGGTCCCCCATCGTGTTCTATGGCGTGTTCTATGAACAGATCAGTGCAGTGGATCATCGCACCACGCCCCCATGGTGGAAATATGTCGTAGACCGGGGGCCGACGCACGTCACGCGCGAATCAGCAATTGGTTAAGGGCCGCCCCGCGCCGTCATTGACGGACAGCGCCGCGATTGCCAACGTGAGCCGGGCAGGCGCCCGCACGAGGCGCCGCCAGCCTCTGGGAGCAAGCGCCATGGACTTCAGCGGAAAAGTTGCCGTCATCACAGGGGCTGCCAACGGGATCGGCCGCGCCGCCGCGCTCGCGTTCGCGGCGCGCGGGGCCAAGGTCGTCGCCGTCGATCGCGATGCGGAGGGCGTCGCGCGTGTCGCCATGACGATCCAGCAGCAGGGCGGCGATGCGCTCGGCGTCGGCGCCGATGTGACGCAATCGGGGGACGTGGCGCGCTACGTCAAGGCCGCGACTGACGCCTATGGCCGTATCGACTGCTTCTTCAACAATGCCGGCATCGAGGGCAAGGTGACGCCGATCGCCGAGTACGACGAGGCGATCTTCGATGCCGTCATCGGCGTCAATGTGAAGGGCGTGTTCCTCGGCTTGCGGCATGTTCTGCCGGTGATGATCGCGCAGGGCGGCGGTGCCGTCGTGAACACCGGCTCCATCGCCGGTCTCGTCGGTACTCCCTCGATGGGGCCCTATGTGGCCTCCAAGCACGCCGTGCTGGGTCTAACCAAGGCCACGGCCGGCGAGGTGGCGCGACAGGGGATCCGAGTCAACGCCGTGTGTCCCGGCCCCGTCGACACGCGCATGATCCACGCGATCGAAGCGATGATCGATCCCGCCGATGCCGACGCCGTGAGCGCTCGCTATCAGGGCTCGATCCCGCTCGGGCGCTACTCGACCAGCGAGGAGATCGCCAACATGGTGCTGTTCCTCTGCTCGGATCTGGCAAGCGGCATCACCGGCGCCCAGTACGTGGTCGACGGTGGCCGTACAGCCACAGGCGGTGCCGTCACGACGGCCGGCGCGAAGAAATAGTGTCCCGCGCCGCGTTCCGGCGCCGATGGAAATGGACGTGGCGCGCGGGCATCACCGGGGCTGCCCTGCGTCCACGGCACATCGACTAGGCAATTCGGTGTATCGAGACGGCTCCCTAGGCATTGCATGTTGCAACAGCGCACCTGTTTTGGCATGGTCCGCCCGCTATTCGTGGCCGGGCATACCGACGACGGGGTCTGTGGTGCCCCTGTATGCATGACGGCGCGATGTATTTCTTCGCCCTGACAGGGGGCAACTGACAAAACGGGGAGCACTCTACCCATGCAGTCCATCTTGTGGGCCATCATCGTCTGTGGCCTGCTGTCGCTCGCCTACGGCGCGTTCACGATCCGCGCGGTCATGGCCGCCGATGCAGGCACGGCGCGCATGCAGGAAATTGCAGGCGCCATCCAGGAGGGCGCGCAGGCGTATCTGACGCGTCAGTATCAAACGATCGCCATCGCCGGCGTTCCGATCTTCTTCCTCGTCGGGTTCCTCCTCGGCTGGCCGGTCGCTTTCGGCTTCCTCATCGGCGCCGTGCTGTCGGGCCTCGCAGGCTTCATCGGCATGCACGTGTCGGTCCGTGCCAACGTGCGCACGGCGCAGGCATCGACGGTTTCTCTCGCCGACGGCCTCTCGATGGCTTTCCGCGCGGGCGCCGTGACCGGTCTCCTCGTGGCCGGCCTCGCGCTCCTCGGCGTCGTCGTCTACTACGCGGTCCTTACCGGAATGATGGGCCTCGCCCCCACCAATCGCACGGTGATCGACTCGCTCGTTGCGCTCGGCTTCGGCGCCTCGCTGATCTCGATCTTCGCCCGTCTCGGCGGCGGCATCTTCACGAAGGGCGCAGACGTGGGTGGTGACCTCGTCGGCAAGGTCGAAGCCGGCATTCCCGAGGACGATCCGCGCAACCCGGCGACCATCGCCGACAACGTCGGCGACAACGTCGGCGACTGCGCCGGCATGGCTGCCGACCTGTTCGAGACCTATGCCGTGACGGTTGTTGCGACCATGGTGCTGGCGGCGATCTACTTCGTCGGCCAGCCGGTGGTGAGCAGCGTGATGATCTATCCGCTGGCGATCTGCGGCATCTGTGTCGTCACCTCGATCATCGGCACGTTCTTCGTCCGCCTGGGCGCCAACCAGTCGATCATGGGCGCGCTCTACAAGGGCATCATCGCGACCGGCGTGCTGTCGCTGATCGCGCTTTACCCGCTCACCGACTACATCCTCGGCTTGAGCACGGTGTTCAAGACCAACGGCGGCTTCACCTTCACCGGCATGGATCTGTTCTGGTGCGGCGTCGTCGGCCTCATCGTGACGGCGGCGATTATCGTCGTCACCGAGTACTACACCGGCATCGGCTACCGCCCGGTGCGCGAGATCAGCCAGGCCTCGGTGACCGGCCACGGCACCAACGTGATCCAGGGCCTCGCGGTCAGCCTCGAAGCGACGGCGCTGCCGGCTCTCATCATCGTCGCCGGCATCATCGTCACGTTCAAGCTCGCCGGACTGTTTGGCATCGCGATCGCGGTGACGACCATGCTGGCGCTCGCGGGCATGGTCGTGGCGCTCGACGCCTTCGGCCCGGTCACCGACAACGCCGGCGGCATCGCCGAGATGGCGGGCCTGCCGAAGGAGATCCGCCGCACCACCGACGCGCTCGACGCCGTCGGCAACACCACCAAGGCAGTGACCAAAGGCTACGCGATCGGCTCCGCCGGTCTCGGCGCCCTAGTGTTGTTCGCGGCCTACAACGAGGACCTCAAGTACTTCATAAGTCAGGCCAAGCCGGGGTCCATGTTCCACAACCTGACGGTCGACTTCTCGCTGTCGAATCCCTACGTCGTTGTCGGTCTGCTGTTCGGCGGCTTGCTGCCGTATCTGTTCGGCGGCATTGCGATGACGGCGGTCGGACGCGCGGCGTCCTCGATCGTCGAGGAGGTGCGCCGGCAGTTCAAGGAGAAGCCGGGCATCATGCAGGGCACCGAGAAGCCCGACTATGCCCGCGCAGTCGACATGCTGACGCGCGCCGCCA
>VFQN01003157.1_pt1 | contig 24115 bp, 33 predicted proteins | sample 3512371 | NCBI WGS metagenome assembly VFQN01 (sample SAMN10412370, study PRJNA504923) | tailings metagenome | isolation source: Replicate 2 from Balatoc abandoned mine | place: Philippines: Itogon, Benguet | collected 2017-08-28
TAGCCGGTATTCAAAAACCAGATTCCCGCCCGACCCCCCTTTGCCAGATGCGTAGATGCAGGGCAACTTGGCACCCTCTGGTTGGCGCAGCGGCACTGCCTTGCTCCACTAACCTAGCTTGCAGTGTCCAGCTAACGAGCTAAGCCTTCATGAGGCCAGGCACCTGTGTGAAAGGTACCAATCAGCACCCGGGCCGATGCCGGCTGCCCTGTACCCGGTGGCGGTGCCGTCTCCCATCTGCGCCGCACAGCGCTGTACGACAAGAGGTTCCCCGGTTGGCCTGGCTAGGGGTTTGGCTGGGACGCTAGGCAGCTGTCATGGGGCTTGTCTGTGACCACCGGGCAACTCCTCCCTCAGAATGTCTACGGTACCATGTGTTAATGGGACCGAATGGGGGCATGGTGCTATGCGAGCAGAACGGGTCTGCGGCTGGGTAGCACAGGCCCTGACCTCGTCTCCCGTCGCCTCGGTGCTCCCCTATGGGCTGCCCTGGGTTGACATTGCGGAGGTGCTTGGGGCGCCCAGGCCTTCGACTCCGGGTTGGGACTCCCCTGATTCCAGCATGCCTTCCGTGTCCCAACATCGCGTGTCCCAACAGCTGCAGGCTTTCACTGTGCATAGAAAGACGTAGTACGTACGCACCAGAGCAGAGTGCTTAAGCCACTGCAACTTTGTATCGCGCCGACCGAAGCTATGGAGTCAGCCGAACGGCAGGCCAGGCTGGAAAAGCTACGCCGGGAAGCGGAAACCGAGATGCGGCGGAATCTGGATGACTCGGGGCCTCCGCGTAAACGGAGCAAGCGGCAAGGTGAAACCCGGTCGGCAACCTTCGTGCATGGCACAGCCTGCGCTCGCCTGCGCTGGCTGCAGGGCGCGTGTGAGCTCTGTAGCTTTGCGGCCGGAGTAAAGCAGTCCAGCCCGCTAGTGCTGAGCTCAGCGCACGGTGGTGCTGGGAGTCAGGGGCTTGCGACCAGGGCCCAACCGTGGAGCGTGGACAGCCCTGTCAGGCTATGCTTTTCGAGTCAGCGTAGAGCGCTGAAAGCATAGCATGACTGACAGGGGAAGGAGAAGGCTTGTCGGGGGTCGTGTTGGGCCATGTATGACGCCCTGCCGGTAGAGTGTAGCCGCATGCCACGTAACGACGCATCCACCTATCCCATGCCATATCCCTACGGAGGTGCATGCCAACCAAACGGCGCCCACTACCCTGTTTCTAAGCCCAACAGCCTAGAAACAAGCATGCATACTGGCTTTCCTTAGTCACAAACCAGTCATGCATTCCACACCCTGAGCACCCAACTCAGTACCGCCGCTGTATGGGGCTCGGCCTCCTTTGGCGGTGACTTTGCACTCGTTCCCCTTCCACATCCTGCGCGTCCTTCCCCCTCACGCATCGCGCGTGCCGCCCCCGCACACAGGCGGGCCAGGTGGCCCTGGCGGCGCCGGTCGGGCCGACTTTGTCCCCGTGGACAGATACAGCTACGCCACAATTGGGGAGCTCGAAGCAGGCACCAAGGGCTTCCTCATCACCACCACCTTTCGAAGGTGCACACGCGTGACTGCATCCCGCCTGCCGTTCGCTGTGCCGTACTACTGTACGGTGGTGCCGGGTGTATGACACCACATCAGTCCAACCCTGGCACGTTGCGTGCTCCTAGCTGACGCAGCTGGGATGCCCAGCATCCTGGCCCTTCAGACATATGGTCCGCTGCCGCCGTTCAGCGGTGCCGCATACCGGTATACAAATACCATGCAAACAAGTCCTGTCAGGCGCTTACCCGTTGTCGCGCGTTTCGACACGTGTCGATCTCCAGGGAGAAGAGCGCCTCGAGGGAGGCGTCCCAGCTGCTGCGGCGCTACATGCCCGCACACCTGTTCCCCGCGCCTGCAGCCGAGCAGGGGCAGCAGCAGCAGCAGCAGCAGGCGGAGGCACAAGAGCAGGAGCAACAAAAGGAACAGAGTGGTGACGGCGAGCAGCAGCAGGGGAAGGGAACCCAAGGGGAGGCAGAGGCAGCAGGGGGGCGCATAGTACCAGGCGCGAAGGAGGACCAGGAGCAGGGCGGGGGCAGCCGCGGGGGCAGCGGCGGGGCCAAGGGAAAGCGTGGTGGGGGCGGTGGCGATGACGGCGGGGACAGTGGCAGCGAGGGCGACAGTGACAGCGACGAGGAGGGCGGAGCAGAGGATGCCCCCAACGGCACCGACACGCGCCGGACAGGCCCGTCGGCACTGGGACTGGTCAAGGTGCGCGGCGGCCGTCCTGGTCATGGATCATGTACTTGGGTGATCAATGCAATCTGCATCCGCCTCTGTGTTACACCAGGGTCGGATCTAGGCATCTTCACGCTTCCCTGCTGTTCCTACCCCTTCGCACGTAGCCCAGCTTTGTCGTACGGGTGGTTAGCGGTACTACTCGCGTCCGGTCCTGTTGCCCCCGACCACAGATCGGCTGCCGTGGCGTGGTGCTAATGCGGCTGTCTGCCGAGGCTGCTGCCGCCGTGGACCCCGTGGCAGTGCTGGATGCCATGCTGCAAGACGTGGAGCAAGGGCGGTTGCAGCAACCCAGGTGCGTGGCGGAGGGCAAGGAAAAGGGGGATAAGGGTAGAGCCATGCTCGCGGCGGTGATGAAGGGGGCACATATTGTGAGAAAGGCAATATGTAGACACAATCAGTTACCCCTTCTCCTTACTTAATAAGCAGCCTCCGGGCTGAAAGCATTACGGACTGGAAGCCAAAGGGTGGTAGACGCAATGCTGCGGGTCGTGGATGCAGCAACCCAGGTGCTTGGCGAAGGGTAAGCAAAAGGGGAAAAGGGTAGAGGGGGAGAGGTTGGAGCGTGGCAAAAGGCAGGAAATTGGGCAAAAGGGTAGGGCCGTGTGCGCGGTGGTGATAGTGGTGGACGCCGTGCTGCGGGAATGGAACGGGGGCGGCTGCAGCGGCCAAAGAGCGTGGCGGCAGCAGTGAGGCAGTTGGTCGCCTTGCACAAGGGATGCACATGTACAAGGGCAGGCTGCAGCAGCCAATGTGTGTTGGACAATATGATACGACAGGCCCTATGTTGCCAAACATGGGTTGTGGCAACATAACTCGAGCAACGCCAGAGATGTCCAGGCTACCGCACGCATGTCCCCCGTGCAGGTTCTGCCAGCGCATCGTGCCGCTGGACTCCACCTGCGAGTGCACGCCCGAGGGGTGGTCCCGGGCGGCAGCGCAGGCGGCGGCCGCCTACCGCGCGCGCCGCGCCGCCGCCGCTGCCGCTGGCCAAGGTGCCAGCACCCCAGAGGCGCCCATTGCTTTTGCTGTAGCCATCCGCACTCGCTCGAATGAGCCCACAGCAGCAGGTGCGGCTGAGGGGGCTGCTGACGGCACGGCAGCTGAGGGAGAGCGCGCGTCGGGGGCTGGCAAGGACGGGGGTGAGCTGGACCGGCCTCGGATGCTGTCGCTGGCTGCGGCGGCCATGTCGGAGGCATTCTCCTCGTGCGGGGGCGCCGTCGTCAACCTGAAGAAGCCGCAGGTAATGAGCAGGCAGGGCGTGTGGCGTGTGGCACTTGTAACACCACACATTTTGTTTCCTGTGGAAAGGTTTACAGGTAGAAGGGACAGGCCAGTGGGACCCAAGCACCTAACGCCCAAACGTCTGCACATTGTTGCTGGGCTGTATTTAGCCGTTGCTGGGTACACGCACGTAATGCTGTGGTGCTCCTGCGCAGTTACCTGTGATCCGCGCCACGTGGAGTGACACTGCAATACTTCGTGCGGAGCCTGTAGAGGTAGCACAGGAAGCACCGACGCCAACCGCCATGCCCGGTTTCCCACCCACGACCATCCTGTTGGCTTTTGTCACTGTACCGGTGTACCAGTATCCCCATCGCCTGCCCGCCTGTTCCCTCCTCCTACCTGTGGCTAAAGGCCAACACAGCCCCGTGCCTCTGTCCCCAAACGCCAACACGTTGCTGCAGGTGGCGGTGCTGTGTGAGACGGTGCCAGTGGCCGGGCGGCGGTTTGCGGGCATGTGCGTGGTGGACCAGCACCTGTTCCAGGCTAAGGGCAAGCTCATCCTGAAGGCACTGGTCAAGGGCGCCAAGCCGTGAGACCGAGGTGGTGGGGGCTGGGCGCGAGGAGCGCGCGTGGGTTGTGCCAGGGGAGCCCCCCTGGGCTGTGCTGCTATGGTTGCAAGAAGTGTGAGCATGGCTGTGCCTGTGAGTCCCGCAACAGGACATGGCCCATGGAATTATATGCGATTTGACTGCGGTGGGATACTGGCCTGACGTGGCCAGTGGCAGCACGAAAAGGGCAGGAAAGGGTTCTGTGAAGCGTTGAGGTTGATTCTTAGAGGTGAACGGGCCCGTTGATTGTTGATGTGCCATGTCTTGCGCTCATGCGTCCGTAACTTTACGCTAGGCGGCCATTCATACGGCAAGTGCGGCCCTCCCTGAATGTCGTCCTTGCTCGACACGTTGAACGGGACTAGACTCCAGGCAATCCAACTGTAACCTCCGGGTCATAACGTCCTTAGAAACCTACCTGTGTGCTGTAACACACACTTTAGTTGTAAAGCTACCCTGGAGTCCCATCTACGCGTGCACATACATCATTAAGAGAGACGACATTCACGACCGCTGCTTGGCGCTCGAATCCTCTTCAACTTGCCATTGACTGGGTGCAGCAGCTTCATGCAAGCCGTCTAGAGTCTTTCCTGGTGGGGAACAGGCGCGGCAGAAGTGCTGCCGACGGTTGGTGCCAGCAGGGAGCAGGCTGCCAGTGCATGCGTGCGCGCGTAGCCGCTGCGCTGCGCAAGTAAGTTGATTTTTTTATAGCCCTAATCTGAGCTTTTTGGCCCTTCAGGAAAAATTACCCTTCGCCAGGTCGGGCTCAACTAAATGACAGACTGCCTCGACTGTCAAGCAAATGACTGCCTCGAGCCAACTGCAATTCCTAGCACCAGGTGCGTGTTGCACAGTAAAGAAAGTGATCAGATACACGTGCTATAGTGCAATTATGCCTCGGAACCATGAACCATGAACCTGCTTCTCTCTATTTGGTCCACCTATGCTATGCGGCACCGTTGCTTTGAGACTCCAGCACACCGTTGTTTGCTTACTGGTCCAATCAATAGGCTGCGCTATATACTAGCATGTAAGGCCAGCAGTGTGGGCTGTCGTGTCCTTTCATGGCAGAAGCATGAAGTGGCGAGGAAGCAGTAGAGAAACCGGTGCCCTCTGGCCATTGAACGGGGAAAATAACGTGGAGTGCAAGTGAGTTCATGGCTCACAACTGGCTTCCCTGCAGGCACTGTTGAGCATCTCGCGGTTGCGCAGCATTTTGCGGTGCGGCCATGGCCAACAACCACTGCAATGCAGCTATCCACTATCACTAGTATCTCAAGCGCACCGCGGGCGCCAAAGTCCTGCCAGGCGCTGATGCCTACTAGGCGCATGAAACTGCAGTTAGCGCTGACTTGGCTATTCTTTCCTTCCACACAGCAAGAGACAAATAGTATACGTGGAGAAATCCTGCCTGATGCATTGTAGGCGCCGTCTGCATGACTACCTTCCTCAAGCCTGGGCCCAGGTTGCGGTTTGCTCCTGTCCAGTTCACCTCGCCCCTTACCGCTCCTTCCAACCCTCACCATCCACAGGGAGTCAACTTGGCCTGCGCTCTGGGCCCAGTACCATAGCTGAACGTCTCCTGACCCCAGCGTGCCTCTCGCGTTGTCACAGCAGCTGCCATGTCAGAGCCGCTCGTGGCGCCTCCGTCCCTGTACCTGGTCCCCTCAGCCGCCAGCAGCTGCAGCCTCAAGCTGCGCAACGCAGCTGACAATGGAGCTGGCCGGCCCGGCAAGCGGCAGGTCCCTTGTGCCTGGGACAGCGGCTGCCCTCCCAACAGCTGCAAGGGACATGCGGTTGGCGGCAGGAGCACAGCACCCATTAGTACGGGTCGCCATGACCACATACTCGTTGCAGGCCGCAGGCCGGGGTGGAACCAGGTGGGCCTGGAGGATTTAGCCATTGCATCGTTGCCTATGTGACACACTCTTCTCGTGCTTTCCCCACCCCCGTGTTGGCTAGCTGCCGTCTCCACGTTGGCACCGACACGCACGCCCTGCTGTGCGCAGGCCACCTGCCCTGGCGGCGTGCACCACGCGACAGCACGTGCCCTGGCCTGGCTGCACGCCATGCTGCTGGCGTGGCTGCTCGTGCCGTTGATAGCTCTGGCCGCATGGCCCTTGGCCCACTGGCGGTTGTGGCGGCACCGTACCAAGCAACACGTGAGCCGTGTTGCTATCGCCTCGGCGCCGGAGGCACCACTGGCTATTGCACCGCCGGCGCCGGCGGAGAGCGCGACTCAGCCCGGGCATCACTCGCCTGGGGCAGGCCCAGGGCAGGGGCGCACGGGCCGGGCGGCAGTCCATCAGAGGCTTGGGCATGAGGCGCCAGCAGCACAGCTGTCGCACCGCAGCGACGGCCGGGGACGTGCCCCTGAGCCGGAGACTGCCGTGGGTCGTGCCCGTGTGCATGCACGCCGCACCGTCACATGGGCAGCCAGTACACTTACGCGGCCAACAACAAGCTGCCGTACAGGCCACAGTGCGCCCCTCCCAGCCGCCGCCACCACAGCGGCACCCCCCGTTGCAACAGCTGGGCCCGCGTGTAGGGTGGCGATGCCCGACGGTTGTACCCCGGCCCCCAGCCGGGATCCCCTGCCGTACTGCGGCCGTACGGCGTGGCGCAGCACTCGCGTCAAGATCTCCGGCGCCGACCCCTCGCAGCTGCGCCCCGGCTACGCTGGGCGTGTGGCGGGCGTGGTGGCGGCGGCGGGGCTGCAGGTGGCGGGCGTGTACGTGCGGCGGGGGTGCATCGAGCTCACCGTGGACGCGGTGGACATGGGGCCGGGCCAGGGGCAGGGGCAGGGGCACGGCCTGGAGCAGGGGCAGCCCCCTGCAAATGTGGCCGCCAGCGGCAGTGGACCTACGGTGGGGGATACAGCTGGACGTAATCGCTCCACGGCCAGTGGGAGCGCCGCAGCGCAGCCCTCGGTGGGGACGGGCCTGCAGCCCCAGCCCCGCAGCAGCGCCTGCAGCGGGTCCTCCAGCAGCTCAAGCACGAGCCAGGGAGGCACCTCCTCTAGCCACATCACCACGCCGCAGCATGCCCGGGACGGCGGGGAGTTTGATGAAAGCGGCCACGGCCAGTTGGCTGCGCAGCGCCCCGCTCGTCAGTCGCGCAACCACCAACGACCAAGCGCTCCGGAGCCGCCATCCCAGCAGCTTGCGGAACCAGATACCTGCTGGGAACTGCCCGGCGGGGATCCAGGTTGTCTGGGTGGCGGGGAAGGTGCGGGGGGCTGGGAGTCTGGCTCCGCCTGGCGTGGCATCCCCGACGGGCGACTGAGCGGCAACGGGGGTGGCGGCAGCATTGCTAGCGGCTCGAATGCCAGCGACGGCTCACTCCACGGCGATGCACGCGGCAGCACGTTCTCTTCGCGCGAGGGCCTGAGCCGCCCAAGCGGCGCGCTGCCGCGCGTCAGCCTGCCGGCCTCTGTTGGGCCCCATGCGGCAGATCCCAACCCACCAGAAACCTCAGATTCCGATGCCTTCGCCGCACGTTCCGCCACCTGGCGCGCCGCGGGATACCAGGGCCGTAGCTCGAACGACCACGCTCTCCTGGACGGCGACCAGGGCCCCCTGGTTGAGTCACTGCTGAGCTCGGGAGCAGGCTCTGGCAGCCTTTACGACCTGGGTGGGAAGGGGTCCGGCGCGGGTGCTCGGGGCTTGGGGAGCGGTGGCGGCAGCGTGCGGGCGCTGCTGGGCTCTGTGGAGGTGGAGGCGCTAGTAGACGCGCTGCAGTTGCCCGACTTCGACCTGGAAGGGGACTTGGCTGCGGAAGACATTGACCGCGGTGGCGAAGGCAGTGGTGAGGACAGCGGCGTTGAGGTCTTGTCCCCCGCTAGTGCCCGTCCGTCTGGAGACGGCAGCAGGGGTTCCGTGGGCTCGGCGCCTCCCATGCAGTCGGATCCAAGCCTGGGCGTGAACTGTGGGGGCATGGGGGCAGACGTCCGCAGGCAGCTTAGCAGCCAGGGGTCTGAACAGCTGTCGCCTTCTTCGCCTGCAACGGAAGGCGATGCGCGGGGGGCTTTCCACGCGCCAGGTCATGCCGTGCTGTGGCCCAGCCTGGTCGCCTTGCACCCCCGAGTGCTGTGGCTCGGGGAAGGGCCGGAGTCGCCGGTGCTGTCTAAGCCGCACCTGCTGCAGCAGCAGCAGCAGCAGCAGGATCCCCCGTTGGTGGAAGTTACGGTGCGGTGGGAGGCGGTGCCTCAGGAGCTGGACCGAGCCCGGCCCGACTCCGCTGCCCCCACGGCCGACGCAGCTGGTCCCCATGCATCGCACACCCTGCCACAAGGAGCAGCACTACCAGCACCAGCGACGGCAGCGGCGGCGGCGGCGGGTGCGGCAGAACCGGCGGAACCCACCCCCACACGGCTGTCGTTACGGTCTCAGGGCCACTACGCCGCCTTCGTAGTCGCCTGCCCAAGTGAAGCCGCGCTGGCAGCCGACGGTGCCGACGTCACCTCCTGGGACGCGGTCTACTCCGTGCCCATGTCTGCTCTGGGCCCCGGGCTAGGCCCTGGGGTGCTGCTTGGGGAGGTGCTGCCGGGTGCGGTCCCAGACGCAGGGCCCGCGGGTGCAGGACCACCGCACGTCGCATCCGTCCCCGCTGCGCTCCCGGTGCTGCTGGTTGATGACCCACGGGTCGCCCGGGAGCTGCAGACGGCGGTTGACAGTTGGAACGGCGACGCAGCCGAGGTGGATGCGCTGCTGTTGGACGTGGGCGCGCTGCTGCGCGCGCAGGAGGACCTGGCGGAGGCGCTGCAGGCTGTAACAGCAGCAGCAGCGACAACAGCCAGCGCAGACTCGCACGGGGACGGCCACGCGAGCGCGTGCATGGCGGCCTTGCAGGCGGCATCGGACCGGCTGGAGGGTCTGTACGACCACCTGCAGGGCTACGTGCAGGCCTCGGGCTGGTACTGTACGGCAGCATGGCTGGCACGGCGGCAGGAGCGGGCGCTGGGGATTGAGCAGGGGCTAGGGGGGCAGCAGCAGGGTCCCTGGGAGGCGGGCCCTAGGGCCCCTGTGGACCAAGGAAACAGCGGTGGGTCCCGGCACGTGCCAGGTCTGGAGGAGGATGTGTGTGAGGAGCTGCCGACCCGTGGGTCAAAGGCGGAGGCGGCGGCCGCCGCCGTGGCGGCGGCATGTGAGGCGATGGCGTCCAATCAGGAGCGCCTGAGCCTGGCGCTGAGCACGGAGTGCAGCACCGCGGACCATGTCCTGGGCAGCTGCGAAGAGCAGGAGATGGCAGATGGCAGCAAGCCAGCGGCTGAGCATGTCTCGGAGGCGGCGCCGGCACCGGTACCTGCTGGCGAGGCCGGCCCTGCGGCTCTGGGCGGTGGAGCCCTTGCGCGTGTGGACACGGGCGAGGGCGTGGGAGGGCTGGACATGGGGCTTACTACGGAGCAGCTGGCGTCGGGGCTGGCAGCAGGTGACGTGGCGTCGTCGTCGTTCGCTCCCATTACCCCTGCGTACGTGCGCTCGTCGAGCGACTTGGAGGTGGCGGCGCTGCTGGGGACGCAGGCGCCCCACAGCGGCAGTCACAGTGGCAGTCACAGAGGCAACAGCGAGGTCACGGTCGAGGAGGAGGATGCGGAGGAGGGAGGCTTACATACGGCTGTGGGCCCCGGCGCCGAGGCCGCGTTGGGAGGTCGTGGCGTGGGGGAAGGCAGTGGCGGTGGCAATGGGACGGGGGCAGCGGGAGAGGCGGGCACTTCGTCTTGGGCTGGAGGGCAGGACGACGCAGAGGGCGGGGAGTGGCTTGGGATGCGCCGGAGCGTAGAGGAGGTGTTGGCTGGGACGCAGCAGCAGCAGCAGCAGGCGGCTGGATCGCGCAGCTCTGAGGAAGAGAGCTGCCGTACGAGGCGAGGAGGGACGGCCCTGCAGGGAGGGCAGGAGGAGGTCTCGGAGGCTGTGCTGGAACGTGGCGGGTGCCTGGAGACAACAGGTGCTGGCCTGGGGCACCTTGACGCGGGGGAGCACGCGGTTGCGGGTTCGGCAGCCACATCGAGCGCTGCCGCCACGCTGCATGCTGGCTCCGAAGGGATGGCCGAGGAGGACGGTGGGCGGAGCGGTGCCCTCCTGGGGCGCTGGCGCCGTCCCTTTGGTGTCGACAGGAACGCGCCGTTGTTGACGTGGCTGTGGCAGATGCTGCAGCTGGTGGTCGGCTGGCGGCACGAGTCGCCGGAAGACGCCGCGCGCTACCAGGCCTTCCTGGTGCCCACGAGGCGAGTCCTGGCGTCCGTCATGTGGGTACCGGTAAAGGGCGCGTAGCGACCAGCTCGTCTGTTGAACCGAGCAGTATTTGTTGTCAGTTACCTTTCATCACCGGAAGCTTGGGCTCGCCCTGTGCATGATGACTGCAGGCAATCAGTTTCTGGTTGAGTGCACCTTACTCTCCTCTTACCCAGTCGCTTGTCTGTGCCACACCAATCCACAAAACCCATCAACAGGCACACGCTGGAGATTTTGTTTTTCGTTGCCACGCTAGTACGTGTCCTGCGGCAGCTTCCAGGCCCCGTCCCCGAGCTGCCGTTCGTGTTCGTGAGCGGCATCAACACGGTGGTCATCACAGCCCTGCGCCCATTTGTGACGCGCGACACGTGGCGACGCGTGGTGGGCGCGAGCACGTGGCCGCGCCTGCTGGCGTACGCGGCAGGCAAAGTCATGGTGGGTGGCGGGCGACAGGGCAAGATGTGCGGGTCCCTGCTTGCGTTTGCGTGCTGTTGCTGCTACCGGTGCGGAAAGGCAGGCTCAGCACACGCAAGCGACGAGGTTGACCACCTGCGTGCGTACTGTGTGTTGCGATGCAGTTGCGGGGACACATTAGCATACTAACAAGCAGGTACTAGTAGAGGGCGAAGCAAGTGGCATGTCCGGCGATGTGCATTGGGTGTGTATCCGCGCAACCGCAGGCGGCCTATCTGGGCTTCAAGCGGCCCGCCTTCACCGTCGCTTCTGAGCTGTCTGGGAGCCAGTACTTCGTGGAAGGGGTGCTAGTGCCGGCGGCCTGCCTGGTGGGGCACGAGGGCGGGCGGGCAGGGGGGAGGGCAGTTGCCAGGTTAGCCACCGAGACGCCGTGCGCCCCTGCCCGCACACGGGCAGATGGCGAGGGATTGGGCTGGGGTTACGGGTGTGGTTTTGCGACACAGGCCGGCAAGGATGGGGCAGGGAAAGCGCTGGAGTGCTGACATGTACGTGTTTGTGACGTTGTAAGTATGGTGTGGAGAACCGCGAATGGGTTGCGCAAGAGGGTGGGCCGCAGCGTAAGCTCGCCATGATCGTGTGGCTTACTGGGTTGGTGGACGGGATCGTGGAATCAGGCTCCTGCGTACCCGTACCCAGGTGTACCGGTCTGCCAATGTCGGCATGCCGTACGACACGTGCCAGTAGCACTTGCTGAATGCCGCACCGCTTGTGCACATGCAGAATAACGTGAATGGCGTATCTGGTGTTGTTGTCTGCAGGTCACGCCGCTGCAAGCCCTGCTCCTGGGGCTGGTCAAGATACCAATCCACGTCGGCCTGTGGCACGTGCCGCGCGCGCAGTACGGTACGGCATGGGTCCTATGGCGCTCGCTGCATATCAACGGGCTTTCAGTCATTACAACCACCATCGTGCACTTGTATCTGAGGCTGGCAGGCTGGAGGGCAGTCGCTTCGTCTTGGGCTGGAGATCAGCAGGGTGCAAAGGGCGGGAAGCAGCTTGGGAAGGGCCAGGGTGCAGAGGCGTTACCCGGGACGCAGCAGCAGCAGCAGCAGCAGCAGCAGCCGGCTGGATCGCGCAGCTCTGAGGAAGAGAGCTGCCGTAAGAGGCGAGGAGGGACGGCCCTGCAGGGAGGGCAGGAGGAGGTGCTGGGAAGCGGCGGGTGCCTGGGAACAACAGGTGCTCACCTTGACGCGGAGGAACAGCCGGTTGCGGGTTCGGCAGCCACATCGAGCGCTGCTGCCACGCTGCATGCTGGCTCCCGAGGGATGGCCGAGGAGGACGGTGGGCGGAGCGGTGCCCTCCGCGGGCGCTGGCGCCGTCCCTGTGGTGTCGACAGGAACGCGCCGTTGTTGACGTGGCTGTGGCAGATGCTGCAGCTGGTGGTCGGCTGGCGGGACGACTCGCAGGACGAAGCCGCGCGCTACCAGGCCTTCACCCTCCCCACGATGCAACGCCTGGCGTCCGTCATGTGGGTACCGGCAGAGGGCACATGGAGTGGAGCAGGTGCTGTGAGCCTCGCAAAGCATGGTTGCAGGTCGTGTTCCTTCCATTGCCGCTAGCTGCCAGCGAGTATGCTTGCGCTGTGCATGATGAATGACGTGCTGGCAAGGCGTCTGGTTGGGTGTACTTAGCTATTCCCTAACCCAGTGCTTGTCTTTGGCCGCGCCCACCCACTCCCACACCAACTCAGAAACACGCTGGAGCTGCTGTACCTGGTGTCATCGCTGGTACGTCTCACACGGCAGCTGCCTGCCAGCATCCCCGACTTTCCGTTCGTGCTCGTGGCGGGCGCCACTACGCTGACCGTCACGGTCCTGCGTCCATTCGTGACGCGCGACACGTGGCGACGCGTCCTGTCGGCGAGCACGTGGCCGCGCCTGCTGTCGTACGTCGCAGGCAAAGTCATGGTGGGTGGCGGGCGACACGACAAGATATGCGGGTGCTGGCTTGCGTTTGCGTGCTGTTGCTGCTACCGGTGCTGCTGGTTCGGGTGCGGAAGCCAGGCTCAGCATACGCAGGCGACGCGGTTGACCGCCTGTGTTTGTGTATTCGCGCAACCGCAGGTGGCGTACCTGGGCTTCAGGCGGCCGGACTTTGCTGCCGCTGGCGAGCTGTCTGGAAAGCAGTTTGTGATGGAAGGCTTGATCGTGCCGGCGACCTGCCTGGTGGGGCACGTGAGCCGGCAGGCCGGGGGAGGGCTGATGCCGGGTTGGGCACCGACACGCCGTGCGCCCCTGCCCGCACACGGGCAGATGGCAAGCGAGTGGGATTTGCGAATGTAGCTTTGTCTTGTGACGTGACGGCACGGATGGGCCCGAGAAAGCTTTGCAGTCCTGACAGCACCGTAAGCATGGTGTGGGGAGCACCGCTGACGGGTCGCTCATGGGTGGGTCGCAACATGGTCAGGCTTGGTGATTAGGCAATTTGCATCAAGCTCCTGCATACCGGTATGCTGGTGCACCGGTCTGCCAAGTGCTGGCATGCCGCACGCCATGGTGCCAGCAGCACTTGCTCATACTGCCGCGCGGTTGATGCACGTGTATTAACGAAATGGTGCTACAATTTTGCCATCCCGCGTATGCTCTTATGCAGGTCACACCGCTGCAAGCTCTGGTCCTCGGGCTGGTCAAGATCCCCATCCAACTGCGCTTGTGGCAAGTGTTGGGCGCGCAGTACGACACGGTACATGCCGTACAGCGGGCGCTGCTCTTAAACGGGCTCACGGTCGTCACAACCGCAGCCGTGCGCATGTACCTACGGCTGCTGTACGAGCGGCATGCGGCCAAGCAGAGGAGGTTGAAGAAGGAGCACAGCAGTTGAAGGATGCAGTACATCGGTTTGTGCGTGCGCAGATGTGCACGTTCGGAGTCGTACCCAGGTCAGGGCGAGGGCGGAGCCCGCTGACAGGCGCAGGAGGGTCTGTAATGGACTGGAGAAGGAGACAAGCGAGAGCAACAACCGGAAAAGTAACAATAGCACAAGGGCTGTTTGCGTTGCATATATGCGCGCATGTAACTGAGGGAGGTTGGGGCACAGGGGTGGGAAGGTTGGGAAAGCTCCGCTTGCAGAGCGGTCCGTGTGGTGTGCGCCTTGGTGATAGCTGGTAAATGTGGGTTAGTTCGACCTGGGTGGCTTGAGTTTCGTTGGAATTAAAATGTTTGCTGACTCGGAGGCTGCATGGTTGCAGGGGATCTACATAGGGACTTGTGTGGCATACGGTGTGGGACATGCCAAGCACAGCAGCATGTCCATCAACCCTTGACCCGAGCTTTTGACCGACAGGCGCGCCCTGTCCACTCCAAGTGTGCCGGGGCGCTGTGCTCCTGATTTCCCCCAGACGTGCGTGACCACGCTTGGCCGTGCTGACTCGTGCTGCGCGGTGTTTTGTACTACGAGGCGTGGGCGGAATCTCGTTTGTGGGTGGTGGTGCGGTGCTGGGACGCTTCTCCCGGGTGCATGCGGTTCTGGCCTGCCTGCAATGCGGCCACTGTGCAATGCTTTCTAATAATCCCTAGGCACGGTCGGAGGTTCGCATGCATGGATACGGAGGTTTGTGCCCTGACTGGCATTGTGAGTAAAGGTTGGCAGACATGCAGCACGTGCGTGTTGTGACCAGTCGCATTGGCGAGGTAAGGAGGACATGAAAAAAGCATCAGATGTTCGTTGGTACTGCCGTGGTGCCTGTACTGCCATGGGTCGTGCCTGTTGACGAGGGTGTCCATGCGGTTTTGGCGGTTGCCATGGAAGGGATAGGGTGTGCATGCACGTGACTCCCACGTGGGTGGGTTTAGGGCTCCTGGACTTGACACTGGTGCCTGCCGTTGTGTATCGTATTATCACGTGCTGACGAGGAGTGGACGTGCAGTAGATTGTGCTATGCTGCTCTACAACTTCGCGGCTTTGTGCTGAGCCGGGTTGAACTTGTTCTTTGCTGCGAGCAGAGCGTTCTTGGGACGAAGGGGCACAGGTGGCAGCTGGCAGGCCGCTGGGTAGGCCTGAAACTTCGTTGCTTCCACTACGAAGCGGTTGATACCGATACGTTGGGTGGGGTTGCCGCACAATAAGCTTGCCGTGCGTGGTGGGGTCTGCGTGCTGGGCCCGAACTCTTGTAGTAGGCCTGGGATGCCTTTGTGGGCGGTTTATTGCATGCTGTCATGGTCCCTTCCCCTACCCGGACCTCCTCGCCGTACTGCAACGTCTACAACGCCTCCGCTATTGCCTACCAGCCTCCATACTTTCCAGCCTTCTTTTCTACGGGGCTTCTCTTTTCGCGGGTTCTGGCAGCACATTGCATTTGTTTTTACCCTGTGTCGCTACCTTCCTCGACCTGTTCTCACCATTCCTCTCTCCCCCTCCTTCATTCTTGCCTCTTACGCTCTGGTTTTTCTTAGGTGAGTTGCATGCTGTCTTGTTGTCGCTGTCGCGGGTTCTGCTAGGCACGAAATAGGAGCATTTGGAGCCGCCGGACCAGCCGGACGGGTACACTGTCAGCTTTTATCAGTGGATAACCAGAAGGTGAGTAACAGTCAGGTGAGTATGGGGCGCAGTCGCACGAGCTCTGTTTGCTTGCCGCTGGAGTACAAGACGGACGATGTCAACAACGTCGGCAAGACCAAGTTCCGCGCTGGTACCCTTCGGCTTCGTTTTTGACTGGTATAAATTGCATGCGGAGTGCATCGGCGTTGCAGGCGACCGACTGCAACTGCGACCTGTGTGTGCAGCCTCCCCAGTAGTACCGTACGTCGCGTAGAGGCGGTCAGGATGGGGGGCAACTCTTGGCTGCTTGCTGCCGCTTTGGGCCACACACTCGTGTAGCAGGCCCCGGGGTTGCCGAGGGTAGGGCGGACGAGGTCGGTGAAAGGCGGCAAGTGCACTGCGCTGCAGTGGAGCGCTGTTATGGGGTACTGACAGACATCTGGTGTGGAGTTGCGAAAATCGCCCACGGCAATGGCATCTCCCTGCGCTGTGCCATGCAAAGCGTGGCGAAGGGGGTGAGGTGTGGCATGGGCTGCCTGAACCTTCTGCTGCCCTGCTATTGCGTGCATGCGACAGCCAGCAGCACGACTCGCGTTTCTGGGGGCTTATTGCGTACGGCGTCCGCCGTATAACTAGTTGATCTTACATACGAGGGTGTTCGTAGTATCTTGGCGCACTATGGTAAGCTGTTGTTGGAACTCGGTTAATAAAAAAGCGCAATAGAGGAACGCGGGGCTGCACGGGGCGTACTGTATGCTGCTGTGTGCTATCAACCACGTGGAGCAGGCGAGGCACTGACGTTCAAAGTGTCAATACCGTAGGGTGCCAGCTGACTCAGCATCATGCAAGGCACCCCTGCAACGCACCGCTGTGTAAGCCACTGCCGGGTGATGGCCGACTTTATGAGAGGAGGACGTGTCGCTGTGGGATATGGCGCTCTGTGCTGTTGAGCGTCGGGAACTCGGGTTAAGGCTCTTCCACAGTTCCACTCGGGAGAACTCCAACCGCCAGGCAGTTTGGTTCGACACAACCGCTGACACGACCCAGGCAGCATGGCATGTCGATTGTGCCTCGGGCGCTTCAGCCCACTTTTATCCAGACGATGATACAGTCCTTTGCACAATGGCCTTGCCAGATTCGCTGTAGCGAGGAGCTGCGTGGACCGCGCTTGACAACGCATGGTAGACGGAACGCCGCGCGCTACCGCGCGGTCTCCGCTTTCATGCTCCTCCACTGGCCTTACGTTCCCGGCTTTCATACTCTTAATTTTAGTTACAATTTGCGTCACATCGGTTCTAGTGAGAGCCGAGCCCGGTCGCTGCTGCTGCAGCCCGCAGCCGAGCCTGCAATCGGTCCAGGCCCGCCCTGCGAACGCCCGGGCGCTGCAGGAGGCCGCCACCCGCCAGGCAGGGCACTGGAGCAAGCCCGGGACTTCTGCCGTACGACACGTGTCTGGGGGCGAGCATGGAATCCCTCACACCGTCGAGGTCAGTGTTGGCATGGGTGCGGGCCCAGGGTTGCCTCCCTACTGACTGGGACAACGGGGTGGTAGCGGGTGCGGGCCCAGGGCTGCCTCCCTACTGACTGGGACAACGGGGTGGTAGCGGGTGCGGGTACGGGGTCGCCTCCCTACTGACACCGACAACGGGGTGGTAGCGGGTGCGGGTACAGGGTTGCCTCCCTACTGACACTGACACCGGGGTGATAGCGGGTGCGGGCCCAGGGTTGCCTCCCTACTGACTGGGACAACGGGGTGGTAGCGGGTGCGGGCCCAGGGCTGCCTCCCTACTGACTGGGACAACGGGGTGGTAGCGGGTGCGGGTACGGGGTCGCCTCCCTACTGACACCGACAACGGGGTGGTAGCGGGTGCGGGTACAGGGTTGCCTCCCTACTGACACCGACAACGGGGTGGTAGCGGGTGCGGGCCCAGGGCTGCCTCCCTCCTGACTGGGACAACGGGGTGGTAGCGGCGGACGGGTTCCGTGGGTAGAAAGGTCTGTCGGGCTTCAGGCCTCGAGGTTACGGTGTGCTCGCTGACTCCATAAGCTACCAACTTTACCTGTCCTGACAGGGGTTCAGCTTCTGACTCCTTACGTGACACACATATCCGCCGCGTTGCGTGTTCGCGCAGTGGACGGTTGGAGAGCTGCCGCACGCTGAGCCGCATTTCCTGTACTCCAGGCCTTTCGTGGTTGGCGGAGTAGCATGGTGGGTACCGTATTGTGTGTTATGTAGGATGGAAGCACGCGGGCGTGAAGTGGGCTGTGGTGGGGCTTGCTTATGGCCCTGCCAACGGCACGGTCAAACGGTTTGACGGGCACCTTGGGGGACACCAGAACTTGGGCTCGTGCTGCTCACCTTCTGCACCTGCTGGGAGGAAATGTCGTGTCGGTGCATTCAAACTGCCAGCATACACGCAGCAGGACAGCACCTGAGCAGCTGACCAATCGTTCAGGTGGAGCAGGGTGGAGCATGCCGTGCTTGTAAGACACAGTGCGACCAATTATGGCGCCGTGGTTTCTTGCGGTACCCCCGCAGGACCCTGTACGTCACTTCCACGCCTCAGTACGAGCACCCCCAGGGCTGGCACTTGTACCTGCACCCCGTGTTCCTGCCCCACTGGCACGCGCACGACCACGTGGCCGTGTCACTGCACGTGTCGCTGCCGGCGGAGGCGCACGACGGCACGCCGCACGACGTGGAAGGTACGGGGCGCCGTGGGCTGAGTGGGTGGGATTGCCGTTGGGCTCTGTCAAGTCCACGTGCTCTAGGCATAGCATTATTGGGGCCGCTAAAACGGGAGGCCGAGACCATGTCAAGCGGTTCCTGGTGGAGCTGCTCTAACACCAGATTGGGGGCCACAGGCTAGGCCAGGCATGGTTTGCACGGCTGCGGCCGGTGCCGGCCCTTACCGATGCACGTGCATGCCAGGATTGCTCTTGTGCACACGGCCAGAGGCTGCATACGGTAGGTAATCCAAGCTCTGCGTCCCATGTGGCGGGCTGGGTACCCGCATTAGTGGGATGGTTGGGTGCCAACATCCCAACGCGCTCTTGTTAACCCACAGGCCTGGAGCACATCTTCGAGCGCCTCGGGGTGTGGGATGGCAGCGAAAGCGACGGCAGTGCGCGTTCCGCTTCGGAGACTGGTGGCAGTGAACACCAAGGCGACGAGGACACTGTAGGGCAGCCAGCGCAGCAAGCGCAGGAGGCAGCGGAGGCAGCGGAGGCGGCAGAAGAGGATGAGGAGGAGGAGGCGGTTGACCTCGCCTTCATGCACGTGGCGTTCCTGCCGGGCGCAGTTGACCACTGGTACGACAGTACGGAGGGGTACGGCGGCCAGTACGGTGGAGAGTCAGAGATGGAGGGGGTGTACGACTCGGAGTCAGGGGATGATGACGATGGTGGTGAGGACGATGGGGAGTGCGACTATGATGCGGGAGGAGGGTGGTGGAAATATTACAGTCAGCATGAGGACACAAGTACCAGTGTGGACTTGAAAGCTCGAGGGCCATGTCTGGGTCAAGGAGGAGAGGAGGGAGAGGGGCAGCAGCAGGAGCAGGGGCAGGGGCAGGGACAGCAGCGCGGCGGATACGGCGGCCCGGCTCCCCGCAGCCTTGTGGTGCGGGTCAGCTTCACGTCCATCACCAGCACCTGGGACCCAACCGCCAACCACCTGGAGGCACAGTACGATAGGTGAGGCTTCAGCTAACTGCCATCACGTGCCCATGTCCCTACGGTTCACCTGCGCCCTACCACTGCGTCATGTTCTGGGGTAGCCGCTCTAATGCCACACGGCGGGTGGGTTGCTTGACTCCGTACAGCAGTTCTGCCGATTGCCACTTTCCAGACTGCCCGGAACGCCCCCACGCCACCTGCTAGCCCGCTCCCTTGCTCCACGCAGGGTGTGTGGGGAGCAGCTGCAGCTGCACCTTGCGGCATGGCGGCTGGGCCTGGGTCGCTGGTTTGAGTCCAACGTGCTGCACGGCGTGCGGCGGCGCCTGCAGTACGGCGGCACGCAGGCGCCGCTAGGCGAGCTGTACACTGTGTACGGCAACATGGCGAGCGGGGAGGGGCGGTGGCACGGCGCGGACGGCGATAAAAATGGAGTTGACGAGGTAAACCATGTGATGACTGGTGCAAGGCATATTGAAGTACGGTGAAGCGGTGCAATCCTTTCGTTGAGGTCACGCAGGGTCACGCGGGGCGACGTGAGGTCACCAGCCAACTCACAGTTGCTTTGGCAAAGCGAAGGTGCCATGCCCCACGCAACCAACGTCACGTCGGTGCAGAGGTCTGGAGCTCTTGCAACGTCCTCGTCACGACCTACCCTGTGGCCGTACCTGGTTCCTACCCTGTAGCTCCAGGTCCCGCCAGCGTTGACATATGGTCAAGACAACCTCAACATCCATGCGTTCTTGTTGCCCGCTGCCCCATCTCAACTGGACAGGCCGAACTATGGGTTGCCGCCCCAGAGCCGCTTGAGTGCTGCGAGAACCCAGATGACACGTGTGGAAAAGAAGCAGGCGCGAGGGAAGGGGGCGTACTTGGCGCGTACAACGGCATGTGGGAGGAGGTCCCCGGCTGGGCGGTCAGGCGGGCGGCCTTGCAGCGGCTGCAAGGCCTGGTGTTGGGGACTTCAGCGGCGGCAGGTGCTGGCAGTCAGGACACTGGCGGCCAGACCGGACAGGAACCAGGGGAAGGGCAGCTACGGGCGGCACTGCGGTTGGCAGACGCGTTGGGAGTGGGGCAGCGCTTCCGACGGGGAGTGCGGTTGCACTGGCTGGCAGCTCCCGGGGCGGGGTCAGCACCCGGCGCGGGGGCAGCAACCGCAGTGCCCGCCAGTGGCGTGGGGCAGAGTCCACTTCAGGGCAAGCAGAGGCAGAGCGGAGGGCTGGGCATGCAAGGGCAGGCTCGACGGCCTGGGCTGAGCGGCCAAGGCGAGATGCCGGTTGGCGCCAAACTGAATTTTGAGTACGGAGGAGAGATCTACAGCTGGGACCAACCGCTGAGGGTAGGTGGGCCTTGCGGCGTGCTCGCACGCTGCGGTGCTCCCTTGCCTGTACGTTGTCACGCGTGCTGCTACGACAATGCTGCTTGGCTGTGGTCCCGCTGCGATGCGGCGGCTGCACCGCCTTAGCCAGCCCTGCTGTTTACCCGGCACAGGACAAGCTCCCCGTTGCGGATGCGTCCCGGGTTCGTACTCCCCAGTTGTTATGCTGTACCCTCCGCAAGCACTCCAGCCCGGACCCCAGCATGCACCCCCGCGTTTTCCGGCACTGAACCCCTTGTTTCTGCAATGTACCTGCACGGTACCCTCCGCGTAGATGTACGACGAGCTGGTGTACGACAACCTGCTGTGCCGCACGGGGTCCTGGCGGTTGGCGGAAGCCAAGGTGCGCACTCCCGGGCCAGAGCCGCTGGCAAGAGCTAGCCCGGGGCCGCTGCATGGGGCCACTGGGACGCCTTGCCTGTACGGGTTGGTGCCTGATGACACGGTAGGTTAGGCAGTAGGAGTGAAATGTGCGTGTGGGCATCCGCCAACTGCCGACCGGGTCTGACATCCACCCCGCATCCCTGCTGGCGCCCCTTTTCCCCCGCTCACCCTCATGACCCACACAGCTTGCTGCCGTGTACGACATGCTCACCCGAGTGTGGATGCGCGAACACGGGCAGCAGCGGCAACAACAGCAACAGCAGCACCCAGATGCCGCCCTTATACACAGCAGCGGAGCTGGTGCACAGCACACATCAGGAGTGCCTTGCGAGGGTGGGCTGGGCCGACCTTCGGACGCGACTGGGGTGTCGAGGCACCCAGGGGCAGTTGCGATTGCCGTGCACACGTGGCCGCCTCCTGCTGCGTGGGATGTAGAGCTGAGAGCAAGTAGAGAGCAAGTGGGTTCGGGTGCATGGAGCGGCTGGGAGCGTGGGTTGAGAAGGAGGACTGGGGTTGAGCGGTTTGTTGACATGCATGGCTATGAGTTGACGCAGTTCCTGGAGGAGTGTGTGCAGGACCTGAAGGACGTTGATAAGGGAGCGGCGTGGTAGCAGCGGGTCGTGTGGTCACTGGGACAGGCGTGGCGGGTGTGTAGGAGGATGCAGTGAGGGGAGGTACATCGCATGTATCAAAGCAAGGCAAGGTCAAGGCGTGGCGGGTGTGCCAAGACGCCTCGTGCAATGTTATTGATGTAGCAGGATGCGGTGAGGGGAGGTACAACGCATGTATCAGAGCAAAGTTAAGAGGACTAGGCCAGAGCAATGTTATTGATGTGCATGGGCGACTTCTGGGCGCCGCTGGCGGCACACAAAAGACCCCAAGGGCCCAGCGGAGACGGTTGCTGTGCACGCAAGTGCAGCTATACAGGACTCAGGCGCAACAGGAGGCGGCTGTCGGGAATATCATGCGGTGGGTCAGGGTATCGGCTGACGGCGCGCCTGTGCCTTGGCGGGGCTCTTCCTGGAAGCGACCGGCACGAGGACAACTGAAGCGCTCTCTGGTACGGTAGTTGTTAAGACCTCAGAGTGTAGCCACCTTTTGCGTTGGCAGCTCAATTTGTGTAAATGATAGGGACACGGCGGGCTGCGCCGTGCCTCGGGCAACCGACGTCGGATGGGCCGGCCGAGGAGCGTTCTGGGACGGTACGACGCAAGACGCGAGAAAGTGGGCCTTGTGCATAGCGCATGCAAATATGTCCCATACAACCCTTGAAATTTAGGCATACGCGCATAGAAGGACATTGCGGGCATTATCCATTCAGCGGTGTCTTCCTAGCTGCAGCTCGCCGCAGCTCACTGCTCCAGCACACGGCGAGTCAAGGTACCAGGGCCGCTGGCCGTGCTGCCAGCCTAACATCGGTCCTTCCCATAGAGCCAGCAGCAAGTTCAGCGTTGAACTTTGAAATCAAGCGTGAACGTATCAGCACGGTTTCTGCACAGTGAAGTAGTCTGGCACCATGGGCTCCACCATTGAGGAGATCATGCGCAAGCGGCAGCGGGAGGCAGCGGAGGCGTACGAGGCCATGTGGGCCGGGGGAGCGGGGGCGCACCACCCGGGTGGGACGGGGCACAAGGGCTAACATGACAAAGCAGAAGTGGAACAGCGTGATGACGCTAGATCATTTGCGTGGCCAGCACAACAGCCAGCTACGGGACCGGTTGGATGGTCCCAGCACTGAGGAGCGGCGGACACGAGCGAGCCACCTGGCATACACGTGTTCACCCCCCTCTTCCCCGACTCTCCCCAAACCCCACACGCCCCCCGCTCCACACAACACACTGCCCGTGATCCACAGACTACGACCCGGAGGTGCCCTCCGGCCCTGCGGTGGTCAAGGCCAACAGAGCCACTGAGGAGCTGTACAACGCCATCGTGCGCAACGACGTGCACACGGTGCGTGCGCGCGGTGTGCGGCTGGCCGACCAACCATTGGCAACCAATACGTTAGCAGTGTTTGATTGGCTGCACGGACCGTGCAAGGGTACGGTAGCCAGATGCAGCTTTTTTGGGGCAGTACCGTTTGCACCGGCATGCGCAGGGGACAGCTGACGCACGTGATGCGCCGCGCACTTGGTGCTGCTGCCGCACATACACCAGGTGTACGACAAGATAGAGGAGGGCGCTGACGTCAACTTCATGTTCGGGTGGGTGTGCGGAATCTAGAAATCCTTCTAAGAGTCAATCATGGCATTGCAGCACGCACTGGCACGCCTTTTCAGCCTTACACTCTCGACCGGTGGATTGTGGGCATTGCCGGTGTCGTATATGCTTCATGCTGACAGAGCATCTCTAATACCAGTGGTTCTTTGCACGAAGGCGGCATTCCCACCGTGACCGTCCTGCGTGCACCAAGCTGTGTTCTGCCTTCGCACACCCGCGTCAACCTACCCAACGCCCCTGACGCCCCCCGCCCCACCCCAGGCCCGCCTACTCGTGCCCCGAGGGCTACACGCCCCTCATGGTGGCGGCGCACAGGGGGCGGCTGGAGTGCGCCCGGGCGCTGCTGCGCGCGGGGGCAGACCCCAACTTCGTCAACACAGCAGGTGGGTTGGTACGTGGTCGTACACATCGGGGCGGGCATGGGGTGCACCGGCTGCTGCTGTTGGCGCACGTTGGCTGGGGGATGACAGCACGCAGCGGGACAGCTATAGAAAGTCGGCCCACATGCAACCCCTCTATCCACGCTAGCCTTCAGTCCCCTCCGGTCACCTTCAACCTAGCCCCGTCTGATAACCGGTACGCTGGAAAAGATCAGCGATAACCAGCAGGGATGCGGTACGTAGGGTACCGCCCTGCACGCGCCACCGGATCCGCTCTCAGCCCCCGGTCACCCAACCTTCACCCGCACATGCCCATGCTATGGATGATCCCACGTCCCAGGTGACAGCGTGCTGTTCTGGGCCATTGACGGTGGTCCCGACATGATCAAGCTGCTGATAGACTTCGGAGCCGACGCCGACGCCATCACGCCACGTGGCTGGTCGCCGCTGTCGTACGCCGTGGCCAAGGGCAAGTACGGCGCCGTGGAGGACAAGGGCATCTACCCGGAGGACGTACTGCTGTACCATGGCGCCAAGGTGTACGGCAACGGGCCGCCGGCGCTGGGGGTGCGTAGCCCACGCAACAGCTACGACCCGTCGCACCCAGCCTTCTGCCGCGAGAGGGGCTCGTATCAGAGCCCGTTCTCGGCGCCCTAAGCAGCTGCAAGTACGGAAGGGTACGCATCGCGGCACGTGGCGAGGAGCACTTGATATTGGGTTTCCTTTCGCCTGTTCCCTTTCTCCTGTTCTGTGGTGTTTGGTTTCAGGTCCTCTTCGTCCCTAGGTGTGCCC
>VFQN01003158.1_pt1 | contig 24107 bp, 24 predicted proteins | sample 3512371 | NCBI WGS metagenome assembly VFQN01 (sample SAMN10412370, study PRJNA504923) | tailings metagenome | isolation source: Replicate 2 from Balatoc abandoned mine | place: Philippines: Itogon, Benguet | collected 2017-08-28
GGTCTCCGCCAGATCGCACCTGCCGGCCTATCCGGTCGACATCACGAAGGGCAAGGACCACCTGAACGCCCTGTCGACAGCTCTCGCCACTTTCGGCAAGGCTGTGCGGGCCGATATCGATCTCACCGATCAACTGGGAGACAAGGGAACTGCCGACCTCTTCACAGGCATTTCACGGGAGATCGACAAGCAGTTGTGGTTCCTGGAAGCTCATCTGCAAGCCGAGTGCTAGTTCGGACGATTCAACGCCCGAATCGCCAGCGAGGAAGTTCTGTCTTCTTCCTCGCTGTTTTTTGAAGTTACGAGTTTGATTTCCAGACCAGAGGCATGGGCAGAGAACTTGTCGTGACCTGGTCGTCTTCTCAGGGGGATTAAGCCCCCACAGCAACGGCAGAAGATCGCCGCGGGTGTTAACCGCGGTGGCGGCGTTGAATACGCTCGGATCATTGCAACGGCCAGTTCCCGGCCTGTCGCAGCTGCAGGCTGGTTTGTCGTCAACCCAGAGCCGTGCGAGCAAGAGAGCGCGCCCTGCCCCTGAAATTTGCCGCGCACAAAAGCAGGAGACCCGGTGTCTTTGACACCGGGTCTCCTGCTGGCTCGCGACTGGCCAGGATGGCCCTGCTCTCAATCAGACCCTGACGGCCGACGAGATGCTGTCCATGATCCAGTGGTCGATGTCACGGAACATCTTGGTCGTCGGTACGCCGCCGGTTTCCTGATAGATTCTGGTGCCGACGTTCATGCCGGCAGAATAGAGCAGTCGCCCGTTCTGGATCATGTCGATCACCTTGACCTCCGGGCAATCAATCGTGGTCGACAACAATACCCGCCGTCCCCGCAGACCGCGGAAGCGGGCGAGCGGCTGCGTGAGTGCTGGAAATGCCCCCCCCAGACAGGCAGCACCCGCGAAGGCTTCCGGACGTTCCAGCAGCAGTTCGAGAGCGGTGGTTCCGCCGGACCCAAGCCCCGCCAGAAAGACGCGGTCGGTATGAATGGAGAACTTGCGCGACATCCGTTCAATCGCAAGTTGCAGTTTGTCAGCCAGAGCCCCCGGACCGGATTCCCCGGTCGACCAGGCAGCGCCATTGTCGGTCTGCTGGTTGCCGCGAATCGCAATCGCCAGATAGTTGCGTTCGCTGATGTCGGGCAGCACGTGGAAGATGTCTTCCTCGTTTCCGCCCTCGCCGTGGAACCAGACAATCAACGGGTAGGAATAGGTCGGCTCGTAGATTTCCGGCAAGGCGATGGCATGCGGTTCATCCGCCAGGGAGACCACCGGCCCGCTGGATTCTCCGGACTCCAGTTCTTCCAGAGTCGGAACCTCGTCGAAGTCAACAGGCGCATCGTCCCAGTTGGCATCCGGCTCCGTCTGCCATTCAAGACCGGCATCGATCCCGTTCGACCAGGTCCAGCCGCCACCTTCGACATCAAAGAACCGATGTCCCGAGGGGAGTCGCTCGCTCATTTCCGCAGCGCTTCCTTTCTGGAAATTCCGGTCGCCGGAACGAAGCGGGCGAGGGGAGGCCCGCCGCTGTCGTCAAGAGCGGCCATGCCGGAGAGCACGCTCTCCAGCGAAAAGTTACGGCCCGGACATGCCGTGGCCTTCAGATCTCCATGCTTCACGATGCGCGAAGTCTCGATCGCGAACGTGCGGCATAACTCATGTATCAGAAACTGCACCGCCGATTGCTGGGCAGTCGTCGGATTCGATTTTTCAAAGTTTCCTATCAGGACCACACCGATACCGGTCTGATTGAAGTCGCCCACGCCCGCATGAGCCCCGTGCATCTGCTGCCGCCAGCGGAATGTCGGCTCAATCGCCCCATCCGCCATTCCCTGGCCATTGCCAATCACGAAGTGGTAACCAATCCCCTGCCAGGGAGTGCCGCGTCCATCCGTTTTTTTCAGATGTGCACGATGAATACTCTCGACGCTGCCCGTGGCGGTCGCCGAGTGATGCAGGACAATTGACTGCCAGTCACGGGGCTCTCCCTGAAAAGGCCAGGGAAACTCCGGGGCATTCGTCACGTTTTCACTCTCGCCTGCGATGGTCGCAGGTTTGTGAGCTGCGACTGTCCGCCCAGAATCCGTCTCTGCCTGCCCTGTTCTGGATTCGACATCCGTCTCTGAGGCTGGCGCGATGAGGCTGGGCAACGAGGCCGTTGGCGGGACGCTGGAAGAGGAGCAGCCCATACTGAACAACCCCGCGATCAGCCCGCCGAACGACACCAGTTTCCAGACTCCGCTGACGCGGCTGGGAAGCAGGTGATTCGTCGGAGAGACGGACGAAAGCATTGCTGTGGGGCTTCACTCAGGCTTCAGAGACCGCACTTGCAACATGCAGGCGAGGTCGCGGGTCGACGGCGGGAATTTAATGGGGGCACCGGGCAGTGTCAACGTGTCGTTCGTTCTAGACTTAAGTCAGACAAGCAGTTGCCGCACAGAATCTGCAAAAGAAGGCGGACTTTGACGGTTCTGCGGCCCTCCAGGCCGGGCTCCCAATTTGCATATTCCCCCTGAAGTTCCCATTCGTTGTGTTAGCCGCTCTTTCAGCGTTTTTTCCGCCCCTGCGACGACAACTTCTCAAGTCAGAGCGGCGTACAGTCGAGTCGCGTCCACCCGACAGAAAAGAATGCCCCCGTCCGGTCTGGTCAGCTGGCCACCCATCAGCAAGACTGTAGCAATGCCTTTTGCCGGAAATGAGCATTGCCACACCTGGCGAAACTGCGCCCCCTGGGGGGACTGAACACTCAGGGTTGATGTGGTCGCTGAAAGGCAGGATCCCATCTCGCCGCCGGCCCGGTTCTTGAGGAGCCGCCAAGAGCGATGAGCACCAGAATCGCGAGCCAGACGATCAACAGACCGTGCCAGACCCAGGTGCATGCCATGACTCCCTAGGTATATTCATGATCATAGCGGCCATAATGCGCCTGGACGGTCACATACACCAACAGAAACAGTGCCATCAGAAAATGCAGGAGATGCAGCGAGGCCGCGACACCGACCAATGTCCGGTCGCTCACCTGCACTTCCTGTGGGTTCTGCCACTGAAACAAATGCTGAAGCGCCGCCGCCTGGAACGCGACGAACAGGACGCCGCACAAGCTGGCCGTATGCAACCGGTTCCGGAATTGAGCCTGGCGCTCACGTTGAACCGCTGCCACCGCTTGCGTTAGCGACAGACTCCCCAGCCCGAGGACCAGTGAACTGGCGGCAAACCAGGGCGAAAACCGGGTAGAAGCGAATAGTCTCGCCGGAAACAGGGCCATCAGCAGTTGGCCGGCACCCAGTCCAGCCGCCACGATCACGACCGTCACCCCGACCCAGACGAAAACAAACCAGGTATGAACAGGTCGCGGATTCACGGCTGAATTCCGGATGTCGTACGGAATTCCGAAAAAACAGACTCTACCGCCCCTGCCTCCACGAATCGATTCTCAGCCCCGACAGACGTCCGGTAACACCGGATCGCTCTTATGGGATCTCCGGCGGGCTGACAATTGTGAGGATCGTGCAGATTGTTCCTGGAGTCATTGCCGACTTCTGACCAGCTGACTTCCGCTTCCTAACGCTGTACGTCCAGAATTGTCCCGGCTCCGTCCATGGCAGCAGCCACCTGATCGATCATCGCGACGATCGTATCCCCCTGAATTTCTAGCATATCACGGGCTTTCGAGGCCACAGCAATCGAAATCTCCTGCCGTTGCGATTGCTGACGCGCCGCCATGACCTGCGGAATCAGTTCCATGTAAGACGCTGCGCCGGAAACGGGAGTTGACATCGGGAAACACCAGCCTCAAGCCAGGAGATCCGCCGCTAAAACCTGTGATACCCTGTCGAGCGTCATCGTCCCCTGAATTCTTTCCCGACAGTAAATCCTCTCGGCGTCGATCTGTGATGCATCAACGACCTGGCTTCAGGAAAAGGAAAATAACAGTCACAACAATTTTTCAGTCGGCAGTAGCCAGATCCGTGCTGAGCGTAGCCGACGGGATGACAGGCTCTTCGACAACCGCGGGGATTCGCGACCACCACGTCGCCAGCAGGGTTCCGGTTAACATGCAGCCGAACGTATAGATGGCCGTTGGAATGGCTGCCGAAGTTTCTGGAAACAGTTGCAGCGCCAGGGTGGTTCCCAGACCACAATTCTGCATGCCGACCTCAAGAGTGAGTGCCCGACGCATCGGTTCGTCAATGCGCAGGATCCGACCGCCGAAGTAACCGGCGAGATAGCCGCTCACATTGATCAACAGGAGCGCCAGCAGGAGCGACCCGGTGAGTTCTTCCATGCGCTGGCGGTTCACTGCCACCACTGCGGCGATGATCCAGAGAATCGACAGATTGGCAATCCGCGCACCGCAGGCTTCTGCCAGTTTTCTGGCGGAGGTCGACATCCGGCAACAGCTGAAACCTGCCAGGACCGGAATCACCACCTGCCACATCAAGGTGAGCGCCGTCGCTCCGAAATCGAGCGAATGACGGGCATCCAGCGTCAGCAACAGCGCCGCGGGAACAGCCAGCGGCGAAATCAGCGTCGCCAGCGTCGTCAGACAGACGGAGTAACTGGTATTGCCCCGCGCCAATAGTGTCAGGACGTTGGAGGCCATCGCGCCGGGAACACAGCCGACCAGTATAATTCCCGCCATAATGCCGGGATCAAACTGAAACAGGCGACCAACCAGGTACGCGGCCAGCGGCATCGCCAGATACTGCAACGCAGTTCCCGCAATCACCAGCGGCCACCGACGCCCTACCTGCCGAAGTTCATCGACGGGTAACAGACACCCGACAAAAAACATCGTGATGGCAATCAGCACACCCAACCAGGGTGCTGAAGCCAGGAGCGGGTTCCAAAGGGTCGTCGGCCACACGACCGCAGCACCCGACGATATCAACAGTCCGATCAGCAACCATTTCTGCTGCATATCTTGATCCAACCGATTCCAGCTGCTTCCGCCCTGGATGAAATACCCTGGAAAGCGTCTGGCCTTCTGTCCGGAAACTGGTCTCGTAACCGGCCTGACCTCCGGCGCAGCAGGCTGCGTCCTGAAGTCACGAGCGGAGAGCCCCCGGAGAGCCCCCGGAAAGCCACAAGCGGAAAACCACCGATGGCATCGTATCAGTCGCCGCCGCAATAGGAAGCATAGGCTCCCTGACCACGGAAGCGCTCCCTGTGACATTGCACCAGCAGCCACTGGGAGTAAAAACCACTCCCGGAAGTGATCACCACAGCCCCGTCCGCCGGGTGTAGTTGTGAATGATTGCGCGATTGGGCAAGAGGGGTTACCCGAGCGGATGAAAGGAGTCTTGCTCATAGGTTGCACACGGAAGATTCATCTGTCGCATCAGGCGTATCTCTCGGATTCTCTTTGGGATCGGATTGCGCCGCACATTCCCGAAGCGAAGCGGAATCCTCGTGGAGGACGGCCGCCCCACTCCGCGCGGACCTGCCTCGAAGGAATTTTGTATGTACTTGTTACAGGTTGCCAGCCTAATCCCATGTGTTCACAACACCGGCGAAACTGGTAATCCGAACCGTACACTTCATCGGCGGCCACCCATTTCGCCGGGACTCCAGCGGCCTTGGCCCGTTGCAACATCTGCCGGGGCAACTGCGGCTTCGTGGCGAATTCGACTTCGTACGGAACGTGCCCTTACCGACAGCGCTCTCGATCGTCGATCCAGGCTTGGGGCAAGTACAACTCCCGATCGATCACCGTATGCCCGTTTGATGTCGCATACGCCAGAAACACTCCGATCTGAAAGTTCTCGATCCGACCGGCGGTGCCCGAGCACATCCGCGCCACCCCGGCACTCTTCGTGCCCTTCTTCAGAAACCCGGTTTCATCCAGCACCAGCACGCCGTCCTCGTCACCAAGATGGCCACTCAACCTGTTTACCGTGTTCGACACGCGGACTGGGCACGTCTTTGCTCACACTGCCGAAACCAAACGGCAGCAGGAGTTCATCGAGTTCCTGGATTAACTGGACCGCGTGATTCCTGCTGAAATCACGAAGATCCACCTGGTGATGGACAACCTGCGGATGCACACTGGCAAACAGGTTCAAGCCTGGCTGGAAAACATCCCCGGTTCCAATTCCATCATCCGCCGGTGCATTGCTCGTGGTTGAACCAGGGGCAGCAGTGGTTCAGCATTCTGCAGCGCAAGGAGTTGGCAATCACCGATTTTGCCAACAAGGCCGCCTTCGCTGAGTGATTGCACGCCTTTGTCAGAGAATGGAACGAGCATGCTCATCCGTTTCAGTGAACCAGACAGTCCGTGACCAAAATCCTGGCCCAATGCGAAACTCCAGTCGCTCTGGCAGCCTCAGAGTGCCCCCCCCCTCTGCAGGGATATGTGCTTAGCGTTGGCCACTTGGGCGAGAGATCGCCGAGCGATTTTTCTGAGGCGGGGTTTTGCTCCCCGGAATTTTTGCGAGAAACATTCCGCCGGGGGGAGGAGTGGCGATCCCTGGACCCCAGATGCGCGCGTCGACGTCCACCATCAACGGCTTTGTCAATCCGCGAAAATAGCCGCCAGGGAGGCAAGTCTCCGAGCGGTTTTCATCCGGCGTCACAGTGAACGGCGGATGAACTGGTTCCGCACCCTGTGCGGCGCTGCCGATCACCAGCGCGGCGAAAGGCCATACAATCTTCTTCATGATGGAATTCCTGGAAGACGCATGGTTCTTGTTTTGTTAAACACATTGCCTCATAGCTGAATCCGTCACAATTCAGCCGTCGCGCGATCATTGTTCCTTTGCGAGCGAGTCGCCTTCGAAGTGAAAACGTACCTGCTTGATACGTTCGAGATCGCCAGGAGCCAATGATGTGGTGAACGACTTCACGATGACGTCACAGCCGCCTCGGCTGTTCGGGCTGTAGACCGAAGTGTGTTTGCCGTGAACAGCCTGGTAAACGGGGCTGTAGTAACCTGAATCCTGCATCGCAAACCGGGGCGACAGAATCACATAGGGCGTCCCATTGCTGTGATTCCCCTCGACCTGGATGGGCGCGATATAGTAAGGCCAGAATGTGTTCGTTCGGTTGTAGACGCTGACAGCATACAGACCATTTTCCCAAGGGCTCAGCGACTCTTTCCAGACGACAGTTCCGTCCTCGGCTAGAAACTGGACGTTGAGCGAGACGTCGATGTTCGGCTTCCACAACGAACCGAGTGCCTTCAGGTATTCGATCCCCTCCAACAGATACCACTGAAACCGTTCGGTACCCCCGGATTCCGCTCGCCCCGTGCTGAGCAGGAAGTAAGCGAACGGCTGGTCCCCCGATGGTTTCGCCGGTTCGCCCCCTCGCCATGTCCGCGTATCGAAGATCGGATAGCCGGTGAACTGCGTCGTGGCCTCGATTTTCTCTGATTGCGACTGCACCGGGCCGCCCGACTGCGCAGAGACGGCAGTCAGAACCTGATCGAGCTGCGGCACCAGGGTCTCGTAAAACGTCTTCGAGTCGAAATAGATTTCTACGTTCCAAGTGCAGCCCAAGCGTCCATCATCCTGGATGACGACCTTCGGCTGCATCTTCTGCGTCGCCTGCCCTTTGTCGTCGATCAGCCGGGCGACCAGCAACGGCGGCAAGATGCCGTCGAGTTTCGATTGCAGAATAGGTGCCCCTTCTTTGGCGTTCTGAATTTTAGTGATGGCTTCGGCAGCCTTGTCCTTGGCATCGATGCTCGCCACGCCAGCCGTCACCTTTTTGAGTCGTTCTTGCAATTGCCCACCGCGGATCACGGCCTTGATGGCGATTTCCCATAGGCCATCCTCTCGCTGGGCGGCGTCCTTGAGGACGTCGTGGCGTTGGACGTAACTGCCGCTGGCCTGGAGGATCTGTTCTTTGATGATCTGATCGTTGACGATCAAGGTCTGACTGTCCACATAGGAGCCAGCTGCCGCGTACACGGCGTTCATCAGCGCGTCGCGTTTGGCGAGATCGGCTGTCGTCCCGACTCCCCGCACAACGACCGTCGCTTCATTTGCAGATGGTGCGTCTTGTGCGTGGCTCGTCGTCGCGGTCGCAAGACAAATGCCGAAGACCGACACGATGCCAGCCAGTTTTCCGCAGTTCATGGCTTTTCTCCGGAGAAATAGGGGGGCATGCGAGAAGCTCAGGGATTGCGATCCCCGAGCTTCAGGAAGTCCGCTACAGATCGTTCTTGGGGGTCACATTTCCGCCCGAAAGAGGCTTCACATTTCCGTCGATTATGCGCGTCGGGAATGCCGTTGCTGCGGGTGCCGTCACGGGAACAACCAGTTGAGCAGCACGCATGGAGTCGGCAAATTTCTTGACTTCCGCTGAAACGGCCGGGTAATAGACGACCATCGATGTCGCCCAATGGCCTTCAGTGTCTAGCCAGTTTTTCTCTTGAATTCCTGGTGGCAAAGTGCCCGAGCGCAAGCTGGTGATTGTTTCACTCAACGCTTCCGAACTGAGGAATTTTTCGCTGTACGACTTGAGCTGTTCGTCGACCGAGGAGTCGCTCGCATTGGCCGGATCGAGTTTCACGTAGTCCAGCGTCTGCTCGAAACCCGTCACGGCGGACGAACTGACTCCGGACGACCAGAGCACGCGGTCTCCCTGGAGCATTCCCACGAGGGCATCGCGAGCGCGAACCGCCGCGATCTTTTGGGCATCGAGTTTCATTTTCGCTTGCAATGCCGGGCTGGGGCTGGACTGCACCACAGCCGAACCGAACGCAATGAACGCAGTCTCGCCCGTACCGGGAACGACAACCAGCCGGCCGCCGACGGGAGGCACGATCCCCTGCTTGACTTCGTCGAGGGTGTTTTGGATTCCCGTTAACAGGCTGACGACCGATTGCATTCCGCCAGTCCGCACCGTCGCCGACTGTGTTTTGCTGGTGCTGACAATTGTCACGTAAACCGTACGGACTTCGGGATGGTCCTCGTCGGCCTGTTCCTGAATCGAGTAAGTGACATAACCTTTCAACAGTGCTGCGGCGACCTGCTCAATCATTTCTTTCAGTTGCTCGGCCGAAGCGGTTTCGACCGATTGCGGGCCGTTGATGGTCGCTGCGATCGTTTTAAGTGTCGTCTGTCCGACGTTTGTCGATTCGCCGAGTTGCCTGGCCATGGCCGCCTTGGCATTGGTATAGGCGATCACATAGGCGTTACGTTGAGCAATCCGCGAAGCCGTGGGATTGGGCATCGTCTGGTAAATCGCCATTCCCGTCGCGACAATCCCGGAGCCGCTGGGAAACTGAATCCATCGTGCCCCGATTTCCGGGGTCTTCTCAAGGGAGGCCGCCTGTGCGGCCATCTGTTTGACATTTTCCTGTACTGCGGCATTGGCCGCGTCCTGGGCCGTAGCCGCCTGCACTGAATCTTTCGCAACGGCCACCTGATCGGGTTGTTTGACCTCCGTAGAACCCCCACGAACTGGCGGCAAAAAATCTTCGGCGCTCACTTGAGCAAAAGCCGCCCCTCCCCACATCGTCATGGCAACCAATCCGCCACAGAAGAAGATACTCAGTCTCATCGTAATCGCTCCTTAATCATAGAATGGAAGAACGTTGACTCACTCATGGTAGAACGAGCATAGTGGACAATTCGCAGTGGACAGTGGGCGGTGGACAACAAAGACCAGACGAACCGGGTGCAGTCGTTAAATGGTGGTGATTTCCGGGTGACATGCTTGCCCTTCCAGGCAAGCATGTTCTTCGCATTGAACGATCTCCACCGACACAACTCAGCAAATCATGCTTGCCTGGAAGGGCAAGCATGCCACACTCATAGACACGGGTGAATTCAGCGAGAAAAGATCCCCACCACCAATTAACCACTGCACCCAGACGAACCCATCGACTTTTTCCCTAGCTGTCCACTGTCCACTGTCTACTAATCCGGCGGTGCTCCCTGGAATCGCTGAAGGGCGAGTTCAAATGAGCGTTGCGCGATTTTCTCGGCTGCTTCCCCTTTGATCTCGGAAGCCAGCACCCCGGCCTGTTCCAACAATTCCCACCGGGCCTGTTCCGCGAATAGATCCAGCGTTTCGCTCAACATGCGGAGGGCGTCGATGTCTTTTCCCAAAGCGTGAAAACAGCGTGCTGCGTCGAGATAAAGGTCTGCCGACACCAGCCTGCGTTGATGAAGGTGCCGCCACAGCGACAAAGCGTCGTTCCACTCGCCGCGGGCCATCAACTCCCGGCTTTGCTGGTGCATTACTTCGCGATAAGCCGCTTTGACCAATTCGATTGTCGTTTCAGAAGTAGCGCCGACGGTAATCGCATCTTCATCGGCCCGCGCGAGTGCTACCACGTAATCGTCTACGCGTCGGGTCTGAGTGCTGAGCCGCTTGATCGTCGCTGAGAATTGCACGTCTCCTGCGGCGCGGACGAAAGCGGTTCTCAACGTCGCCGCATCGGTCAACCTGGCATCGCTATATCGTTTCAGCAGCGCTTTCGTTTGCACCAGGTCCGCGATAGCCTGCGTGGTCGCGGAGGAGATCAGCGCGGGAATAGCCAACATCCCCCCTTTTCCAGCGGGGACGGAGACAGCTCGGATCGCGAACATCTCGTGGCCGGCGCGACCCGACCAAGGTCCCGGACCAGGATGACGCCGCACGGTTTCGACGACTGCATTCCGCAATTCCTCCGAAAGGTCGAGCAATGTCAGCGCAGTCTGCGTCGCCGTTTCCTCTGGAGTTGTCTTCGTCGCCTTGTTTTGGCCTGCGACTTCCCGATCAGGCTGTGCGTCGAGATACGCTCCAGCGCTCCAACCGATCATCAGAACCAGTGCCGTTCCGCCGAAGAGCGCCGCGACGAGCCGTCGCGACGAGCGCGTTGACATCTTAGTTGTTGACAACTCCGTGGAGATCGTCGGTAAAAGCTGCGACTGCGAGTCGAACAACTGCTTGAGCAAGCCTTCAGCGTCAGTGCAAAACGGAGTCAAACGCTCGACTACGGAATTCATGTCGGAGGGGCGATCGCCAGGCGATTTGGCCAACATCTGATCGATGAGGGTGAACAGCTTCGATGGGACCATTGCCCGCAACTCTTCGAGCTTCCGCGGCGACTTCGTCGCGTGGGCGATACTGAGCGAGAAGATGCCATCATCGGCACTCGCTGCGAACGGCGCTTCGCCGATGAGCAAGCAATACAGAGTGCAACCCAACGAGTAGATATCCGATGCCGGACCAACCAGACGCGGCGTTTGGAACTGTTCGGGCGACATGAACAAGGGAGTCCCCATGACTCGATTGTCTCGGGTCAAGTCCGCACTTGATGTGTCGAGAGTTCGCGCCAACCCCAGGTCGAGCACTTTCACCACGCCAGTACGTGTCAGGAACAGGTTCGACGGCTTCACGTCCCGGTGCATGCTCTGGTGGGCATGAGCATGGGCCAGCCCAATCGCCGCCTGCCGCGCCAGTTCACACGCGACCGGGACGGGCAGCCGTCCCCAGCTGCGCACCAGTTCGCCGAAGTTGCACCCGTTCAACAGTTCCATTGCCAGATATGGCTGCCCTCCCTCTTCTCCGGCATCGTGAGCAAGAACCAGATTCGGATGTTCGAGCCGCCCCGTGAATTCGATCTCGCGGAAGAATCGCTGAATCGATTCGCGGTCGACGAGCCGATCGATAGGGAGCAGCTTGACCGCTCTCTCCCGTTTCAACGATTGGTGCAGCGCACGCCAGACAGTCGCCATGCCTCCGCGACCGATTTGTTCCTTCAGGACGTACTGCCCTAACCGGCGTCCCGTCCAGTCGACGGACGATCCTCCGGCATCCTGGCAATCCTGTGATTTGCTACCAATGCCGAGTTCGCCTCTGTCTGACGCAGCACATCCCATCAAGTGCAGCACTGAGACGACCGAGTCGTCGACATCGTCGAGTGCTGCGAGGGCCGCATCGCACCGCGGGCAGAGTTCGATTTCCGAGCCCATCAGCACGATCTGACTCGGCGCCAGTTTTCCCAATTGGAAGTTCACCAGCGTCTCCCGGCTGAAGCAATAGTGTTCCGTCGCTACGGAACCAATGTCATGATCTGCCATACCGAGATTCCCGTTGAACGGACGTGGTCGCCACAAGGCGAAACCGCGTTGCCCGCATTTGCAGTCCCTTCACCGATCGAAAACGCTTGAGCGCAACAGAAAATATCATTGAGGCGTGATGTTGAGACCTGCGGTTGCAAATCGGTCGTTTCGAGGAAGCGCGGCCATTCTTCACCGGTCCTCAGTTCCGACGGCGGAACGCCGGAGGCATCGCTTCCGATGTGGTCACAAACCGATTCGTTTGTTTCGTAACCGACCGAGTTACGTCAGAAACAAGATCGCGTGCAATAAGTGGAGGCGAGTCGTGACGTTGCGATTCCAATCGCGTACTGAAATCAGACACACCTGACGAATCAGCTTATCACAAAGCGACCCAATCAGTTCTGGACGAACTGGCTGAGTCGCCTTGCGTTAAACATGTACATCAGGACTTATGCACTTACGCCGTAGCCATCCTGTTTGGCGATGACTGGTTTCGTCCAAAGGCCCTGCCCGGGCCGCCTGTGGACTTTCCAGGTAACTAATTCATCTCAGCTTTCGAATGACCATTTCGACGGCAGCATCGTTGGATCCATCGAGCCCGATTGAACCTGTCTTCGCGTGATTCTTGACCACCAGGTCGACTCCCTGCTTGGCGATGGCTTCGCTAATGGCTTTGAGCTTGGCATTGTCGCCTTTCACAAATCTCTGCAGAGCAAACTGGCCCATGGCACGGTCGTGGAAATATTTCTCCAATCGTTCCTCGTCAATGCAGTCTCGGATGTCCAGTCCTGGAGAGCTACTGAAGAGGGGGGCAAGCGGGTTGTCGTCCTGGTCGACTGGGTTCTTGCGGTACGCTTCCACCAGTTTCAACGTGAGTTTGACCGGGTCGTACGTGTTGGCTTCGAACAGCCCTTCGCGACTTAAGGCTTTATAAGTCTTCTCGGCATAAACACGTACTTCCGGAGTGTCATTTTCGACCTGTTTGCGAATCAGTTCAACGCCAATCAATTCCCCGCTGCGCTGAGGATCATTGGCCCAATGTTCCATCTGGGCCTTCCACGGATCGCTCGCCTCTCCCAATCCCAGATCGACTTCGTTGGTGTCGATCTGGCGGAGTGGGTTGCCGCCGTTTAACTTTTTGTCGCCGACGGGGGTCACCGTCGCGGGTTTGCCTTTTTCCAAGTTGATGGCGACCAGGGTGTAGTCGGGGGAGAGCGTGGTGCAAAGAATTCGCGTTTTCGGATTCCAAAGGAAGTTGTGGGTTCCCGTGATCTGTTGCGGCGTGATACGCGTGTGCTGGTTGGTATCTCGGTCGTATAACCAGGTTCCGACCTGACTCAATCCGCCTTCCTGTTTCACATACAGGAGTTCGGTTTGGCTGAGCCACTTCGATGGAGTTCCCAATTTCACTGGCAAGGCCGAGGCGGTCGCCGTGGCAATTTTAATCAGAGATCGAGTGAGTTCGTCCGCGGGAATCGAACGGCCGCCGACAGTTTGTTCACACGCGACGTCGATGTATTGTCCCTCCGGCAACGCTTCCACGAACTTGCAATTGGTGAATGGGCCTAATTGAGGGGCCATATTAGTAATCTTCCCCAGGCTCCAGTCGACTAAGTATGGCGTTCCCGGGTCCGATGACATCCCTTGCAACATCCGGTCGGAAATCCAGTTCCAGGATTTTCCGTCCGTATAATCATTGAGTGCAGGTTGCGTTTTGCGGTGGACGCGTTCATTCGGAAAGGAGCGGTAACTGTTGTTGCGGATGTCGTATGAGTAAACCATTCAATCAGCGCCTCGATACAGCAAGTCGCCCGATGGGTTTCTCTGTGTGCGCCCTGTTCTGTCGCCCGGAGAAAAGACTCCGAGTGAAGACATTTCCATCAAGGCCCCAGTCAAAAGGTTGACACGAACTACCGGCTTGTCCTTGTCGAATTCCCCCCAGAGCCAGGCCGTGTTGCCATGCCAGTGAAGCAATTTGTTTTTCTGGGGATCCAAGAGGCCGAGTTTCGTGATCTGTCTGGCATCGGCGAGTTTGCCCTCCTTCCAATCGATGGTGGCCCGCCAGAGATCCCCCTTGTCGATGTAAATCACGCGGCGGAGATCGTCCGGCATGAATTCGGCGGCCATCCAGTGGTTTCTGGTGTTTGAACTGGAGTCGTTCTTCCACAGGGAACTTGAGCGGTACTCGCTGCCATCCAATCGCCACAAACTCGGAATGGCACCTTCCCGGTCAGTGTGATGGAGGTCGACAAGAGCATCGTTCGCGCCGCGAACGAGTCGTGGATTGCTGGGGGAATACTTGTAATCATGTGGCCAGGTCAGCACCTTCTGGAACGAGCGCAAATCCCAGATTTCGTTCTTAATGAAGATAAAATGTTCGGCGTCCTCGGGATTCGACCAAGGCAGCGCAGGTTTGTCGGCAGACGGTTCAGCCGGAGGATTGGCGATCGAAGTGACGGTCGCGGGTTGAGATTGTTCTGTTGAATTGCCGGGGAATCGGTAGCGGAACAAGAGGCCACGGCCGGCTTGGCCGCCGTACTTGGAAATTCCATAAAGAGTGTTGCTGTCCGGGATGAGCACTTGCTCGGTTGCGTTGTAACCCCCTCTTTGAGCGAAGACAGATAACACCTGGATGGGTGAGCCGTCTACCGGAATCTTCAACAAGGCGTTGGGGCAGCCTTCAATCGCGCGTCCGTGCGAATCCGTTGTTGTGAGATCCTGAAGGGCATAGAGCGCCGATTGCGGTCCCGCGACGAGAGAATGCACCGGGAAGTCCAATTTCAGAATCTCCCGATAGTCGGTACCATCCGGTTTGATGCTGTAGAGAAAGCTGGAATCTTCGCGATCTCTGCCCAGGCCATAGAGCAAGCCACCCGGTCCAAAAAGGATCGGACCAACATCCGGCCGTTCACGTCCCATGAACTTGTAGAGAGTTGTCCAACCGGTGAAGTCGGGATTCATGCAGACCAGTTCTTGAGTAGTGGTGGCATACAACTGCTTCCCATTGGATTCCGCACAGAGCGAAAGCAGGTAGGGAAAATGCTTGTACGGTTCGGGATGAGATTTAACCTCAAATGAGCTGTCGTCATTGACGAAAAACAACGGGCTGGACGAATTTTGTTGGATGTGTCCATATAGTCGGCCAGCAGGTCCGCGCGTCCAGAACTTCGGTGCGCCGCCCCCCCATCTGGATTGTGGCAACTCCCCCAGGAATTTGTAATTTTCTCCGTTGGTATCCAACGAGAAAACTCCTCCTGCGTTGGTGGGGCCATGCTCCAGCGTGCCAAAGATTCTTCCGCTGGCCGACACAATCAGCGAGACTAGGCCCTCGCCATCATTTTCCGCGCGCATGAACTCATGGATCAACTTGACAGGACTGCCGTCCAGCGGCACTTTCACCAGCCATTCAGCACGACCCAAGGTCGCCGTCCTCAACTCTTCCGTGACGACCATCAGAATCGCGGCGTCGGCGGTCAGGACGGCCATTGAGGAGAGACCAACCGGGCCTTTGAGGGGAAGATCCAACTCGCGAACGACACTAATTCCGCTGCTCGAAGGAGTCGCTTTGGCACCGGCGCGGGTCGCGGATTGACGCTTCCGTTGAGACGGCGTCGATTGACGTTGCATTCCGGATTGTGCGAAGGGGGTGCGCGGCCTGGGACTGGCTGGCTGGGCTTCGCAATTCCCCAGGCACCAAGTCCATGCCATCAAAATTAATAGCAAGTTCTTCAGTTGGTCAAAAACAATCACGACTTAGTCCCTCATAGTCAGATGGAATGGGTTCAGATATGAGTTTGAGGTTGAGGTGCAATATAACCAACAGCCATGACGTTTCCCCAGACAATCCTGAAAGTTTGTTCAAAACTGCCCGAGTCGCGACAAGATGACCTCATCGTGCCTGTGGATTAGAAACGGTTTTCAAAAGGCCAGTTGAGTGCCGAGTGCTCAGTGCCGAGTGTCAGAAAAAACGAATTGCGATGTCTTTCGCACTTGGCACTCAGCACTTGACACTCAACAAAATGAATTTGAAAACAGGTTCTCAGACCGAGCGGTCGGAATTGGAACCGCGGTAAAGTATTCGGCACCCATGATCATTCAGCTAGCGCCTTCGGGCAGTAGAGCCGAACCACCCGCGGAACGAATCACTGATCCCGCCAACATAACGATGCGACGGGCGATCGACTTAATGCTGCTGGCTTATTTCCCAGCCGCTCGCGGTCGAGGGGGGAGAAGGTAATAGAAACGCTGGGCTGGGCGACCGCCGATGTAATTACCAGGGGTGTACCGAACAGGGCGAACCTGCTTGCGGGGAATTTTGCGACCCCACGACACTCGTTCCCCTTTTGCAAACGGGTTTTGCTGGTAATAGGTTCCCTGCTCCTCGATGAACTCGGCCTCCTCGAACGGGGGAGTTCGTGAAAGCGTATAGCCACGGCCACTCGGGTCATACGGCTTCATGAATTCCGCATCGTAGTAGGTGTAAAAGTCGCCGGCCTTCTCGATTTCCATCGCCCCCGCCGACGATTTGACTGATTCTTTCTGACCAAAAACAACTGGCGGTCGAACCGGTTCCTCTCGCGAAGATCCGGGGCCGGAAGGCTGACTCGTGATGATGGCACAGGCGATCACACCCACGAAGCCCACCACCAGCAACCCGCCGATCGAATTGGCGTCGCCACCAGACCGTGGGGGAGGCGACGGGTCGTCGGGCACATCGAACTTCCCGGTATAACCGCCGTACCAACAGCCGCGCCCACCACACCACTGACAAGTTTTCTGTGCCACGGGAAATCTCCTGGGTACGCTGTCTTTAAGTCAAGCAGACTCGTCCGTTGATTCTCCGTTGTCTTACCTGCTGAAACGTGGGAGCGCAACAGAAAATGGATCAGGGAGCCCGAAGTGAGGAATCGTCATCGAGAGGTTCGCCAACGACTTCGCGTATCCGTCTGATACTTCTTGAGTTAGCCATGCGGATCGACACTGGGGAGATGCTCAGTTCTTTGACCAGCGTTACTGCCGACTCGTGTTCGATCACCACGCGGTAAATAATCTCCCAGGCGCGGGGGTCGCATTCGGCCTGAATAAGCTTCATCGCTCGTTGGTACAGATTGCGGAGAGCTGATTGTTCCTGAGGATTGGAATCGTCGTGCCTCTCAGTAGCGGCGGCGCTGGAGTCGGACAATGTGTTCATCCGGATCTGGGCTGCCGTGCCTCCGTCGGCGACCGGGCTTCCTTGGTTCCGCCGGTAGCAGCCCGTTGATTTATCCTCCTCCGCCGTTTGGGGATTTGTTAGGCTTGGTTGGGGTCCGCGACGGCGGGGTTCACGGTGGGCCGGAGAGGGACCGGGATGGCGATGGGGCGGCGGAAGTCGGAGCGGCAGGCGGCGCTGTTTCTGCTGGCGGACGAACTGCCGAAGTCGGGTGGTCATCCGTTCTATCGGAAACTGAACCGGCTGCTGGCGGCGGCCAGGTTCGATGAGTGGATCGAATCCCGCTGCCTGGAGTACTACGACTCACGGCCGATCGGTCGGCCCAGCATTCCACCCGGCGTCTACTTCCGGATGCTGCTGGTGGGCTACTTCGAGGGGATTGATTCGCAGCGGGGCATCGCCTGGCGCTGTGCCGACAGCCTGTCGCTGCGAGAGTTCCTGGGTACGCCGCTCTCTGAAGACACATCGGATCACACCACGTTATCGATCATCCGTCAGCGGTTGCCGGCCGAGGTGTTTGAGGAGGTCTTTGAGTTCGTACTGAAGATCGCCGCGGAACGCAAACTGATTGACGGTCAGACCGTCGGCGTCGACAGCACGACGCTGGAAGCCATCGCGGCGATGAAGAGCATCGTCCGTCGCGACAGCGGTGAAGACTGGCGGGCTTACGTCAAACGGCTGATGCTGGAAGCGGGTGAAATCGCTGCAGACGACGACCCTTCCGACGAAGACCTGCGGCGTTTCGACCAAGGTCGTCAGGACAAAAAGGTCTCGAACGCCGAGTGGGTTTCGACCACCGATCCCGCGGCCGGGATTACCAGAATGAAAGACGGGACGACGCATCTGGCCTATAAGGCCGAATATGTGGTGGACCTGGCCAGCAACCTGATTCTGGAAGCCGCGATCTGCCGGGGCACGCAGGCCGACAGTCAGACGCTGCCGCAGAGCGTGGCTGACGCGCAGCGGCATCTGGATCACATTGGCTACTCGTCCGACATTGAAGAGGTGGCGGCTGACAAGGGCTATCACTCGGCGGCCTGTCTGGAGCTGTGTGAACGACTTCAACTACGGACATATATTCCAGAACGGAAGTCCCGGCGGAAATCGAAGTGGACTCATAAACCGGACTCGCACCGTCGCGTGGTTCTGAATAATCGTGGGCGCATGGGCCGGGCGAAGAGCAAGCGTTATCAACGACTCCGAAGCGAGCGCGTGGAACGCAGCTTCGCTCACGTGTGAGACACCGGGGGATGCGGCGGAGTTGGCTGCGGGGCCTGGAAGATATGACGAAGAGATATGTGCTCGCGGCGGCCGGTCACAACCTGGGCCGCATCCTGCTGGCGCTCCTCGGCAGCGGCAAACCACGGGAAGCGGCCGATCTGGGCCTGTGGCCCGCGCTGAAATCGGCTTGGGACGGGCTCAAAACCGCCTGCCGCCGCACCATCCCCCCCTGGGAGCCCTCGGCGGCCTTCCCACAACCAGCTGCGGCGGGCGCCGTCGCAGCGTGAACCCGGCGGGGAAGTGGCATAGATCGACGGGCTGCTAAGACATGAAAATATGTTCTCGCTATTGCCAGGTCATGGAATTACAGCCCCCAACAGGGATGAGAAAGCTTGGCAAAGTACAAACTGATCGGCCATGCCGGCATGTGAGGCGACAAAGGCATCACCCTCATACATCGCATCGTCAGCGATATGGGTTGTGTCTGGAATGCGCTGCACTTGGAAGCCGGCATTGATGGAATCATCGAGATTGGGGATGCTGTAACGGCGGCAGTCACCAATCGCATCATCCAGGTCCAAAGCAAGGCCGGGCCGAGCTACTTCAAAGTGGAGAATCATGTCGAACACCTGCATCAGACGTGCGAAGATCAGCATATTCACCTTCGGCAGATTTCGCCCGGCGTCGGCCTCGATCGTTTCGTCAAGCTGGTCACGAAACGCACAGGAGACACTCACCCGCGGGCAGAGAGTCTCGATCAACTGAGCCAGTTCCAGCCGACGAGCCGAATCTCCGATCCTGGACGGAAAGGAAGACGCCAACGCTCTGAGTTGGTGATCAGGCATTGAGGACAGCAAGCCGTAATGTCGGCGTTGCTGCAGCAGGTTTCTGGAAACTCGGCGTGATGCGCCAGACGCTCAGAGCATGGTCAAAGAAACCGGTGTCCCGAGACGAAAATCCGGAGAGGTCATGAAAGAGTCTCGGATAGTCCCTGCGGATTCAGCAGGACGTTACGTTCCTCAAATCGATTCTGTTCCTCGGCCAGGAACTGTCTGTATGCGTCAATAATGGCAACGGCGTCAGGCAGGATGGCCAAGATGCGGTCAGCGATCGCCAGATCAACCGCCCACTGATCGGTAACGATGTCCAGATTCATAGGCATCACCCTGCGACCAGCACCGAGGCTGAGCGTTTCCATGAACGCGATCCAGTCGCGCCCGATTCCGAGACAAGCGGCGACACCATCCGCCAGACGGTACGCCGAGTGGCGTTGCAGAACACTGAGCGGGCTGGTCACTTCCGAGATTGGTTGTCGACTGTTCTGAGTCATGCCAGGGTCTCCTGGCAGGTGGAAAGAATCACCGCAACATCTGGAGCGTGCCAAGCTGACTGCTTCACTAAAAAAAGAATTGCATCGCGGACACTGGTAGGCAGAGATGCCCAGACGTGTCTCAAGACGTCAATTGCAACCCATCGTTTTCGGTGAGCGGCCCAACACTGGTGCCCAATTCGGACACCAGCGATTTATGCTGAAAGCATAACTGCTTGGATGGATTGGCCGTTGCGCTATTCGGCCGGCTGTCTACGGAGACCGAAGGGTTATCGCCAGTCTCTGTTCAGTGAACAGTATCGGACGGGAATTCCAAGGTAGCCGGACGAAAGATGCTCTCCATCGACGCATGCGGCCGATCCCACAGGTTCCCGCGATCTCAAGACCTGCAACAAACAATGAGGACAGACTCAGGCCACTCTTCCAGGCCGCGACGGTGGGCTGCGCCAGAGACGATACGGCGATGATCGGCTGCTGATCCACAGATTTCAGCGAAATCAGCACCTGGCCGCCTTGCACCGTGCGGCGTTCCTGCAGGAAGCTCCGCAGTTGAGCCAGTTCGTTTCGCAGTTCGGGAGACGCCTGAACCTGCAGCTTCGCGATCAATCCCCAACCGCGATCCCATTGTGTCGGCGTGATGGCAGCAGTCCCGTTCACGTCAGCCGCAACGAAGGCGGGATGCAGATCGACGACCAGTTGCAGGATTTCCGGCATCAGGTCGGGACGATTCCGCACCAGTCCCCAGAGTTCGGGGCTATGGGCGTAGTAGGCATCGACCAGTTTCTTTCCTTCCGGAGTCGCCCTGAGGACGTTGTCACGGAATCCGCGGGCCGACGTCAGCAACGAATTCAGTGAACTTAAGGGAAACGGCAACTTGACGGATGGCAACAGCGACTTCACGGCCTGCTGACCGGACTTCAGGCTGGATTCGACGAGGTTCTCCAGCACGCAGCCGCTGGATTCTTCCGGAGGGGACATCAGGAACGCACGCTGAAGTCCGTTGCTATTAGTCCCCCAGCCGGTGATTTGCCCGCGATTGTTGATCGCAATTGCTGATTGCAGGGAATTCCAGCCTGAATCTTCGGGGAGTAAATCCTGGAGCCTGACGACCGTGTTATCGGTGTAGAGAACTGCATGGTATGAGCCATGCAATACATCGCCATACCAGTTCCTGCCGACGACGTCCCCGTCGTCATTGACTCCGTTTGCCCAGCCAAGGCCCAGATCGGCCATCACTCCGTTCGTATACAGGAAGGCGTGAATGATCCCAGTGTTCTCAGCATCTTGGGAAATCCCGGTCACCAGGCGACCGTTTGGACTAATTCCATAAGCTTCGCTAGAGAGACCGCCAGGAAGTGTCCCCAAATCGGTCATCACGCCGTCCGCGTACAAAAAAGCACGACCCGTATATCCATTGGAACAACCGCCCACCACTCTCCCATCATCGCTGATGCCATAACCATAGCTGGAGTTACTGCCGGGCAACGCGCCGAGGTCGGTCATCACCCCGTCACTGTAAAGAAAAGCGTGGGAGGGACCGGGATTGTGCGGGGGATCGCTGTCGAGCGGCAAATTAGCCTGTCCTGTCATCTGCCCACTGCTGTTGATGGCGCTACCGAAACTATTGAAGCCACCGAGTGTTCCGAGATCCGTCATTGTGCCGCTCTGGTAAACAAAGGCACGCCAATAATATGTTCCGTCTCCGGCGGGTAACAACGAAGTTCCGATCACCTGCCCATTGTCATTGATGCCCATGAAATCGGCATTGGAATAGTTCGCTAGCGCACCACTAAAGTCACCGCCGAGCGTGCCGAGATTGGTCATGACTCCATTGGCATGGAGAAAGGCGTGACCACCCCCACTACCGTCCCGTGAGTATGACATTCCGGCCACCTGGCCCTTGTTGTTGACCGCATGCCCACTGGAGCTGTCGTGTCCCGTGAGTGCGCCAAGATCAACAATCGTGTACTGCTGGCCGTGAACCGCCGGGGCGGCGGCCAGGAGCACAGTGAGAATAATCAGTTCGATTATTTGCTTTCGCATGTGACCGTTCCTCAGTTCAAAAGAGTGTGAATCAGCCGGCAGGGCGGCCAGAGTTGCAGCGTACTCGTGAAACCCGGAGATTGACGTTTGATGCTGCTGTCAGATTCATGCGATTGAGTCGCCTGCTCATCGAAGATCCAATGTACCGGGGCTTCCCTTCGGTCCTGCCACGGCCATTTACCCTGCCGTGATATGGCCGCGTCAACGCCCCAGTTCGGCGTTCAACATCGCGGTAACGAAGACGCCGCCATTTCCACTTTCCAGCAAATTCATCAACTGAGGGTTCTGGGCGAGGTCGTCCTTGAAGGCCGTCATCACGAACCCGCGGACCAGTTCCCATTCCGAAAATGGCTTTAATAGCCAGGATCTGGCCCCGTCCTGAATTCCAGTCAGCCTGCCATCCTTCTGAAACCGGTAGGTCTGTGTGAACTGGCCGCGGGTTCCATCCCAGTTTCCGAAAAAGGTATAGACCAGGGAAAACGAGCCGTCCGGGTTGCGGCTGATCCCATCGTTTTCAGCACCAGCGAAGACGATCGTCGGGTAAGCGATGTTGACGATTGTCTTCGCATTGGCTTCGATGACGCGCATCGCCGATTTCTCGGTGATGTTTGTGCCGCTCCCGAAGAACGCAGAGAGACCTATTGTCTGAGCCATGATGAACCAACTCACGGCACCGACGGCAATGACGACAAGCAGGCCAACGTCCAGGACTTTATTTACGGTAAATTCCACAGTAGTCTGCCCGGGCTTGCCGACTCCGCATTGCAGACAAAATCGAGCACTTCTGGCAACCTCTCGCTCACAGACGCGACACATCGTCATGACGGATTCTTCGGGGAGAATTCCCGCCCGCTGCAGGATATATCTGGAGAGACAGAACATCATCCCCCAGGCGATGACTCCAACTATAAAGTGCATGGCCCACCAGGTCATGAGTCCAACCATCACGGATCCCAATACCGATCCAGCCATGATGAGTTTATTCGTAGTGAACTCTTTCTCTTCGTTAGATTGGTCCATGATCTGCTCCAGATTTCTGCCTTAGGGTTTTGACTCACTGGTTCTGTCGTATCAGCCTTCGTCTCCAATGAAACGCAAGAGCGCAACAGAAAAATCGAGCGAATCATGCAGGCCCGATGAACCATTGAAAAGCCGTCTGCGATGCAGACAGTGACGGCTGTCAGCACAGTTCCGCTGGCTCAATTCCCAATCACTCGCGGTCGAGGGAAATGGTAATAGAACTGCTCGGACGGCGTCCGCCGATGAAATTGCCGGAGGTGTGTCGAACGGAACGAACCTGTTTGCGGGCGATTTTGCGTCCCCACGACATTCGTTCCCCCTTCGTGAACAGATTTCGCTGGTAGCATGCTCCCTGTTCTTCGATGAACTCGGCTTCTTCATAGGGCGGGGTTCGCGAAAGCGTAGAGCCGCTGGCATTCGGGCCATATTGCTTCATGAATTCCACGTCATATTAAGTGTAAAGGTCGCCGGCCTTCTCAATTTTCCAGCGTCGCAACTGCTGAAGATTTGGCAGTCGCCCGATCCGCCCGAGCCCATCCCGCACCATTAATTAAGACCATCGACAACGGAATGAGTCGCGCCAAGATCCGGAAATCGCTCATGCTCTTGCTCCGTTATCGACCGAAAGTCAAAGAGAACGGTTCACAGCCGGATTTCTGACCAGAGAAAACAACATGGGTTAGCCGATCTCCTGCAACCTGAAGCGAGAGTTGACGCCACCACTGGCAGGCTGGTTCTACTTCAGAAGAGTGTCGGACAGGAGTTTGATGCTCTTGTGCCCCACGAATTCGGCCAGCCCGGACGCGCTGGCTGGTTTCAGCCGCGCGATCCAGCCTTCCTGCTGCTGAGCGGGATTGATGCCGCTGCCGACAATGGTCAAGCCATCGGCGCTAATCGCCGTCGCTGCCGTCAACTGCCAGCCATCCAGCCCCCTGGCTCCTTGTGCGAGCAGGACATCGCGCAACGCCTGCATACCATGAGTGGTATCCCAGATAAACGCCTCAGCTACGGAAGTCTGATCGTTCACCCTGGAATTGCCGATAACGACCGTCCCATCCGACGATACACCGGTAGAATTACTGTAGTTTTGCGCTGGTGACAGATAGCCCAATCCCACCATGCCCGTCGCAGCCGTCCATCGGAAGGCCTGGTATCCTGCTGCCAAATTGCTCCCACCGATAACGACCGAGCCATCCGCTGACATGCCCGTGGTGTTGCTGTTGCTAGATAGCCCGGACATTCAGTCTGGCGAGAAGGGAGTCTTTCCTTGAGGATGTG